>TARA_R100000750_G_C2347473_1_pt1 | contig 41848 bp, 72 predicted proteins | sample TARA_R100000750 | Tara Oceans TARA_R100000750 (sample SAMEA2623327) | marine metagenome | biome: marine biome (ENVO:00000447); feature: mesopelagic zone (ENVO:00000213); material: "saline water (ENVO:00002010), including plankton (ENVO:xxxxxxxx)" | depth 375 m
CATGCCATTTAAAGTTTTCATGCCTTTAGCATTTTCGTCTGCTGGGTATTTAATGTTATTCATAATGGCACCATCAACAGTGATAGGAATGCCATTAATTTGATACTTGCCGTCAGACTTTTTAACAGTCGTCTTGCTAGTGTTTGTTGCTAGTATGATGCGCATAAAAAAGCCCCATGTGTTAGATAGGGCTATTGTATCACTTATTGTTAGCGTGTAAAAATGGGGTTAAGTTAAATATTTATCAACGCCTTTAGGCTTGTTTTGCCTAATAAACTTTTCATAGTTTGCTATTTCTTTCTCAATCTTTGCCACTTCTTCAATTTCACCTAGTTCGCTATGAGCTTTTGATTTAGCGCTAAGCTTTTTAATTTGTCGCCTGTAGTAGCTAAGATTGATACTCATTAAATCCCTCTCTTTCTATATCGCGCCAACCTGTGACACGGTTAATTGGAAATAGACCGCCGTTAGCGTAAAAGCGGCCCACCTTGTAAGTGGCAATAATATAGCCAGCGTGTTGGCCATCGTTACCGTTAAACTTGCATAGTAGTGGCTTGTTAGTTGGTATTTGCATTATCACGCTCAATCATTGCCTGTTTAAGATAACAAGCTAAGTCTAAAGCTTCTTCGTAGGCATCCTGTAAAGCATCACGACCGTTGCTAGCCCTAAGCGCTTCACCATATGTCTTTATGCCTATTTCCATTCGCTCAGTTAAATCAATCATAACCTGAGCTACTACTGGTTTGTTTTTTTGCATTGCTACCTCTTTTTCTTTTACGTCACCTAAATCAACTTTTACGCATCCGCTATATTCACCACACCGCTTTAAATTATCACGCTCATTCATTAAGCGCTTAAGCTTACCTATTGCCATTAGTTGGTTGTAGGTTAGTTTGCGTTTTGCGCTAAGCTCTAAATCATACGTTTCATTATAGATAAGCTCGATGTGAGTCGATTTAATTACAAGACCGCGAGACTTATCATTACCATGACGGCAAAAGCCGCTTACAGTTAGGTCGTAATTAAGGTAAGGATTAAAACCAAACAACCCAAACACCTCCACAGCATCATTATACTTCTGCTCTGTGTCTAGCTCTGATTTTGGTATGTAGTCGCCTTGGCGTGGCTCGTTTAGTTGGAAGTCACCATAATGGCCAATATCTAAATCACCACACATTAATTTGTTAGAAATATAACTTGCTGCGTATCTTTGCTCTCCATCTGCATAACAAACCGCACCTTCTTTCCATTCAATATTATTCATAACTCAACCCCTAATTTACAGCAGATAAATCTTCGTTAATTGCTTCTCTTGCGGTATATCCATCAACAAAATAATCAAACCAACAATAAATACCAGTTAAATTCTCCAACAATCCTTTCCCATAGTGCTTTGTCTCGCTATGCACCTTGTTTAGCTCATCAAGCCAAACTTCGAATTTTGCCTTTTCGTTTTCACACATAGATTTGATTAAATCTTCATCTTTAATATTCATATCACTCAACCCCTATTTCAAAATCATCTGCCATTGCAGAAAGCAGCTCACACAACCCATCACTCAACAACTCGCGCAACTCGTCACGACAATCGCAGCACTCACCACCGTCTAGCCATTTATTTAGCGTTGGCATTACATCAATATCACACAACACATTATCGCGCGATATAAAAGCCTCTTTGCTTAGCTCTGTACTGCGGTCGTATTGCACTTGGTTATTTAAAACCAACTCAGCCGCGCCGTGAATCCAATCAACGCGGTTAATATTCATTGCAGCATGCGCCGCCTCTTTTGCTTTTACTGTTTGCATTTACAATCTCCATTTATTTATCTGTGACTAAATATAATATTAAACAAAACACTTTACAAGTTTTATTTTTATAGTTATTGTTAGTGTGAAATTAATTATTGGAGATAGAAATGAAATATCCGTATATAGGAAAAGGCACAGAAAGCGGCAGCATTATATTAATGACAGGTAAAGGAGAGGGCATTGTTATAGATAGTAAAACAGCGGCAACTCATCCTGGTAAGTTTGAATCAACTGTAGATGAGGATTACTTCAAAAACATCACCCGCGAATACCTTGATGGCAAATGCGTTAAAATTGAATCACATGAGCATAGCAAGCTTGTTCAAAAGGTGGCTTTTGGCGCTGGTTTTCAGTGGCCAGAATCTTTTGGCACCATAAAGCATACTGGATATAAGTTCTTATTCTTTAGAGTTAAAGGCTTAATCAATTGTGGTCATGAAAATAATAGTAAAGTCCAGCAAATCACAATCCCGCTACCACCCAAACAAATACAAACAGCAACATTAGAGGAAGAATTTGAAATGCAGCATATTATGAAAAACAACGGTGACAATCTTATTTTAGGTTGTGAAGATTCAAAGTGTGAAGAGTGGCCGCAAGTTGGTGATGAGGTTGTTTGGGATAAAAACGACTATAAAGGTATTGTAAAGGCTATTAGCGAGCAAAAAGCTTGGTGCAGGCTTAATAATGGGCTTTATTATACGATAAGCTTTGATAGACTTAAAAAACCAAAAACACCAGAGGAAGAGTTGCGTGATGAAGTTACAGAGCTAGTATGGAAGGCTAACGACCTGTGGACTAATACGAAAGCAGTTCAACAAGTATCAGTGCAAGAATTTGTTGCAGCTAAGATAATTGGCAAATACAACATAACCAAAAAGCCGCAATAGCGGCTAAGGATTAATTATGAAAGATAGTGAATACTTTTGCTCTTACATGACATCAATGAATGGGTTAATTAATGGTTATGGTGATTTTATTTTCACTGGAAAGGTAAATAATGCAAATAAACTACTTGGCGATATAAAGAAAGAGATAATAAGTAAATATTACAGCAACAACCAAGATGTTGAAATTGTTATTACAGCGCTAAATAAACTGTAATAACTCTAACCAATAAAATCACTCATCCAATCTGAGCTATCAACCACAGCAAAGGCCATTACGCCACCATCAAATAAGTTAGGGCTTGGTATACCGCGTTTAGCCAAGTCCTTCTTGCTCTCAACCTTATCTTTGCCGTTGTTGTCAGTATCGCGCAATATGCGGCTCATCTCACTGATAAACTCGTCAAGCGTTTGCGGGTCTATTGACTCACTATCAAAACTAATCATTTCATCTTCGTTAAACTCTTCACCTTCCTCTAATGCCATATAGGTATTTTTCACCCTATCAGCAAATGACCAAGTTGACTGAGCCTTTACGTTTGAGAACTTATCTTTGTTAGTTTTGCCTGGTGCGTAATCATCGCTAGGGTTTACAATATCTTTACTGCCAGCATTAAAGCCAGTAAACACTACTTTTTCATATCCGTTTTGCGTGCTTCGCTCATCGTTAAACTCATCAAAGCTTGAGCCAGCATTTGAGCCAACGCCAACAGAGTCATAAATTATGCTTGCCTTGTTATCGTAAGCCAGATTGTAAACGCGCTTATATGATTTACGACTCTCATGCTCTTTGTGTTGCCACTTCGCAATATGAGTTATTACAGAGCCGTGACGCATTACCTCTGTGTTCCAATCTTTACCACCATCCATGATATCAAAGCCAATGACTTTAGCGCCAGACGGTTCAAAGCCCAACTTCTTATGTGCATCAATACACGCCCTTGCATAAAGCGCAGGTATTAACACACCCTCAACAGATGCATCATAGTCAACATCAATTTCTTGCGCTACCGTTACTGGGTCTTGCTCTCTTACTTGCTTATCATACCAGTCTTGGTCTTTACGCGGGTCATCTTGCCATCTAAGGGTTAAAACTTTAACTTTTCCACTAAAGCGCTTGCGATAAAATGAATTACCATTACCGTTTGGTGTTGATATATCTACCTGACAGTTAGTTGTTTGTGATAATGCAGCGTCCGCCGCTTCCTGTCTTTCAAGGAACGCGGCCTCATCTACAAAGTATATTGATGTACGCGCACCACGACCAATATCATAACCACCCTCACCTGTTAGCGTTGAGCCGTTCTCAGGATTAGTTATCTTTAAAAAGTTAGCATGCTCTTTTTCTTTATATCCAACTGGTAAAAACTCTTTAGGTATAAAGCGTAGGAATTGACGGCCTTTCTCGAATATGCTTTTTGGGTCGCCTAAACGGTCAACCAAATCAACTTTACGCGAACCATAACCAGCCGTATAATCATCCCAAAATAGCCACATAGTACAGCCATAAGCAATAGACAGCCAAGACAAACCAAAGTCACGCGTCTTTTCTACTAGCGCCCTTTCCCTATTCCTCCATCTTTCATGTATCCACTGCAAAGTTTCAACCTGTCTAGGGAATAGAATAAACGGCACAACCGCTGGCAAATCACGCTCAAGGTTACGCGGGTCGAATGTCATGCCCCAATCGGTTATAAAATCCCAAGGATGATTTTTATAGTGAACTTTTGCAGCGGCTAGTGCATTTGGATTTTTACGCAGAAAAGAAAGCCGTCTTTGTCTTTCTGCAAGGACGGCTGAGTAGTTTGGGTTTTTAAAGTCTATTTCAAGATTTGCCATTAATCATATCTTGGTAAATTCTCGTTGCTTCGGCTGGATCCATTTCATGTGTTATCTGTTTCACATCATGCTTAACAGAGCCGCTGTGCTCAATCTCAGAGCTATCTTTAAGGCCAAGGTCGCGAGCTATTATATTTGCATTTAAAACGCCACCAGCAGCGCCTGTGAACTTCTGCTCGCGCATTACCGACTCAATATGTTTAGTGACTTCCAAATACTCAGGCTTAGCTTTGTAGTTATGCCATGTTGAAGTGCTAATATTCAAGAAAACACAAAGACCATCTTGAGTCATTGCTCTCATCTTAAATTCATCACCGTAAATTATTTCACCTTGGCTTGAAAATGGTTTTTGAACATGTATAGGGTTTTCTTTACACCATGCAAAATACTCATAGGCTTTATGTAGCATTTCATCAGGACAATTAAAGCATGGCGGCTTGCCTACGCTCTTTTTAGCTACCTCCCACAACTCCATAAAACCACCTAAAAATAATTAATAAAACTTAAATGTAATACTACCACAAAACTAAAAATAAAAAAGCCCACGTTTTAAGGTTGGCTTGATATTGCTTTGCTTATTGCGTCTCTGGCTATTGCAAATGCGTTAATGTTTTCTTGCCTGTTACTTACTCTCTCTGGTTCCGGAATAATAAGCCCTCCATGCATCACATAAAACACATAAAACACCGGCGGATAATCAGGCCGCCATTCTGTTAAGTGGTCTTTGTATTGTGGTTTCATAACAAGCTCACTCCATACCAACCCAACAAAAACAAGACAGGATAAACCAAAAGCCACCAGCGCGATTCTAAGCGCTTTAAATCTGAATAGTAGGGACTTAATCGAAAAGCTTTTAATTTAGCCTCCTGCTCGCTATTGGCGTTTAATTTAACGACATTGCCAGCAATGTTTACACTGTATCTAGGCATAACCTACTCCATTGAATCCATACAGATTGAAAATACGACACGCTTAACGTTTGCAATATCACCTTGTAAGTCACTTGTCATTGGTATTGAGTACGCCAATTCAATAAGTTGTCTATTTTCAGTTGTTAGCGCGCCTGTTTTACTAAGCTCAGATAAAACCTCATCTTTAGTGTAACCTTGTGAGCGTATTTCCACCGCATCACCACCAAGTTTGCTAAACTTGCTGCAATATTCGTAAGCACTCATTGCTAAAGTGTTTGTTGATGTTAGTGCTAAAACCGCTGTTAGTAGTAATGTTTTCATTTTGTATCTCCGTTTAGTTTATTTGCAAGCACTTCTAACGCTCTTTGTGCTGGTGTTGTTATGTCTGCGCGTGTTAATGCAGCGCCATAAATTCCTTTAGTTGAGTAAAAAACACTGCCGCAATCATGCAATCTTTTCTCAATTACATCGCTAAGTGTTGCTTCAATATCCTTAATTGTAATATCAACTATTTTGCTTTCATCTTTTGTAAATGCGCAGTTTGAGCTATCAGCGTTACTCAGAACAAAATAAATTTCCTCATCTCTAACCTCAAAATCACCAGCCAACACATCACGATTAAATCTTTCTAAACGCTCAATGCCGCCTTTGCTTAGTTGGTATGTTTGTTTGCTCATTTTGACAACTCCTCAAGCAAAGCGTCAGCGCACGCTATAGACCACTGAGCAAGTGATCGTTCATCTGAATTGCAAAACCCTGTACCGCTCATGCTGTTAGATTGAACAACGCCTCCACTATTGGAAAGCAAACCTTGCATTGCGTGCATGGCAAACATTTCACGCTTTGTTAGGCCGTTAAATTCATTATGCCCATAATGTTCACTTGTTGATAAGCACTCAGTTTCGTTTAGCGCTATTGGTTGAGGGTTTGCTGGTAAATCTGCGTTTTTCATCTCGGTAATCTCCATTAATTAAGTTGTGTTAAATATAAAGCCTTATTTTTAGTATTGCAAGTTTATTTTTAAGTTTTAATCTTGATAATCTAAATGGTATTCGTTTTTATTGTATTCACTCTGCATTGTGTCTCGGTATTCGTTGTGCTGCTTAGTAGTGAATAGACGGGTTACTGGTAATAATTCCATGTACCCGCATTGCTGCTCATATGGCCAATCAAAAAAACCAAGTTTATTAAGAGTCCAGGATATTTTATGGCCGTATTCAACGCTTTCTAGCAGTATCGGCAAGCCAAACATACGTTTGCACTGGCACTCGATAGTTTTTACGCTCTCCCCGTCTTTGTCTGCTATCTGTTTATACCAAACGTGTATTTGTGCGTTAGCTGATAACGTGCGTTTTTCGCTCCATGGCTCAATGGTGATTTTTAGCGCTACGCTATGTTTAAATAGCTCTTGCATTAGCTGAATTACAACTTGCGTATTAGTTCCTATGAACTTTATTGATTTAATTAGACTCATTTAGCCACCAGTAAACCCTTTTCAATCATAGCCTCTTGCGTTTCCTCAAGCGCTCTTAATTTCTCTGTGTTTAATTCATCTTTACTAAAACTAGAACTAACCCGACCGTCAATAGCATCATGGCAAGCAGCGCAAGCATAAATAGCAAACGTGTCACTGCACTTTAACCCCATTCCGCGCCGCTTACCTATATGACATAAAACAACGGTTTCATTGCTTGAGCAAACGCCTAGTCTCAAAGTGCAATCTTCACCTCTTGCTGAGTCACGTATCTTTTTAGATTTAATCATTGCTTTGCCTTTGTGTATTTGTGACTTGTTGGGCTTTTGTATCTTCTTAAACCCATACGCTTAAATAAATCCTTAATAGCCGCCTCAGAGCGCCCTAGATACCTTGCTATGTATTTATAAGTCTTATTTGCAAAGAACAATTCTTTTGCTGTTTCAATTTCACTTGTTAAGTAACTTTTGTAATGATTTTTCATATTACCAATCCAATTGTATTCCCTTCATGCCTTTTGGTAGCTCAGTGTTAATTATTACCCCGCTACTTGTTGGTTTTTTAGGTTGTGGTTTATCTTGCTTTACCATGCCTTTCATTTTTTCAAGGTGGCGATTGTAAGCATCTGGCGTTCTTTCTGCTTGATACTTACGAGCCTCGTTATGCAAGTATGCATTCGCTTCCTTACGCCCTTTAGCAACATTTACACCACCGTTTTGCATGTAAAGCCTGTCGTATGTGTCGCTTACTTCTTGCTGCTTGCTAGGTGGTATATGCGCGATGCGGGTGAGGATAAAGTTTTTATCACTCACACCGCCCCGATAGTAATAGCGTATTGGGTAGATCATTTAATTAACGACTCCAAGCTTTGGCCGTTTTGTTCAAGTTCGCAAATTAAAGATTTATTATCATCTGATAGTTCTATGATTTTTTCTATATCATCTATTGACCGCATCAACCCAACTTGCTTGTCAGTAATTTGAATCCAATCCTGACCCTTGCATGCTGCGTACCATCTATCACTTTCGATTTTTAGGTATATAGGGTTGCAAGTCATCATTACAGATTGCGCACCTATCGGTTTTGAGGTTATGATTTCTTTTAGCATTTCTAAATTTTTCATTTCTTACCCGCCTTAATTTTATTTATTCTATCCATTATCTTTGCGCTTTCTGTGCAAGATGGCTTGAAGTTATCGCGCATGGTGTCAGTTTGTTTTGCTGTCACATGCTCGGTTAAAAGTGGTGTTTCATTTCGGTTTAATTGACCATCAACCCACTTTTGATAATTTATTTTATAGTGCTTATTCCAAATCTTTTCGGCTTTCTCTGCTGTAGTTGAGCGGCAATTAAATCCAACTTGACTACGAGTCTCAACTTCGACAGGGTGCTGAGCCTCTTTGCGGTTAACAAAGCGGATATATCCCTCAGATGGGTCGCACACTGATTTGTTGCACCACTGGACAAACTTACCAGATGATGGAAGAAAGTCCGACCCTGAGGCTCTGGCGTGTTTAAACCCCTCTCTTAGCTGGTCAATGGTATTTACATTTCCTTCAAGGAAAGCTTTCACCCATTCAACTTTGGCCGCGTCAATTGCTTTGGCATCTTTCCAAGCGTATTGCCAAGCAGGAAAAATGCTTTTTAGCTGCTCAAATACTCTATCAACTAGATGCTTGGCGTTATCGTTGATATTGCCTTGCAGTTGATGATGAGTTTGGTTTTGTGGTTGTGCCATGCCTCGATTAATAACCGCCTTCATTTGGTTTTTAAAGTCGCTACTCATAATCCTAAATCTCCTTCGTGCCAGTTTGAATTTGCAGACTCTTGCATAATATCTCGCCTTGAGCCTGTAGAGTTTGAATTCATTTTTGCTGACAGTTGGGCGTATTGCTTGCGGAACTTATCAGCGCTTAATATATTTGTTTGCCAAAATGGGTCGCTGTTAGCCCATGCAAATACATTCCAAGCATCCATCAGGTTAATACCGTCAATTTCGTTTATCAGTCTTGCAGTATTTGCCCACGCCTCTAGGTTTGGTTTTTTAGTTGCTGGTGCTACATTTAAAATTGATTGATACATGGCGCTAGCAAAATTCATTTGATCATCATTGTATTTAAACTTAATTGGTTTAGCCTCTGGCTGAACAATAGGTTTATATACTTCTTCTTCTACTTCTTCTTCTACTTCTAATTCATGGCATGAGTTGACGCCGTCAGAGCCTGTCATGACACCATTTGACGGCGTTGGTAGGGTTTTATTTCCTATCCAAGCTCGCATTTTCGGGCTGTTTGTCATTGATTTGTCTATGCTTTCAGCGAGTTTTAAGCAGGTTATTACGTTGTTTGAGCTTTCAAATAACCCTATCTCAACCATGTACCTAATTATCTCTTCGACTCGCTTTTCCTGTATGTTTAACTCAAAGCCAATAGTCTCAGAGTCTTCTTTAAGGTCAAAAGTCAAATTATCCTTATCAACGTCATAAGCTATTGCTTCAAGGCAAAACCAGTATATAGCGTAGCCATCACCGCCGTACTTCCTTCTAACCTTCCTTAGCTTTAGGGAGTTTCTAGCGTCAGACTGATGTTTAAACCACTTCATTAAATAACCCCTTCACTAATTAATTTCTCGTTAATGTAAACCTCACCTGCTGGCGTAAATAAAGCTTGTGAGTAACCTTGTTCTGTTTGCTTTAACTCACCGTATCCACTTTCAATAAAAGATTGAATAAAAACTCGCCCGCGCTTTACTGATTGATTGTAAACACCGCCTAGCTCATCAAGTAGTTTATTTAACTTAACAGCACTCATTTTATGCTTGCTTGCTACTTGCGTAGCCGTCATTAGGCTATCTCTATTAACTAGGTTATCAACAAAAGCAACTTTAGGCGCTGCAAGCTCTAGCTGTTTTGCTTGGTCTGCTGCTAATTGTAATGCTTCTGCAAAGTTCGTTGGTATTTTTTGCTGCTGGTTTGATTCAAGTTCTTGCCATCGATCAACTAACACTGCAGTAAACTCAGGTGATAATTGAGCAACAACTACATAGCTATCCCTCTTATTTACATGTAACACTGCAGATGGTCTACCATCACCCTTTTCCACAGTCTGTGTAAAAGTAATTAATCCTTTATCCTGCAGTGTAACCATTGTTCTCTTAACTGAGTCATGACGACTATTAACTACAGCAGCAATATCTTTACTACTCATTGTTAAAGTTTGGTTTGTATTAACTAAGTTTTTCATTTATTAACTCCTCATCTAAAGTATGTGTAAATATAAATGCTAAATAATAATAAGTCAATATTAAAAACGTATTAGAAAAATATTAAATAAAGTATTGACATATTTTATATATACTCCATAATTAGCAGCAACAAAACTAAATAGGAATAACCATGAGTGATACAAAAAACAAACCAAAGTTAACAAGAATAAACTGCGATTTGCCGCCGCATGTGCATGATTTCCTTGCTTCATTGCATGGCACTAAAAAGTACAACGCTGAGGCGATATTAATGGCGGCGGCACGTAAAAACGGCTTTAAGGCCAAATAAAACTTAATTGATGGAGATTAAGATGAGTAATGATTTAGTTCAATTCGTACAGCAGCAAGAAAGCATGTTTATTGAGCGTGTATGCGATGAAAAAGTAAAGTTTTCAACTGAGTCGCAATTTGCTATACAGGCATTCCAAGGGAATAAGTTTTTAGCTGATACAGCACGCAAAAACATGGCTAGCTTGCAAAATGCAATCATTAACGTTGCATCTATTGGCATTAGCTTAAACCCAGCTAACAAACACGCTTATTTAGTGCCTAGAGATGGCAAGATATGCCTTGATATTAGTTACATGGGATTACTGCACCTTGCAATGTCTACCGGCTCAATTATGTGGGGTCAATGCAAATTGGTTTACTCTAACGACCAATATCAAAACCAAGGATTAGATAAATCGCCTACACATAGTTATAGTGCTTTTGGTGACCGTGGTAGTGTAATTGGTGGTTACTGTACTGTAAAAACACCAGAGGGTGATTACCTAACGGAAGAAATGAGCCTTGATGAAATTAAAAAAATCGAGCAATCATCAAAAGCCAAAAATGGCCCATGGAAAACGCACTGGTCAGAAATGGCTCGTAAAACGATAGTAAAAAGAGCTAGTAAATATTGGCCTAAAGTTGATAGATTAGATGCAGCCATTCACAACCTAAACACAGACGGAGGTGAAGGCTTACAAGATAGTAATTCAGATCCGGTTGATGTTACGCCGTGTTTCGCATCACAACTAGATGAAATAACCAATCAATTGCAGCGCATAGGAAGAACAGAGCAGCAGCTTATAGAAAAGCTAGTGCCAAAACTAATTGGGCGTTCAGTTGTTGAATTGCCAGACCTTACAAGCGGTGAGGCTATCAAGGTTATTAAATATCTTGAGGAAATGAAATGATTATTATTGAAAACTTAGAGCAAGGCACTGTTGAGTGGTTAAAAGCTCGTGCAGCAAGAATAACAGCAAGTCGCGCCGCTGATTTTTCAGCAGAGCCAAACCTTGCACCAATGCCTGATGTTAAAATAACAAAGGAAGGTAAGGTTAATTACTGTCTTTTTAATGGTGTCACATATGAGCATACAAGCAAGCTTGAATTGCAAAAGATGATTCGTGAAAGTTTACCTAAAGTATATCCTGATATGCGTAACGGTTACTTACATGAATTAATAGGGCAAGTCTGCACAGGTGAAATTAAAGAGCAAGTACCATTCAAACAAGCTGAGTGGGGTCACGAAAACGAAGATATAGCTAGAAGTATATTTGAGTTTGAAACAGAGAAGGATGTTAGACAGGTTGGTTTTATATATAAGGACGAACAGCAACGGGCAGGTATTTCACCAGATGGTTTAGTAGTTGGTGAAGATTCCGGCCTTGAGATTAAGTGTCCATGGGATACAAAGTGGCATATTGATTTTATACTGGCTGAGAAAATAAAGCCTGAATACATAGAGCAGTGCCAGTTTTCAATGTGGGTTACTGGTTACAAGCAATGGTATTTCGCAAGTTATGACCCAAGAATGAGAGCTAAAAGACTGTATTATGTAACAATAGAGCGCGACGAATCTTTTATGGAAAAATACGATCGAGCATATGATAATTTTATTAACGAAATGGACGAGAAACTAAAATCAATAGGTTTCGAGTTTAAAGATATTTACACAAACAAAGGAAATTAATTATGAATACAGCAACTTTTGCGGGTAACGTTGGACAAGACCCGCGCATTAACTCAGTTAACACACAGAATGGCCCTAAATCGGTTTTAAACTTTTCTCTAGCAGTTCAAAAACGCACCAAAGACCAGCAGGGTAACTATGAAACGCTATGGATTGATTGCGCTTTGTGGGGCGATAGAGCCGACAAACTAAGCCAGTATATTACCAAAGGCACTAAATTAGCTGTTAGCGGTTCAGTTGATGTTGATAGTTACGAAGGTAATAACGGCTTTGTTCCTAAGCTTACAATGATGGTCAATGAGTTAACACTACAAGGTGGCGGACAATCACAAGGGCAAAGCAACCAGGCTCAAGGCGGTTATACTCAGCAGCAAGTACCACAACAGCAATACCAGCAAGCGCCGCAGCAAGGTTATCAGCAGCCGCAAAATGAACCACAGCAACAAGGTGCATTTAATCCAAATCAAGACCCAAACAACCCGCCATTCTAACAACAAAAGCGCCATTAATTTGGCGCTAATTTTATAGGTGATTTATGAAACAGCCAACACATGCCGTATACCACGTCATTAATTGGAATGGAGAAGGTGATAAATTTTGGTCATTCGCTTTTAAAGATGGTGATGAATGGCGAAACTTTGAAACCTGCGACCCGCTAATTGAGTATGATGGTGATGAAATATTAAAAATAGTGAGCCTTAAAGATGAGTAAAATAATAATTGGTTGCGACCCTGATAGCAGTAAAAGCGGTATTTCAACTTACATGAACGGAAGTCTGGCCGATTTAACTTGCTTATCGTTAATTGATATTTATTTTCATATTGATGATTTATGTATCAGGTTTGAACCGTCAGAAATTGAATTACATATTGAGAACTTAAACGGTATTAGCTCCAACGCTTTTAACGTAAATAGAAAAGATACACTACCTGTCAAACTTAAAAAGGCTCAGAATGTTGGGCAATGCAAACAGGTTCAAACTGAAATAGAGCGCATAGCTGAACATTTTGGTATTAAAGTAGTTAGACACCAGGTAAGTAAAATGTGGAAGGGTAGCGCAACCGGTAAAGCTGTATTAAAGGATTTAGGCTGGACAGGCCAAAGCAATGAGGATAGCCGCAGCGCGGCATACTTCGGCTATCTAGGCGTTAAACAATCAAAATAACCAACAGCCGCACACTAGCGGCTTTTTCATACCTAAAAATAAATCGCAATTAATTAAAAATAATACTTTACACTGAAACGGTATTCACCTACTATGTACTTACTGAAACGCAATAACGCGAAATTAATTGGAGAGTCCTTATGAATCAGAGTTCAAGTAAAGCGGTAAAAAGTATCGGTAGAAGTATATCTAATATAAATAAGCAGATTGAAATACTAAGACTTGAGTATCCAGATGCTTGTAACTATCTTGATAACGGAGATAGCTTTAATGTGTCAATTACTGATAGCTGCAATCAAGATCTTACATTAAACGAAAGGCAATCAGGTTGCGTTGCCACTTTCAGCATGAAACACACTGACTGCGGTGGTTGGTAATGATTAAATCTGTATACGAAAATCAAATCGACATACTAAAATCTATAATGACCCTGTGTAACATTAAACGCTTTGACGTTGATGTTACATATGGGAACGGAATGTTTTACAAAGAAATAGAAAAACCGCTGTATTGTTTTGATATTGACCCGTCACTTGTTGAAACCCCAGCTAGCAGTGATAACCTTCCACTAGCTGATAACTCTGTTTCTAGCCTTATATTCGACCCACCTTTTTTGACTTATGTTAGGGCTGCACGTAAAGGTAACGGTAACATGGTGATGGCTAAGAGATTCGGCGGATATTGGCGATACGACGAGCTTGAAGCTCATTACAAAGATACTCTAAAAGAAGCAGCTAGAGTGTTAATCAAGAAAGGAATTATGATTTTTAAGTGTCAGGACATTATACATAATCACAAAATGCACTGCACTCATGTTAACGTCATTAATTGGGCTGCTGGTGAATTTAGGATTAAGGATTTATTCATTCTACCAGCAAAAACAAGAATGGCGATACCTCAGCAAGTGGGAACTAAAAAAAAGGTGCAAAAACACGCTCGCATATTCCACAGTTATTTTTTAGTTTTGGAGAGGTTATGACCCCATCAACACAAGCAAAAGCAGTAGGGCTTAATAGCCTTGCTGAATTATCACAAATTACACATATGCCAGTCAGTACACTAAAAGACTGGTTTAGAAATTACCCTAAGCGCTTTGAGTTTATTTGCAAAGGTGCGGTATTGGTTAAGGAGCAATCAAGTGGCTAAAAAACGCAATAAAAAATACAACGCCATGAAAGGCGCAATAAAAAGCGCTAAAGTTGGCCTGAGAAATTTAGGTGTATGGCACAGCCAGCGAACAGATTCAGAATACACCGCAGAGGTAGTTAACTATAAAACGCTAAAAAGCGAAGATGTAGGTCGCTCAATGGTGTTTGCAATAACCAAAGTTCGCCACAAATGGCAAATACTATTGCTTGCAATTGGTGAGGATGACAGCGGTAAAAAGTATTTTAAAGTTGACCCGGTTCAAATTAAGCATGAAATGTTTCAAAGTGACTTAGCTGAATATTTAGATCAAAGGCATAAATATTTTATTGCTAAGTCATTCAATAAAAACCATTTAACAAATGTTGCTTGGCTGGCGGTGCCAAATGGCAGTGAGGCAGATGCAATAACCGATGAAATGATTGATAAACTAATTACACATAAGGATGCTTGGTAATGAGAAAAGCTAGCACTGAATGGGCTTATCAGTTGGGGTATAAAGCAGCACAGAAAGGCGAGTTAATATCTGCAAACCCATATGACACAGCGAAACCCTCAAATAAGTATGCCTGGCTAGGTGGTTACAATGACTTTTTAGCTGGACATAATTTAGATTTAACGGTGTTTTAGGTATGAAATCACCAAAAACGCGCAACAGCTATTCAAGCGTAGTTAATCGCATAATGAAAGAGCCTTAACTCAGGCTAAAAAACAAATTGGAGCGTCAAGGTTTAGACTGGCGTGAAATTGACAAAAAAATAAATGAACTAGTAAGGAATAAAAATGATACCAACACATCAAACAAAATTTAGCGCCGGCGCTGATTTATACGCAGCAGAAACTGTAACTATTGAGCCGCAGCAAGTTAGACTTGTTGGTACTGGTTTCTCATTAGCAGAATTACCGTATCAAGCTGACCATGATTTAGTATTCATTCTTTGCAATCGCTCAAGTATTGCATACAAAAAATCATTAATGGTGTGCAACGGAGTGGGGGTTATAGACCAAGATTTTGAAGATGAAATTAAGGTTATGTATATTAATATGAGCGGTGAACCTCAAACAATCAATAAAGGCGAGAGAGTCGCGCAATTAGTACCAATGCGTTATGTTACAAACCTATTTGATGTTGAAGATAACAAGCGCAATGGCGGCTTTGGGAGTAGCGGAAAATGAATAACTACAAAAAATACTTGCGCCTAATGAATTTAAACAAGAAAAACCCATTGCCAGAAGTAACATTAAAAGAAATGTGGGATAACTGGCACTGCAATGATGAAGATGAAAAGCATCCACCATATTACTTTGGCATCAATCAAAGTTGGCGCGAAAGGCAGTTAGCGGTAATGCGTGAATTAAACATTGAAGAAACAATAAAATTTACACGCGGCGGTGATTCGAGACTTAAGCATGTAAAATTTACAGATAGCACAAAGCATTTATTTGCAACGTGTCAAAACCTAATAGCGCGTAAGGCGCATTTTAATGAAAATAGCGGGGTTGCGTTATGATTAATAAAGATTTAATAAATAAGTGCGAATCTCATGTTGAAATTGGTGAATTGCCGAATGATCTGGCAACTGAGTTATTATCAAACTACAAAATATTAATAGAGCAAAACGCAGAGTTACACAAAGAGCTTGCAAAGTTAAAAGGTGATCGTGTTTTTGTGGTTAATGAGGGTAAGCCTTACTCAGAAAATCCACCTAATAATTTAGCAATGTAGGAGGTTTAATGGCATTTAGAAAAGAGTTAATAATACCTAAAACGGTTGAAGAATTAATAAAAGACCGTGACGACATTATTTTAACGCTCACACATATGGATAAGCTAAAGCAACAAGCTGAGGATCAATGCAAGAGTGTTGGGGCTTACATTTTCCCAGTGCATCAATTTAGAGGTTATCATGGTATTGAGGTGTTAAAAAAAGACGTTGACCGCAGGATGTGGCGACAAACAATCGAGCTAACAGGTTTTAATAAATACATGGATAAAAAGGCACGTCAAGAGTTTGCTGACTCGCTAGAAAAGGAGCCGCCAGCGTTTACTGTTGATAATGTTAGAAGTACGCTTTTAAGTAGTTACCAACAAGCAGAGACGTTTATGAATAGAGGTATAGTTGAGTTATTTAAAAACCTTGGCGCAAACTATAAAACCAATGACGCTTTTAAGATTGGAAAAAAGATTATATTGCGAAACTGGTTTACTGTTTTTTGCGGTAGTTTATCTGTTAACTACAACCAAGAACCAGAAATGAATGACCTTGATCGCGTTGTGCGCACATTGGACGGCGTGGAATTTAAAGAGCATTTATTTAGTCAGTCAATGCGAAAGGCAATCAACTCTATGGAATACGAGGATGATTACTTTAAAATAAAAGCATTTAAGAATGGTAACGCTCACTTATGGTTAAAGCGAGAAGACTTAACAGACAAAATAAATGATATTATCGCAGCTTGGTATGGTGATGGTAAATTGGCTAATAACACTAAATAGCCCAGCCAATAACAACATGCTACAATAAAGCCATACTTTTTAACGTGTGTCTTTTTTATGTCTGCAAACAATCTAAATAAACAATTCGTGGCTAATATGCGACAAAATCAGCGTAGGCCACTTAATTCCATTATACCTAGTGCGCCGGTTAATTTTGGCGATACTAACAGAAATGATTCGGCTGCTTATGGATATCCTGATGCAATTGAATTTGATGTGCTGTATAACGCATATCGCCGCGGCGGTTTCTTTAATGCTATTGTTGATATTATTCCAGAGCGTTGCTTTAGTGATGACCCATTTATAGTTGATGGTGATGAAGATACGCCGCAAGATACGCAGTTTGAAAAAGAAGTTAATGAGCTGGTCAAAAAGTTTGATTTATGGCGCGTGTTTGAGACATCATTCAAAATGGCTGATATTGGTCAATACTCAACAATTGTACCTGTAATCTCTGAGTCATCTGAAAACAAATTAGAAAATCCAATTGTGCAAGGTAAGCGAATTATTGCTATCAATCCGTGGTATCAAGTTGAGTGCGAGGCTAACCAGGAGTTTGATCCAGACTACAGCAGCGAAAATTACAACAAGCCGCTAACTTACCGCCTACAGCCATCTCAGTTAAGCGGACGCCAAACAACTAATGCTACACAGCATACATTGCACTACAGTCGCGTAAACGTCATTACAAATGCAGTAGGTGCTACCATTTACGGAGAGTCAGTTTTAGAGCCAGCATTTAACGCTTTATTTGATGCTAACAAAGTGCGCGGTGCATCTAGTGAGGGTTATCGCAAGAATGCAATGCAAAAGTACATTCTAAGCGCTAACAATGCAGATGCTGCAAAGTCATTTAACACTAATAAAGACGCTATGGATGAGGCGCTAGATAATTTCAACGATAACTTTAACAGCGCGTTAAGAATGGCTGGTGTAAGCGTAACAAGCCTACAAACACAACTACAAGACCCAAAGAGCGCATGGGAAATATGCGTGGTCGAGGCATGTGCAAGCCGTGGCGTACCATTAACTGAATTGGCCGGCTACATCACAGGCGAGCGAGCAAGCTCAGAAAATAGCTCAGCATTCACCAAGCGCCTTAAAAAATGGCAGAAGAAATACGGCAATGACATACATAGGTTTTTTCAGTGGCTAATTAATTTGGGTTTACTGTCAGAGCCTAGCAACGGTGAATTTAAAGTGTGTTGGCCTGATATTGGTGAGCCTAGCACGACCGAAAAGCTTGATAATGCTGGTAAGATGACTGAGCAAAACGAAAAAGCGTTCAAGGCTGGTGAAGAAAAACCGTGGACAATGGAAGAAATTCGACAGGCTGGCGGCGCTGATTCTGAAAAGCCAAAAACTAAATATGATGATTTTGACGCTAAAGACGATTTAACATTGGATGATAAGCCTGATGAAGAAAATACGCCAGATTAGCACTTACCCGGTTATACCTAATGACGCGGCAGACCCAGCAAATCAAAAGGGGAATTTAAAGCGCGCCCAGGTAGAATTAAAAAAGCGGTTCGAGCGAATTAATAAAGCCGTCAAACAATTATGCCGAGACCAAAAGCAGCATCAAAGTGTTGCGGCTGCTAATAGTAACCGTATGAGTTTTTGGCAACCGCTTGAGTATTTTACCAATAGCAAAGGCGAGCTTGATACGCGCAAATCTGATGTGTTTATTGCTAACAAGCAGTTTTATAGCTATGACATATCAACAGAGCGCTACGATTCTATCAATAGCTTTATTGAGCGCTTACTTTACAGTGAGATATTGGAGTCTCTAGATGGACGCAGACCGCAAAACTGGTTTTATCAATCATATCTATCAAGTGCAACTCAAGACGCGATACGCGACACCATACAGTCATCAAAGAACATGGCTGAGCCTAGTGTTGTTGGTGATGAAATAGCGATGCTGGTTAGGCAGTTAGACGCAGACGCATTTAACCCGCAGCAAATTAACTCACTAAATCTAGTTTACTCGCGTGTGTTTAATGAAATGAAAGGATTAACTGACTCAATGAAAGTTAATCTATCAGAAACACTAACACGCGGCATGGCTAACGGTTTAGGTATTCAGCAATTGACGCGCGATGTTGCTAAGCGTGTAGGTGTTGGATTTAGCCGAGCGCAACGCATATCACGCACTGAAATAATGGGTGCATACAGGACGGCGCAACGAGATAAAACACGCCAGATTAACAAGGATATTTACGGCAATTCACCATTCATACAAAAGCAGTTATGGTTTAGCGCTTTGGCTATGACAAGTCGCCCTCATCATGTTGCAAGGCACTCTGAAATTTACAGCATTCAGGAAGTTGAAGAATTTTACAGTGAAGTAGCCAATAGTATTAATTGCCAGTGCTCCCAAAGCCCAATATTGGTAAACCGCAAAACAGGCGCGGTAGTTATGCAAAGCCTAATTGATAAAATGAAATTGCAAAAGAAAGCTTGGCGCGCTGGAGTCGCTAGAGCGGCATAGTGCCATTGACAAAACCACCTCTCTACATTATCATCTAAGTGTCAAGTTTAGATAAGTTGTATTAAAATACTTATTTCAAGCCGTTGCAACCCACGTAACGGATAGTAAAAAACCGCTTAATTGCGGTTTTTTATTGCTTTTGTTTTCTTTGTATGAATAGTAAAAAGCCACTAATTAAAGTGGCTTTATTAATTCAGGGTTTTCGTGAATATTGCCGATAACAGACAGGACATACTCCACACCAAAAGGGTTCGGCTCAATCGAAAACTCGCTGGTATCTCCATCCTTTGAATAGTTAACACCAAAACCGACCGATGCGTGAGAGTAATACCCGCAAATATCCACTAGGTAATGAGCTGCACCACTTGAAAGTATATCACCCTCATAAATCTCAGCGCCATTCTTATCTTTTAATCCAGTGAATTGAGATACCTGTAAATCTTCACGAAAACCTTTTTGGCTTATATTCGTTTGGTCGTTTGTCATTAGATACTCAAGGGTTACAAAGTCAACACTCCCGTTAACAGTATTTCTTATTCTAAATTTAATCTCTCTCATTTCATAATCTCCAAATCTGTTAAAAATAATAATTGCAAACACACTATAATATGCTACATTATTAAAAACAACATTAAACGCAAAATATTTTTATGTGCATAGATAACTTACTAGAAGAAGCAATAAAGGCAGAAATAGAAGATAACGCAGAAGATGCGTTTTACTACCACATGCAAATAAGCGCACTGTATAGAAAGTGTGGTAATGTTCAGTTATCAAATGTGCATAGATGCAAAGCACAAGTTTACAACGATGAAGAGGAATCACCTAAAATGACATTTTTACTTAATCAATATCGCGTTATAGCAAAAGATGAAAACGGCGTAACGCATAAGTTTGACGTAGAGGCGCAAACACCAAAAAGCGCTCGGGTTGAAGTTGAAGATGAAAACCCTAATTTATTGGTGGTTGATGTAAATTTGAAGGTGCGCAAATGAAAGAGCTATTAAAGCAAATTCGTATTGCGCAGATAAACCGTGATGAAACAACTGAGGTTAAACTACTTAAACAACTTGATGAAATGGAGCGTTTATTGTGAATCCACAGCAACTACATGATTATATAATTAAACCAACCCTTAAATATATGGGTGGCAACTACTACAGCAAAGAATCTGCATTTTTACTTTTATGTACCGCCGCAATTGAATCTAATTGTGGTGAGTATATCAAGCAAATTAATGGGCCTGCTCTTGGTGTTTGGCAAATGGAGCCTGATACTCATTTTGATTTGTGGATGAATTCAGATAATTTAAAGAATGCTGATTTTAATTTGATTATAAATAATTTAGCACCACTTTACTGTGATTTAAAGGGCGGCAAGCTAATTGACTCACCAAAGTACGCTTGCGCCATGGCTCGCCTTAAATACTCAATGGATCCTAACCCACTACCAAAGCTAACAGGAGTTACAAGCACCGACCTAAAAAGCTTCTATAATTACTACAAGCTCGTATATAACACCGAGCTAGGCGCTAGCACTTACGATAAGTGGTGTATTGCAATAGCCGCAAATCATATTATGAAGGTTGAACTATGACAGCACACATAGACGCCGAAAACCTAGAAACAGACACGCAAGAATGCAATACGCACGACTTGCACTCAATGCAAAAGCAGCTTGTCAAGGTAAACCATGCCAAGCGAGGTTATATGTTTTTGTTAGGATTGTCGGTATTCTTTAATTTAATTTTTATACTTAAAAGGGTTGTAGAATGAAAATCAATCGATACACAGTAAGCGCATTTTGTATTTGTGCAATATTTTGGATGTTTGTTCTGGCGGTGTTTTTATGAGCATCTTAACTAGCATTGCGCTAGGATTAAAGTCACTTTTTAGCTCAAGCGGTGCTGGTGAAACAGCGCTAAAAATAGTCGAGAGAATTAGCGGCACTGATTGGAATCCACAACAACAAGCTGATTTTATAATCGCGTATCAAAACGCCACCAAGCACATGAGTTTAGCGCGTAGAGTTATAGCGATATCGTTTGTTACTGGATTTGCTCTGTTTGGTTTTGTGTGGCTCTGTAGCGCTGTTACTTATCATGTATATATGTTTGCTAGTGTTAGTGGAGAAACACTGGCACAGTTAACGACAAGTCAGAATTTGCATAAAATAAAGGCCATGCCATTACTTCAATTAAGTAATGATATTAGCGTATTTTTAAAAGATATATTCAAGGAGCCAATGACTTGGATACTGAGCTTTTACTTTGTAATTGATATTGGTACAAGGATTAAGAAATGACTAAGAAAGAATACTACGAATACTGTTTTGAGTGTGAGTGTAATGGTGAAATACCACTAAGCTATGAAGAAATAAGCCCTCAATAAGAGGGCTTTGTTTTATGCTCCGCTTACTGTTTGCTTAGTTACCCAAGAGCCTCCAACTCGTTTTTGGTGTATTAAGTCACCACCAATAAGAGCAACACGCCAGCTGCCATCTGCCTGAGAATCACCGTAATAAGTATAGTTTGAGCCATCATCTGTCATCTCAATTTGAACACCATCACTTTGAGCTGTTAGTTTCTTAGAAAAAGAACCAGCATGTAACGATGTTTTCCCTCCTGAAGTGTTCGATCCTATTTGGTATGTTGATATTAGCGGGTCGTATAAACTAAAAGCACTTCCTGCTGCATTGCCTCCATCAATAAAATGAACATGACCTGAAGCGCCAGTACTCATAAAAGCGCTTAAAGCTGCACCAGATGACTCTCTAACATCCATTACGTCAAGACTTATAGCTACACTGTAACCGCTATCAGAACGCTTTAGGTGTTGAACAGTATTATCATACAGCCATTTTGTACCAGTTGCGTACGAGTTTCCAACAAATGCTTTATTAGTTTTTGTCCACTGAGGAGCAATGGTGTTTCCAGTTAGAATGTTGCCACTAAAATCACAAACATCAGAGCGGTTGTAGTTAATGTTAGCATTGTTAGTGGTGTTATCTCCGCAGTCATGAAATATGTTATCTTTGATCATTACACCAAAAACGTCAGTCTGAACGTTGTCAGAAATGTATGGGAAGTTTTTACAGATGTTGTTTGTGACAATTAACCACTTGTCGACGTTTATACCAGTAGTTGGACCAAACGCACCAATTACACCAGTTCCACCGTCCTCTGCAATATTGTTATTTACAATCAAATCACCAGCGCCCCAGCTAAACGTTACCATGCCCTCTGCATGGCCATTAGCTGCCTGTCCGTTAGTGTTAGTTCGCTTAATGGTGTTGTTAATAAATCGACTGAATCCAGCGTCAGCTAGTGCTGCATCGTTTCTTGATAAGTGAAAACATGATCCGCCTAGATCTTCAAAAGTATTATCATCACAAGTAACACCATGACAAACAATGCAATCCATTTCTATATTCTTAAACAAGCATTTTGTTATAGTGCAACCAAGACCTAGAAGATAAATCTCATTACCAAACCTCCATGACTTATTTAACTGAGTTGATGCGTTACCGTCAAATGTGCCATTGCTAATTAATACCTTCCTGTTAACATCGCTTACCAACTCATTCTTACCACTCATTGTAGTAAAAGATTTGGCAATAGTGGTGCCGATTGGAAGTGTAGACTTGGCAACAGGAAATGAAAACTCTGATGATATTGTAACTTGATTACCAGATATTTCAGTAATAATTTTACCATCTTGGGATGTGTCAACATAGTTAGCAGATGTAAATGCTGAAACTCTATCACCAACGCGCCAGTTTGCAGGGACGGAAGAAACATTTAACACAGTGCCACCAGAAACGGTTAAAGCAGAAGATAGTGCAGTTGCTGTAGCTGAGCCGTCAGCGCGCTTAATTGTTGCACCATTTAAATCTATATGTACGTTATCAGCTTTTATTATAGTCTCGTGAAATACCTCATATACACGACCAGTTTGAAAGACTAATCTAACGCCTTTGTATGGCAATAACCTTACATATTCAAATGCTCTATTGATAACGTCTGAATCATATAAATCAATATCTTTCCTAAACTCTTCAACATTAACTCCGAACCAATCTACTGCATCTTGCACAGTTACTGGATTACCGCTAGAAAGAAGAATATTTTTAACTGCAAGTGATATTGCGCTTGCAGGGTGAGAGTTAATCTGGTCTCTGTTTATTGTTTCATTATGGTCATTGTATGTAACTTGTTGATAGTCTGGCGAACTTGGTACAGTGCCAGCGCTAACAACTTTATCAGGAGCGCCTGCACCAACATAAATCCAGCTATCACCGTTTGCATCTATGCCAACATCATTAAATAACTCATATGTAAATCCATCTGCAAATGTGCCAACAACTCGGAACCCGCGTGATTGGTTTATTTCAATAATTGCCGCAGCAATTTCTGCATTCCATCCATCAACTAAATATTGGTAGCTTGGTTTTGGTCCGTTGCGCAATGTTGGTATTAATGCATTATCATTAACTAGGCCATCGAGTGATGTTGCATTAGCTTCTGCATTTGCTATTTTTGACATTTTGTTGCTCTCTTATTTATAAGTTTTTACATTATAGCGTAAAATTAATCAGCTTCATAAATTCTCTCGTCATAACCAATCATGCTAATTTGAACATCATAACCGGCTGTTTCACGCTCCATTACACGCCAGCGCCTATTTATCGTATCATTAACTTGGGTGATGTAATATCTGCTGCCAACTTGACCACCTTCAAACCCTTCGGTATAAGCTTGAGATAAGTCAGCACAAGTAAAGCTATTTGCTGTTGATGATGTTACTGTTTGAGGTCCTATAGCTTCACCTAGCGCGTTTGTGTAATAAACTTGATACGTTACACCTGATTGCAAGTTAAGCTCTTCACCAACCGTGGCAGTGCTTCCGCTTATCGATAAAATCTCACCACCAAAAGCGTCACCACCCTCGTATATTTCGTTGTACATTACCACTGCGCCGCGCTCTAAAAACCTATGAGCATCGATGAATGTGTCAGATAAAGTCCAGCGTTGATATAGCATCTTCCTTATTTCAAGCTCAGCCCTGTTAGTTGCGTTAACTAAATTTTGGCAACCTGCAAGCTTTATCTCTTTTGGGTTTTTTCCTGCTGTATTTTGTATAACGCCAAGGCTATTAATTGAACTATAAATATAAGCTTTCTTATTTATCCCCCTATCTACATACTCAATTTGCACGCTATCATATTCACCGCTTACAAAGCTTGAGCGCGATATCGAATAACTTCTATCTGATTCGGCAGCCAAATCTGACCTGCTTAATAATGCAGAGTTGAAAGAAACAGCTTCATCACGCCAAAATCTTATTTGTTGACCGTCCCAATATTTGTATACCCTAGCAACATTTAATATTGTATCAAGTACAGTGCCAGCACCATTGCTTGCATCGTCAAAAGTATAGTCAAATGTTTTAAAATCCTCTGGCAGTGAGTTTGCTATTGTGTATAGCTCGTCAAGATTTAAAAGGTTAACGTCTTGGCCGTAGAAATCACGCCATACAAATAAAACAGCGTCAGCAAAGTTTCTACTTGGCGAGTCTGGAAGTATTTGACCGGTGTTAACATCATAACTTGGCATTTCAACTTGACCGTTGACTAGATTTATTTTGTTATCAACTCCTGATCCAGTTGGTATTTGTGTTGTTGGCATTTTAACTGAAAGCATAGTGCCACCGTCAGGAAAATCATAACTACCAAGCTCTTGAATGCAATAAACAGCTTCCATTGTCGGTATGTCTGGAGCATTTGTATCCTGTGACGCTTCATTAGTTCTTTTCACCTCAAACTCATACCAAGCCTTGCCAAATGTAGGTATTACTGTAAAAGTCTCGTATACGGCGTCTACTGTGTCATCCGAATATGTGGTGTTGAATGATTCGCTATTGCCAGTTCTGGTACCGCCCTTGGAATCAAGCTCATAAACAACTACATTTATAGGAACTATTTTTTTAAGCCCTCTATCGAACTTAATATTAAAAAATAGCTTTTCACACTCAATAGGGCATGAGAATGGGCCAATTGTATTATCTAGCTTTATTGTAAAAATATACGGAGATTCATAAACAGTCTCGCTTTTTCTTCCGTTGAAATTAACTACAACTATAGTGTATTCACTTCCTGAAAGTGTCATTGAGTCGATTTTTCCTGTACCGCTAACATCTAAAGGCTCAGGCGAGCCGCCCGGCTCTAATGTTACGTATATAGTGTAATCAACCTCTATGTTCTCATCACCAGCATCAAAAGACGCCTTTAAACCGTCAGATTGAGCATCTTGATTAACTCTAATGGTAAATGTTGTTCCTGTGTAAGTTGATGGTGTTGCGCCTTGGTCGCATGAATAAGCCGCGCCATCATTACCCTCATTGGTTCCTTTTATAATTTGACCATCAACCTCATCAACTTTTTGGCCAACTCTGTAGTTTGGTATTGTAGTTACACCTGCTGCCGGGTAATAAAGTGAAGTTGTTGCAGTGCCAAACTTAACTATGTTGGTATTTCCTGCTTGTATTGTAGCGCCAGTTAATACGCCTGTGCATACTTCAAAGTATTGCTCTGATTGCTTTACATTGCCTTGGTAATACTCTATCGCCTGACCTATCAAATCAGGGTATACAACAGGACTTCCAACAACTAAAGGGCGCTGTGAGTAAGCCCTCGATACGTTTGTTTGTGATGTGTAGTTATTGTTTGGGCTTGTCTGCTCACCACCTGGTGCATCAGGAATATCAATTAAGAAGTTTAAAGCGCCTTTAAGCAAATCACCAACAACGCCAAAAAAACCACTAATAACACCTTTAACCTCATGAGTTACAGTTATAATGTCATTGTCACCAACATCATTAAACATAGCAGGGCTGTATGGCTGCACTATATCTTCATTTAAATGTATTGTTACTTTGCTTGGATCTATTTTATCAAATCTTGTTTTTACAGCATCGATAACGCGAATTTCACCGCTTAACGGATAAACCTCTGGCTTTCTTAATTTTAACTGGTCTTGAACTATTAATTTAGCCATTAACTTATTACCTCATGGAATGTAACGTTTTTATAAGCTTTTACTAAGACGCTAAGTGAGTGAATTTCTACTTTACCGCCTTTCTCTTTATTTCCTCTTGCATGTAGAACCTGTTGATTGCCAACGCATATGCCAATGTGTACAGGGTTCATTGAATTATCGTAAAGCGTTACAACCGCACCATTCTGCCACCTACCTACCTGCCACCAAGTGCGCTTAGCTTCTCTGCGCCATATGCCATCAAACGCAAAACCCTCTTTGTAACCTGTTGCCTTTGGTAACTCAACACCTTCAACCATGCTTTTATAAAGCTTAACAAGTCCGTAGCAGTCAACCTCTTCAGCGGTGTCAGCACGATTAACCCAAGGCTTTCCAACCATTAGATTTATAAAATCTTCTTGCTTCATCATAGCCCCTGTAGACCTACATAAATAGCTGGGTCAAATATTTTATTAACCTTTGTTTGTTTCTCAAGGTTTTCTGTCGTTAGCTCTATTTTCACTTGCCTAACACCTGCAGTAAAATTTGACATGTAGGCGGAGTAATCATAAAGCGCATCTTGTTGCCCTTCCAAATACGTCAAAAATCTGACGGTTACAGCCTCAAACGTTGGCGCATAGTCAAGCTTTCTTATCTCGCTAACAACCTCAAACCCAACTCTATCAAATGAGACTTCTCCCTTATCAACATCATCGCTTGATAATATTGATTGCTCAGGTATTGACGCTATACAGCCTGTAAACGTTTTTGCTTCACCGTCAACAAAGAAGTCTAAATCATCTGATTGGTCAGTAACAAATCTAAACTCGCCTATTGTCGGGCTGCTTATTATAAATGCGTTGTAAACAATTCTTTCGGCATCTTGTGTTACATAAAACTGCTTTAACTCATCATTCATTGTTTTGGCCACCTTTCATTTATTGCTATATCAAGTGGGTCAGAGAGGTTATTATTTACCAGCAAATCCCAGTAGTCATCCTTTTCTTGTTGTGTGTTATCTTCCCAGCCTTGAAGTAGCTTATCTGCGTAAATCACGCCATCATACGTGTAATAACCGTTACTTTCAGTTGGGTTTATTGGTGGCGTTTTCCATTTGCAATTATAATCATTAAATCCACCCTCAGTTTTTAGTGACATTTTAAACTGCTGACCCTCATCAACACCCTCAAGCCACAAAGCCATTAGTTGTGTTTTCTCGTACGGTATCAAAAAAGAAACATTAAAATAAACAGTTGAGCTATTGCGCTTTTTACGTGGTAGCATTTTTCCGTCAAAATTATCGCGGGTATCGTATTTTTGCTGAACACTTCGCTGCTTACCAACAAGCGGCGCTGGCAATATATCGTGTGGGTAATCTATTGGAATTGGCATTTATTACCTCTTTGCATTGTTTGAGTAGTTGCCGCCTGACTTCATAGCATTATACATTGAGCCGCGCCCTTTTTGTAGTTTGCCAGCCTCGTTGCCAATTTCAATTTTGGCAATTCCAGCAGCCTCGTCTCTAGTGACAAACACTTGATATGGTGTGTAGTTATTAACCTCAACACTCATACTTGAACCTCTACCAGCTTTATCAAGTGGCGTAATATTGGCGTTTTTAGTATTCATCAAGTAGTCTTTGCCACCTTGGCTATACACTTCTGGTACACCTGTTTCATTTACACGATACATACCATTTGATACTGGCCCACCGTATTGTCGACCACCCATTAATGAAGGTAGCGCTGCAGCTGCTGCTGATACTGCAGCTATACCTGCAAGTGCTGGTCCTGAGTTTGCGCCAAAGCTTGCCAATGATGTTGCCGCCGCCAATGGAACGGCTGTGCTTAATACCGTTGCATTTGCCGCTGTTTGAGCGGTTGCAGCTGTGCTACTTGCAATTGCAGACGCTATACCTTGTTGTATTATTGCGCCCACAACTTGAGTTAATATTGTTCTGGCCAATCCTTTTAGTGCATCTTCACCATCTTGCGCGCCTAAAACGATATTACCTAGAGTTCCTGCTATTTGCGTATCAAGGTTACCGAAAGCATTTTCCATAAACTGATTTGTTTCGCCTTGAAGATTGCGAATTGCATCTTGCTTTTCTTTCTCAAGTTGCACTCTTCTATCAGCGTAAGAACCTTCAATTTCAATCTTTTGCTCTTCCGCTTGATTTAATAGCTCAAGCTCTTGTTGGTATCTTGCTTGTATTTCTTCAAGCGAAGTTAAACCAATGCTTTGCACTTGCGCTGTTAGCGTTGCTGTTGCTTTTTGATCTTCAACTTTCATTCGCTCGATTTGCTGGTCAAGCCACTCAAGATCGCTTTCTGTTTGTCTTCTTACTGACTCTTCGTATTTTTCATTTGCTTTTGCCGCTTCTTCTGTTGCTCTATTTGTGGCTTCAAGCGCTTCTTTTTTATCGTAAAGAGTTAATATTTCAGCCTGTTGATTTGCATCAAGTCCGCTCATTAATAGCGACCATTTCAACGCTGCTTTTTCACCACTCTTTAACTCAATTATATTTTCGAGTAGTGCGTTTTTCATATCCTTAAACGAATCTGCTGAAATTGAATTTGATTCGCTCAATGATTCTTGTGATTGAGCTAGCGCCGCATTGCTTGCTATTGTTTGTCTTACTGCATCTGAGAATGTAAAAAACTCACTGGCATACTCAGCAAGCTCTTTAGTTGGAAATACACCATTCTTGCGCATATTTAAAAGCGCTTTTTCAGCTTGGTCTAATGCCTTTAGCTTTTTATCATCACTTGTTGCTGCGTTAAAATTACGCATTGCGCCGGTTATATTAAGTATTTCACCGGTCTTTGATGTTAGTCCTGTAAGCCTTTTTGCTGCATCTTCTGCGTACTCTTGAAATCCTATTAACTCCGCACCTAAAGCTAAAGCCTCTTTTCTTGCTGAGCTCATGGCTTGTGCGTTTTGCGTCATTGCTAAAGCTATTTTTATTTTGGCTAGATTTTCAGATGCTGTGTTTAGCTTTTTTATTTCATCTGTGTACTTAGCAACCCCATCAGCGCCGACAGTCATTATAGCTTTTGTGTTTTCTATTGCTTTTTGTAGCTTTTCAATATTTGATACGCTGCCAAAAATAGCAGGGGCAAGAGTGCCAGCAAGGACGGCGGCAAGCGACACGAATACACCAATCAAAGGCGCGCCTAGTACAATACCTAAATCCGCTGATTGCTGAGCAAGCGCAACCATTGCAGATTGACCACCCTGTAACTGGCCAGCAAATTGTTGTATCTGAATACCAGCCTGGCCAAGGTTGCTGCCAAATGCGCGCCTTACACCTTGAGATGCCTTTGTTGTTTGCGCATTGAAATTTTTAACAGAGTTATCAACCTTTTTAAAGCTATTACTCATGCTGTCAGTGGCTTTTGTTGTGACTGTTTGAGCCTTTAAAACATCGGTTGTTTCAACTCCAAATTCATACCATATGCGACCAGCGTTTTCTGCCATATCCAAACTCAACTTAAAAATGATAAACTAAACGCATTATAACACAGCTAAAAAGGCTTTCATTAATGCTTACACGTTACGGGTTCGGCGCAATTTATATAGACGATAAAGAATACAAAATCAGCCCGACTTTTCAGAATATAGATAAACTAGGCACGCCAAAGGAAATAATAGAAACGTTTACATCGTTTTTTAATTGCCCGTCTATTAATTGGCAGTACCATAGAGCAGTTGAAATACTTCAAGCGTGTTGTGAGCCAAAACTACCAGATAGTGCAACGGGTAGGTTTAAGGTTTACGAAAATGGCAAGTTAAAGCTAATCAACCCACCAAGCCAAGACTTTATGCACGATATAATTGTGCTAGCTAGTCACTGTTTAAAGTATGGCGTAATAGGCGTAACCGATAGCGAATCAGAAAGTGAAGGTGAGCCAATTAAAGAGTTTGATGTTTATTTCTACATTGGATTAGCTTGCGAGCATTTACGAAAGTCACGCGAAGAAGCGGCTGACATGACGTTAACAGAGTTTTTAATGGCGTGGGATATTAAATTTCCAGAGGCTAAGAAGAAGCGTGATGAGCGACTAACTAAAGCTGAGCAGCAAAGATTAATGGATTATCAAGACGAGCTAGATAGAAAAGCCGCTCAACGAAGAGCGGCAAAAAAGACTATGGATTAATAGACTCTGACTGATATGTTGCGTTAGTATCATCATAAGTGGGTATAGCCGTGAAGGTAAATTCACCTGTACGGTTTCCCTCATTCTCAGCGCTACGACCTAGTGATGTAACGTTGCAGAAGTAATAACGGTATTCTTCCAGTAACGGGTCAAGAATACGCACCCACACAGATGGTTGGCGACCTGCTTGCACCTCCGTAATGTAGTAAGTACGTAAAGCTTGTTGTGAGCTTACGTTAACCACATCTTTTGCATCAAGCACGCTAGCAGTAATCTCAATATCACTACCAATTACAGTTGTATCTGTGTAAATACCGCTTGAGTCTGTGTTGCTTGTTACTGTGCGCGGTGTCAAGTTTTCTCCGCGTGTTTCAACAAACCCAAGCTTGGTGTAAACAAGTGGTGTTGTTGCATTTTTTGTTGGGTCGTCTGTGCCACAGCCTTGCACCCATGAAAGTACTAGACCGCGACCAATGCCGATTGGTTGGCTATCACATGTTGCCATAATTTTATACCTCTTTAAATAAATTGATAACGTTATCGCAGTGATTATACCATTTATTTACAGGCAATAAAAAACCGCCAAATAAATGACGGTTTTTGATGGAGATTAATGTACTGTAGGGAAACTGTTTTAATTGTTTAATTGGATTGATACAAAGTGCATCGGTTATTCGGCGGACGCTTAATCTTAAGAAAGCACTTTCTACCATGAAAAGCTTAGTGCTATCGCCAATCACAGTATTTTAATTGGTTTGCACAACCAACACTCGCCGAATACCGATAAACTCTGTAAAAATACTAACATCTATCATCACGACAGTAGTCAGTTTGCTGCTAACCGATTTTAACCATAATCGGATGGAGATAGTATCACCGCCTATTAAGTTGGTTTATCTAGTTGCTGACATATACCATTCCAGCTTGCGGTTTACTGTTTTCTCATCCTGATTTCTGCACCTCAGAATACAGGCAATAAGGTTGCATTTGTTTTTTATAAGAGTCATTAAGGCTAAATATCTCTTGTCTTTTCCTGTGTCTTTACGTGCTAACTTCTGCACTGCACAAAACAAACAATAATACTAAACTTAATATATGTCAAACATTAAATTTAACAATTAGATTAATTTCAAATACTGCTCGACTATCTTCGGTAAATAATGGATTAGAAACTCCGCGAGTGCTTATTGATGTTATGCACTGGCTTGATGAAAAGTAATTATCAATTAACCACTTATAAATGTCAGTAGCAAAACCTTTAGTTATTGGTAAGTCTTCATCATTAGCTTTGCTAAACACAGCTATCAACATAGGCACGTCAATGATTCCTTGATATGGACGACCAAAACTATCAGATCCATTTTGACGCACAAGTATAGCTCGCTTATTATCTGCAAGATTTGTTAGGTCAATCATGCCAGCAACAGAGTCTGTAGCACCTTGAGCATTACTAAAGCAATCAGTAAATGATGCTAGCAAGCCGCTTGATTTAATATGCTCAAGAAGTCGAACTTCTTCAAAATTAGCTATAGTTGTCATATTTTAAGTATCGCCTTATTTGCTTCCATCATTGGTTTAGCTTCTGCTGATTCAAAACCATATTCTAAATAATTCTGTGTAGCTTCTGGATTCCAAGCGGTGGCAGGTGCGATTCCTTGTTTTTTATTACCGTACTTGGCAGGTGGTTTGGGTCGCCAAGGTGTTTTTGGGTTATTAAGCGCCTCGGCATACAAAGTGTTATAGCTTAGTATTCCAGTATATCTAGTGTTGCGCTTTTCAAAGTCTTGCTCCTGACTGTTTACAAGTCTTGAGTAAGCCAATGGCGCCCTAGTCTTTGATAAAATACCAGCATCACTAACCACAGCTTGCACAAACTGCACTGCTTTTTTATCTATCTTAGCAACCGCTTTTCGTAGATTGCCTTTTACCTGGTTAGCGTTTTTAACTGGCATAATTAAGCGCCTGTAAATTCATTGTCAAAGTCACTAGAGCCACCAATAATCGGCCAATCTTCCTCGTTAAATTTATTCATAATTAAGCCACCAAATGTAAATCATCAAGTTGATTGCCACGTAAAATATCAGCTGGCAATAAGTTAACCTGCCTTATTTCTTCTGCGCTATCAATGTTGTTAGGCGTTAATTCTGTAGAGTAATTACCGATAGCAACAAAATCACCTAGACGCGGCTTTTCAATATCGTATTCAAGCCAATACTGAGATTGCGGCGTAAATGAAACGCCATTAGCCACAAACTGACTAGAGCCGCCCTGTTTCCAATCTGACATCGTTGTTATGGCTTCCCATGTAGTTGAGCTACCATAACCACCTAAACCGCTGCTACGCTTGTACCAGATAGTAATTAAAGTTTTAGCTGCGCGCTTGGTTGGGTTGCTCATAGTTGGTTGTCAGCCTCAAAAGTTTTGCCAGCGCTACCAAAGCTAAATTGTGATTCGTCAATAGGTAGGCATCCGTTAATATCTTGCTTGTACGCCCATGCAATTAGCGCATTATCGTACTGCATATCATCACCATACTTTAACTGTTTGAATGATGTACTTGCACCGCTGGCCGCTTTCTCTTGCGTTACTTGAGTTTCACCAGTTGATGATTGAAGCGAGCCAGCAACGTATGAATTGGCAATATCATCAGCAACATCGGCGCTGTAAGTTGACTGCAAGCAAATATAAGCACCAGTAGTAAACGCAGCAATACGTGCGTTAATCATTCCATCTGAACCAGTGCCACCGTATTCTTTTACTGTTTCTAGTGTAAATGCCATTATTTACCTGCCAATTTACTAAAGTCGAATGTGTTAGCGATGATGATAATAATTAATGCTGTGAAAACGAATGGAACTGCAACTTTCATAATATAGTTATCAATCCACTTCTGCATTTTGGTAGACCACCTAATGCCGTCCTCGTTAGCTTTAAGCGTCTCTTTGATGTTATCTATCTGCTCTTGAGAATGCACCCTATTAGCGCCAATTAATTCCTGCGTCTTTTGGTCTTTTTCCTCCCTAACCTTTTCAGCCATCACTAATTCATTAACTGATGATGCTAATTGTTGCAAAGAAATCTGTGTTTGCTTCATAGTTTCACGCATATCATCAGCATTTTTTTGTTGCATTTCAGATTGATGCGCCATGTACTTTTCAATAGTTTGCAAATGTAGCGGGGTAACTATATCGTCACTCATCTTTATTTACCTTGGTTAATCTTTTTGACAGTATACCAAAAATAAACAAGATAGACATTAACGCGCATGATACTGCAAGTACGCACAAGCTCATCCACCAGCCGGTCAAAGATGAATTTATCCCTATATAACGAAACAATGATTGCAGCATGAATAAGCACAATGATATTTTCGTAGTAGCGCCAAGCAACTGTTTCAATATATGCATTAATGTACGAGTCCCACGCCATAAATAACAAGAATAAAATCATTATAACACAGCACATTAGCGTATTTTTATTCGTTGTTTGTCGTATGTGTAAGCCAGCGACAGCAATCCATGTGAGAAGAATCGCACAGTAAAAGGTTAAGCCATATATTGGTGGTGGTAGTGATGATGGAATTAAATCAATGAATGAAAGTGTCTCACATAATAAAAAAGCCACACCAAATAGGTATGACTTTCTAATAGAAATTAAGTAACCTAAAAATATTAGATTACTTAGATTTTGGCTTGTCGGTGCTAGGCTTAGAAGGCCTTGCTGGTTTATTAGTTGTAGCCACGTTAAAAACTCCTCAATCATTAGTTGAGCCTATAGTTTATCATAATCTTTAGCAGCTTTATCAAACTTATCAATTTTAGCCAGTGCAGACTTAACCGACCCCATAAAGCAACCATTATCAACGGCGCACTTATTAGCGTTATCACCTGTTAATATATGCTGAATTGACGCTTTAATAACTGAGTCAGCCATAACTTTACCGCCCGTTTCTTTTAGCGCTTCAAACTTTGCGTTAATATCAGTTGGCCAATTGAGCAAAAACTCATGCCAGAATAATATTTTCTCACCAAGCTTTTTACCATACTGCTTAATAGTGTAGCACTCGCGATTGCCATTAACTGGTTTTATGTCTTCCCACTCGCTATGAGCAAAGATATACTTTTGCGCAGCATCAATGCGAGAATCTGAGTACTTAGAGCCGCTTGTAGATTGTTCTGAAAATGCTAGTAAAAAATCAAACTGCTTCTTTGTTATCATCTATTCAATTCCTAATTTAAGTTTTAAATATAATAGCAGCTAAAAATAACATTGACAACAAGCTAAGTGCTGTTTAGTATTATGTTTAACTTAATTTGATGGAGAATGAAATGAGCGAAACAAAATTTACTAAAGGTGAGTGGTTTGCAATTGTTGATGATGAGTGTTGCTTCATCGACAATTGCGAGAAAGGTCTTATTGCAGACCTAGAAGAATCTGACGCGCCTTGCGATGAGGCTGAGGCAAACGCGCACCTTATAGCCGCTGCACCTGATATGTATGCGCAGCTTGAATCGGTTATTGGTGAGCTATTTATGTTGATTGATGAAGTCAGCGACCAAAGAGCTAGCCGTATAAATTCACAAACTGAAACAGAGCCTGATTATCACGATATGGAAACTTTACATAACATACAGATTTTACTAGCAAAAGCGCGGGGTGAGAAATGAAGCGCATCAGCAATAAACGCAAAAAGCACTTAAAACTAAGGAGAAAGCTTTTTATTATTGATATTTTGAATCATATAGAGCAACTTAAATTTACCAGCAAGCGAGCGCCTGAAAGTGTAGTTATGAGTGCATCCACAGCCAAAAATCTTGGTATTGACATTGATGATGGTGGTGAAAAATGCAACTAATAACTGAATACGCTTTTTACCTAACAGTGTTTGTAGTTATTTGCGCTGCTGGTATTGCGCTGATTGATTTTTATAACGATATTATTGAAGGAATTGAAGAATGAACGACATGACAGATTTAAGCTTTACACAAACATTTAGAGCAATGGCAAGTAAGCCTGTATCAAGAGTGGAAAGAAGCTACAAACCTTGGTGGGTGATTGCGGCAGAGCACAACAAAAAGCCAAAGGTTTTAATCGACCGCAGGGCTAAATGCTGGAAAAGTCAGCCTAACGTATTTATGGGGTGTTGATTATGGAATGGAAAAATACAAATGATGCAAAGCCACACTATGGGCAGGTTGTAAAACTAAAAATAGATGGTGCAATTCAAGATTCAACTTTTATTTTTGATGGTGCAGATAATTGTAGCGACTGGTTTGAGGTTAAGAAGGCCGATAACTATGAGGACGCTGTTTTTGATAATTCAAAACACAATCTTGAATGGATGGAGTTTTCTGAATAAACAAAGCCCTCGCAATGAGGGCTTTTTGCTATCTACCTTTCTGCGTCCTTTCCACTTGCAACTCAATGTTATAAATAGAGCTTGTGCCGCCTATAGACGTTATTGTTGGGATACCGCCATTAGCTAAAAACGTTGATCCTGTATATCCTGGCATCACAAAGTTAAAAGCCTGCTCAGTATTTGCACCCTTAATAAATAATTGACTGTCAGGAAATATAACCCCAAACGCGCCGCCAATATCAATACCAAACTTAATGTAACCATTAGACGCTGCTGAGTTTTTAGCAAAGAATCTATAGGTGAAGGTAAACTTATCCAATTCATTAACTGCAATTATCTTACCCGTTACTGAGTCGTAAAAATCAGTAACACCATCAGGTAATTGCGATTTTATCGTCTGCCCTGCGTTGTTAGGTAATGCTACGGTTGCAGCATCAGCAATAGTAAATGGGTTAGCCTCATCGTATTGCGTATCAAAGTAACGCGCCCAGCCATTTTCAGCGCGTAAATTTGCGTAAAACAAAGAGTCTGCCTCGGCGGTACTTATACCACCCGAACCGCCAATTTTAGCCATATTAAATCACCTCTACATTAATAACGCCTTCACTAACTAAGCATGTTGCAATAACACCCGGTGCGTTAGCTTCTGTTGTAACTTGCCAATACTGCGGTGCTGTTGTGCCGCCGTCTTTTTCAACGGATGCAGTAGCTTCATGTATGTAAACAGGTAAGCTACCCTTGTTTTGAATACGTAAAGCAGCACCAACGGTAACGGCAGGATAGCCAGCTTGCTCGTTAAGTCGTGCATAAACGTCATTATCAACGTTTGGTTGTAGTTTGATATTCGGTCTAGTTGCCATTGTTTATGTCCTCTGGTGTAAAATGTTTAGCGACTTCTCTCGCTTGTTCGATATTGCAAATAAATGGGCCAATAGCACCACTATTAATCTGCTCAATTGTTTCGCTTGCTGATAAGTATTTAAACTCTGCATCGGCGTATTCAGCCTCTAGCTTTGGCAAGTCAGACTCAGTGAATACTAGCAATCTGTAATCACCATACAGCGTCGCGTTAGGTCGAACGGTTGCTAACTTAGCATGCCAACCAGCATCAGTAACAAAGGCGTATAAATCATTATTACTCATACTTCCTCCCACGTGTCAGTATAGTTCGCTATGGTTGCCGATACGTTACCGACAGTTGGTAACTGAGTAGCTCCTTGAGCTTTGTTTGTTAGTGGTATATGGTTTATAACAACACCCTGCTCATCTCTTACAATTAAATCCTTGAAAGACCCCTGTAGTAACCTTTCGAATGAAAACCTACAACCTAGATTTTTTATCTCTGTAGCTAAGTTTGCGGACTCTACTGACACGGAATGAAACTCACCATCAGCAGGTAGTAAGTTGTTATCAATTCCATCAACCATTAAGTTTGCTAAATAACCAGAGCTACCTAGAAATAAACTCGTCTCGCCACTGTAAAAACACGCTGTATTAGTATCGGACTCACCACTAATCACGTATTCATTCATTCCAGCTGAACCTATCGGCCTGAGGAGTGAGAACTCAATCTTACCACCAACAGGAACTTGTATTGGTTCACTAAACTGAAGGTACTTGGTTAACCCATCGAGCTGGTAAATGTAATTCTTAACAGGCTCTAACGCACCATTAACAAATCCTGCTTGCTCTAATATTGGAGCGTGTAAAATAGGCATATTCTAGCCCCTTAAATAATAGTTAACTCATTATACATTATTTAACCATCTAATAAAAAATTCTTGCATAGGTAAAAATAAAGCGCTATTGTGTTAGTGTTATTTTTAATTGGAGGTTGTGTAATGAGTGAGTGGATTAGCGTTGGTGATAGGCTGCCAAATGATGGTGAGTTAGTTTTGATAGTTACCGTTAGCGGTGACTTAACAGATTACAACTTTGCAAAGTGGAGTGGAGATTACTGGACTAGAAAGGCTTGGCCCCTTGGTTATGCTCCAACCCATTGGATGCCATTACCAGAGCCACCAAAAAATAAAATTTAATTATTGACTAGCTTTAACATATTTGGAGATTATTATGGAATTAAAATTTAGATGCTTTTGCCTGTACAATAAAGAAATGCTTTATTCAGATAGACACTACCCTAACCTTGAAGCTTATTTCGGTGACCAATCGAGTGATACAAGTGATTATATGCAATACACTGGGGTAAAAGATAAAAACGGCATTGAGATTTATGAGGGTGATATTGTGATGTGCTACCCAGATGAGATTAACCTTGCGTACAGTAAAGTTGTTAAGTGGCACAAAGATAGGGCTGAGCTAGGCATAACCGTAGATAGCAGTGGCCTAATTTTATGTAGCAGCGCATCTTCCTATATTTTAGTTATCGGCAATATCTACGAAAACCCTGAGTTATTGGAGTAATCAAAATGACACACGCAACTAAAACACTGCGCGATAAATATATGGTGCGCGCTCAGGATATTGGCAGCAATGCTATTAAACTTGTTAATGAGTTTTTTAATTTCGGCATCTATGACACTGTAACTTATCTTTATGGTCTTGCTACGTGTTTAGATGATTACCAATGGACACTATCAGACCTAGACAGAGCGCTTGATGCTATGGCTGGTGCAAAATGAACTTAGAGCAAATAGCACAGCAATCAATGGAATATTTAGATAGTGTAGGTTTGGCGGCTGATTATAAGTTAACGCACGTTATGCTAACTGTCGTTACTGATGATGGTGTGTTCAATACAAGGCTGGGTGAGTGCAATTGTAAAATGATAAATCAGGTTATGAAAGCATACCCACAAAAAAGCCCTGCTAAATAACAGGGCTTTCGTTTGCAATCGTTAGATTACTTTTTGGCTTTAGTGCTTTTAGTCTCTGTCTTTGCAGCTTCAACCTTTACAGCGTATCCGCTGGTAATCATTGACTCAGCTGTTTTGGTGTCAACTTCTTGCTCACCTAATGCCAACTCAGTCAAAACACCATCAACCTTAGCAAAATGAGCTTTTTTAGTTACATTAACTTTCATAGCTCACCCACTTATGCGCCAGAAGCGTACACAGTTGATTTCAAGCCGCTAAATGTATTCTTAGACTGGAAGCCAGCCGCGAACCATTTAACGAACTGGTACGGGTCGTTGTGCTTAAAGCGTGGCATTTGGTAGCTTGACATCATCATACCAACTTTAGCATGTAGACCTTGCTGACCGATAATAGAGATTAAAATCTGATTGCCTGAAAGCTGACTATCTGCTTGTATTGACGAAAACTCAGGGATTAGCTGGCTAACAGCCGCCATGATATTCATAAAACCAGTGTTGTTTGATGCACCGATGCGCTGGAAGTTAGACATGATTTGTGGTGATACTTTCAACACAAATGGACCAGACTTCTTATTTGCAATGCGCAGAACATCAAGAGCCGCCAGCAATTCTGCAACCGCTTCTGCGTCGCTTGTAGCTGATGCTGATAAGTCTTTTTGCAGTGTGTACGTTGCAATTGAGCTATCACCTTTTAAGCCACCCCAAACCGCTGTATCAACTTTAAGCGATGCATCACCATTCCAAAGATAGTCATTCACATCTTCAAGCAATGAAAACTCAATTTCCATTGAATCTTCTGCAAGCGCTGGCAAAGCCTCGCTTTGCATAGCTGCAACATCACGGAAGTCACGCTCATAGCCACCGTCAAAGATAGGAACGATAGTTTTTTGATAGTTACTTTCAGTCTTATCCATCTTAATATCAGTTTGACCTGACATTGAGCGGGTAATACGGCCTGCCTCACTGTATCGGCGAGATTCAATAACTTTCTTACCAATGCTTACAGTTTGAGCTGTTGATAGTAAGTCACCTAAAAGGTTTTGTGAACCCCAATCGCGATCTTCACCAGTTGCAGTACCATCAACTAAGCGGTACATTTCGTCAACGCGAAGCATATTAACTGACATATCTTTTTCGGCTTTATTTACGCCAAAAGTTTCGCCTGTATGCTTCAGTAAATCCAATGACGCATTAACACCCGATTTACGGAAGTCTTGCAAGTCATTCCATTGGCGGTTTAGTGCATGTAGCTCTTTGCCGCTTTTACCTTTAAAATTAAAATAAATGCTCATCGTTTACCCCTTAAAGTGCGCGACATAAAACTAAAGTGCCAGCGGCAGTTACGTTAATAACTTCTTCTGTCACTGCGAATAACTGCTCAGTGCCATCAGTAGCCCCAAGTTTAAAATCACCGTCGCCGTTAGATGCAACCGGCAAACCTTTGCTTGTTACGTTTTGCGTGTTTGCAAATGATAGCAATACAAAATCACCAGTGTTAACCGAGATAGCTTCAACTGTATCACCAACAGTAACCGCTGTAGACGTTGAACCGCCTAGAGTTTGTGGCTGGTCGTCACAGATTAAAAACTCGTTACCGAATGTGGTAGATGCTTTAGCTGTTACATCGATTGCACTAGCTGCACCACGTGCAAGTAGCTGACCCGGTTTAAATGCAGACTGCGCTAAACCTTCAATTGTTTGTTTGATACGACCTACGCCGCCAACAAAAATACTGTTTTTTCCTGCTGCCATTGTGATTACTCCTCAAGACCAGGTTTGCGCGAACGGTATTCATCTTCGCTAGAGTTAATATTTACATTGCGACCACTATGCTGTGCGCCGTAACCTTCCGCTAAAAACTCAGCACCGTTAGCTGCCAAGAATGCTTTAGCTTTAGTTAAGCCCAATGCTTTTGCATCTTCTGCGTCTAATCCTTTATTAAGCGCTGCAACTTGCTCAGCTACTTCATTAAGCTCTTTATCAGCGTTAGCTGTTAGTTGGTCTTGCAAAGGTTTAACAGCGGCGTTAACAGCTTGTTCAACGATTTGCGTTACATCTTCTTTAGTAAAACCCTCACTAGCATTTACGGCAAGCTTAGATTTCATTAGAGTTTTAAGCTCATCGTCTGAGACTTGGCTATTAGTAGCTAAGCCTAACGCTTCGAGCATTTCACTACGATCCATAATTAGATCCTCATTTAGTTGGTTTACGTCAAATTCTTGACTATTGTAGCCTTTATCTGTGGCTGGTGCAAAAACGTTAGCCTTTACAAATTTCTTAACTACTTTTTGCGCCTCACCAGACAGTATTACAGAGTCATTACTATCAATTTCATAACCTAGCTGGTAATAATTACCATCGTCAGAGTCGTCAATATAAATGAAGTAATTATCATAAACCTCAACAACCCACTTGTATCGCTCGCGCTGATTATCATCGTTAACTTCATCATTTAATTGACGCCTAATATCATCATGACTAAGCGCGTTAATTCCTGCCAGCTTCTTAGCTGCATTCCACGCCTTTTTTATTCTGCTTCGCTTATCCTTACACTGTTTATCTAATGGCTCGTAATCGTCAACATTAAACACTTGAACATCTTCACCATTAAAGCGCATAACAGTAGCATCACCACCGGCAGGCTTTTCCGATTCGTGAAGCATGGCAAGGTGGTCAAATGACATATTGCGAGCAATCATCTTGTAACCTTCGCCACTTTCGTTGTTAGCTTCAAAAGTTAAACCTGTGCTTACACCGATAGGCTCGCCACTATCTAGACGATTAGCAAAGTATTCACCCATATCAGATGCGCGCAATTTCTTCTCGTCAATATCCGAATCAGCATACCAAACACCATCTTTATTGTAAGTGTTAGTAACTTTACCGCCAGAATAGAAATCAATGCCATCAGGCGAGAATACGGACACATTGCGACCGTCATTATCAGCAGGATGGGTTAACGTCATAGGCATGCCATTTAAAGTTTTCATGCCTTTAGCATTTTCGTCTGCT
>TARA_R100000750_G_scaffold28087_1_pt1 | contig 39816 bp, 26 predicted proteins | sample TARA_R100000750 | Tara Oceans TARA_R100000750 (sample SAMEA2623327) | marine metagenome | biome: marine biome (ENVO:00000447); feature: mesopelagic zone (ENVO:00000213); material: "saline water (ENVO:00002010), including plankton (ENVO:xxxxxxxx)" | depth 375 m
GCCTGTGGCATTTAATTGTACACATGCTCCATCACATATCGTAGTATCATTACTTGCTGTTATCGTTGGCAACGGGTTTAAAGTGATAGTTACGCTATCTGTATTCATACAGTTCGCTGCATTACTAACTGTTACTACATAAGTTGTGTTTACTGTTGGACAAGCTATTGGGTTGGCTATGTTTGGATTGGACAAACCTGTTGTTGGCGACCAACTATAACTTGTTCCGCCTGTTGCATTTAACTGCACACAAGCTCCGTCACATATCGTGGTATCATTGGTAATGGTGATTACGGGTGGACTAACAACTGTTACCGTAATCGAATCAACACCTGTACAACTTAATGAGTCAGTAACAGTAACCACATAAGTAGTGGTGGTGTTAGGGAACGCTATAGGATTAGCTATGTTTGGATTAGACAACCCTGTTGTTGGTGACCAAGAATAACTTACGCCTCCAGTTGCACTTAATTGAACAGAATCACCAATACACATAGTTGTATCATTTCCTGCATTAATCAATGCTGAACCAACAAAAACTGTTACCGTATCCGTTGTTGGACAAATACCATTATCAACACTTACAATATAAGTGGTAGTTGAAGAAGGAAAAGCTATAGGATTCGCTATATTTGGATTAGATAAGCCAGTTGTTGGTGACCACGTAATAGTAGAGCCACCTGGTCCTGTTGGACTACCTCCTAACTGCACACTATCTCCCAAACAAATGGTGGTATCATTTCCTGCATCAGCGAAAGGAGATGGTAAAATGTTTACACTAATACTTATTACATCTGAAGGGCAACCACAACCATTTAAGCTATTCAAAGTAATTGTACCTGTCCCTGAACTTCCCCAATTAACCGTTATAGAATCTGTTCCTTGCCCCGAAGCTACCGTTCCTCCTGTTACCACCCAATTAAACGTATATCCGGAAATGGGACTTGTAGTATATGAAGCTGTTGTATTTGGACAAACTGTTAAAGGTCCAATAATGGTATCTGGTGGTGTTGGTGGTTCCACAGTAATTTGATATACTTCATTAGTAGTTTTTGGAGGGCAGCCATCATCTGTTGCTGATACTGAAAATTGATAGGGTAATGCTTGGGCAGAACCACAAGGAGCTGTCCAGCTAAAATTAGAAGTTACTGTTGCTGCTCCTGTAACTGGTGAATTAATAGTTGCAGGAGGATTCATAAAGTTGGGATCAAAAATTTGACCTGTAGCAGTTAATGTTAAACTATCTCCATTAGGATCTGTAAAGGTGATAGGAAATGTTAAATTATCACACTCACTAATAGTGTATTGTGTTACTCCACTTCCTCCTGTATTTGATAAGTTTGGAGCGGGATTAGGCGGACAAGTAATCACTAATAACTGTAAATCTCTTCTTGACACTCCAATCAAGTTTCCATTTCTATACTCTCTAATTTCAACGGCTACGACAAAATTGCCTGTTGTAGGCGACATATATTGTGTTAACCCGGTAGCCCCATTAATAAAAGAAAAACCTCCTGCACCAAAAGGCTGAGCTGTTGAATAACCACCATTATAATTTACCGCTGGAATTGTCCATGGAAGTGGACTTGGAGCTTGTCCTGCGCCTTGAAAAGGCGTTACAAAAGAAAAAATCAGTTGATCTCCATCAGGATCTATAGCAGTATTCAATATAGAAACTGTATCATTTACACATAAAAAAGGAACCGGATCATCTTGAAAAACAGGCGAACTGTTATTTACCAACGAAGGGGCTATATAAGCATGAAAAGCCATAGCCGTACCTCCGGGGTTTAACAAATTGGTTATAGCAGCATTTCTAGCAAAATTTTCAAAATATAAATGATAACCGTTAAAGTTTAAAGGTAAATCTACCAACGTTTCATAAACAGCTTTATAAATACAAACACTTTGACCTACTGCACAACCACTAGAAACAGGAGGTTGAACTAAATTAGAGTCTACAATAGGAACGGAGACTGTCTGAAAAAGACTTTTATTTCCACCGCCCATTGGATTTCCACCTATATCTTGTTGATAAATAGAGACATTATGTGATGCGACAGGTATTGGTATTTGAGAATTATTATCGCAATTATTATATACTGTAAGGATAATTTTATATCTATAATTTGCTCCTACTTGACCCATGTATTCATAACCTAAACTTCCTCCTACCAAATGGGATGCAAACAAATAACCACTACTAATAATGGCAACGAATAGTATTAAAACTCTTTTTATCATTGAACTATAATTTTTTTCGTTATTACTCCTTTGTCTGAAATAACATTCATAAAGTAAATTCCTTTGGGTTGATGAGCAACACTAAACTCATAAATAAAAATATTAGTTTGAGGAACAATTATATCTACTACTTGCCCTACTGTGTTTACCAATACTAATTCTTTTATGTCAATATTAAAATTATTTACTTCAACATGAAGTATATCCGAAACTGGGTTTGGAAATACATTTATGTCTGTACTCAATAAATTTTCATCTATTCCAACTGTAGAGCAAGTCCAATTTAATTGAAAACCAGGTCGAACAATCGTAAAGTCAGTTTTTTGTCTTATGGTAATACTTCCTCCACTTGAACTAATAGGTGCAGGCAAGGCATTACCTGACAACCCCGCTAAAACAGGACTAGCCGTTGTTGGTCCATCATAAATAATTAATGAATCAAATCCACTCTCAAAATCAAATGTTCCAAAAGTAAGTGTAATTTGAGTTGCTCCTGCTGGTTGAATAGTTACTGTTCCATCAGTATTGTTTGAGTAATCTAACGATGGTCCACCATTATCATACAAAGTTCCATTACAATCGGTGTAAGAAGTGTTTCCTGTTACAGGCATATTATTAGAACTACTAGTAGAGCAGAACCAATTCAATTCAAAACCAGGCCTCACAACCGTAAAATCAGATTTTTGTCTGATAGTTATACTTCCTCCTGTTGATGTAATTATTCCTGGTAAGTTGGTTCCAGAAAATCCTCCCAAAATAGGACTAGCTATTGTTGGTCCATCATAAATAAACAGCGAATCAAAACCACTTTCAAAATTAAAAGACACAAAATTTAATGTTATTTGTGCTGCTCCAGTAGGCTGAATAGTTACCACTCCATTGGTATTATTTGAATAGGGCATACTTGCCCCTCCATCATCGTAAAGCGTACCGTTACAGTCTGTTATTACAATTGATCCACTAATTGGCATAGTATTAAAACACTCTATAGTAATGTAGTTTACCATTGCTACTGAATCTTGTCCAAAAGCATTGGTAACAACTAAACTAACTGTATAAGTTCCAGGATTGGTGTAATAATGTGATGGATTTTGTTGTGCAGAAGTATTTCCATCTCCAAAATACCACGTCCATCCAGTTGGAATATTCGTTGATAAATCTGTAAAATGAATAGTATCTGAACAAGTGTTGGTGTCTGAAGCTACAAAATTAGCTGTAGGTGGTGATGTGTTCGGTTGAATAACAACACCATAATCTTCTGTCTGACCGAAATTAGAATTGCCACATGCATTTTGAACATTTCCAACTACATCAGAAGTAATCCTCATTCTTAAAGGTGTATTCAAAACTGCTCCACTAGGAATAGTAATATTTCCTATTGGATTAAAAGCATTGTTTATAGTAAGTACTAATTCATTCGTATTATTAAATACACCATCATTGTTAAAATCTATCCAAACTCTAGTATCTTGAGCATTACTTGATCCTGTAGTAATATTTATAACATAAGAAGACCCTTCATTAAGCGTTGTTTGTTGAGAGCAAGAAAAATCCTTATATCCTTCTGAACCATCTGCCGATGAATTAGAAATGGTATTAAAACTGACATCTAAAATTCCATAACCACAGCAATAAGAAAGCGTAGAAGGTGTGCAACTTGCAGACAACACTTGGTTTGCCGTTGTAATATTAACAGTTTGAGTAATAGTATCACTTCCATTGGTATTGGTAGCAATAAACGTTACTGTATAAACACCATCTGCCGCATAAGTATGACAAGGGTTTTGTTGTGTAGAAGTATTACTATCACCAAAATTCCACAACCATGATGTCGGTACATTTTGAGATTGATCAGTAAAACAAGTTGTTCCACTACAACTTGGGTTAGGTGATAAGCTAAAAGCAGCTATTGGAGCATTTAGGTTTTGGGTAATAATAACCGTATAATCTTCTGCCTGACCAAAATCTAAATTGGCACATGGAGTAGGAGCTGCACTAAAATCATAATCAGCAGAAATTCTCATTCTCAAAGGTGTATTTAAAACTGCTCCGGATGGAATTGAAACACTCCCTGAAGTGTTCATTTGAGAGGTAGCGGTAAAAACACGTTCTGTAGTATTATTAAAAACTCCATCATTATTAAAATCTATCCAAGCGGCATAATTTTGAGTAGATTGAGCTGAACTTCCTATTGATAATGTATATGAAGCACCTTCAAAAACTGTAGTTTGATAGCAAGTAAAATCGCTATATCCTGCTGCACCATCTGTAGATGAGTTACTGATAGTATTAAAATCTACTTGCGTAATTCCGAAACCACAACAATAAGTTAATGTATTAGGTGTACAAGATGCCGCTATTGGTGAGCTTCCAGAAAGATTTACGGTTATTAAATTATTCATAGTTAAAGTATCACAACCAAAAGCATTACAAGCAATTAATGTTACTGTATAAGTACCTCCAGAGACATAAGTATGTGTAGGATTTTGCTGTGTAGAAGTATTTCCATCTCCAAAATTCCATAACCAAGAGGTAGGGTTTTGTGTGGACAAATCTGTAAAAGAAACCACTCCCGAACAAGTGTATGTAGTACTTGCAGAAAAATTACTTGAAGGCGGGATATTGGCTGCTATCCAATCAAAAACCATATTAGGTCTTTGAGTTCCAGTCACACTTGACAAAGAAGATGTACAGACATTCGGATTGTCAGCTCTATACCAAATGGAGCTTGTAAATGAAGTTGTAGAGTTATAAATCATTGCATTATTAGTCCAAGAGGTGTTGTTAAAACAAGTTTCTACTAATAAGTTAGAAGTTCCATCCCAATAAAAAGGGCTTATAAACATATGATTATTTAAACCCACAACATCTGTATGAGTTTGAGGTCCGTAAACGGTTGTTAAACCCGTTTCAAAAGCTGAGACTGTAGAAGTAGAAGTTAATTTTAATGCAATAGTAAATCCTTGTAATGGAGTCCCTTGAGCCTGAGCTACATCAAAAGCTAGACTATTAATATTTCCAGCCGTCATTCCTGCCGCACTAAGCTCCGAAGCTAAAATTAAAAACTGATGTTTTGCTCCATGATACCAGTTACCATAAGGTGCTGGATAACTTGTAGTTGTATTGGTAGTTGTTCCTGTTCCTATTGTAATAGGAGTAGCATATATATTAGAGCTAAACACAAATACTACTAAAATTAAAAAACTATAATATTTTTTCATACAGAAAAGAATTAATTATGTAACACTTAGACTCATTTTTCACCAACTAAGTTGCGTCTCAAAGCAAAATTTATATTGTAACTTTGTATGAGATTTTTATTTTACTTGTAAATCTTTTTGCAATTTAGGAATTTTTACCTTTACAAACAATGATTTGCATCAACTAACCTATAAATGGTAGGTTTTAATATAAATACGGTTACTAAAAAATGGCATTAATAAAAAAAATAAACGACAAAACTCCTGAATTTGGAGCAAACTGCTTTTTTGCAGAGAACGCAACTATTATTGGTGATGTAGTAATGGGAAATGAATGTAGTGTTTGGTACAATGCAGTAATTAGAGGTGATGTGCATTATATCCGCATGGGCAACAGAGTAAACGTACAAGATGGAGCTGTAATCCATTGCACGTATAAAAAACATCCTACTAATATTGGTAATAATGTTTCTATCGGACATAATGCCTTAGTGCATGGTTGTACCGTAAAAGACAATGTGCTAATAGGCATGGGAGCTATTGTTATGGATGGTGTGGTGGTAGAAAGTAACACCATTATTGCTGCCGGAGCTGTTGTTACTCAAGGAACACATGTAGAAGCCAACTGCATTTATGCCGGAGTACCTGCCAAAAAAGTGAAAGAAATGAACCAAGAACTTTCCGAAGGAGAAATTAAAAGAATTGCCGAAAGCTATGTGATGTATTCGGGTTGGTATAAGTAGGTTTGAAAAAAGTTAATGATTATTTGTTAACCGTGCCAAACCAATAACTATTAACCTCATAAACTTTTAACCTAATTAAACTATTTATTTTTCTATCTTTGCCTTTAAATGAAATTTGTTTATCCGGAATTTCTTTATGCCCTTTTTGCAATAGCTATCCCTATTGTCATTCACCTATTTAATTTCCGAAAATTTAAAAAAATTTACTTCTCCAACGTTCAGTTTTTAAAAGAAGTAACGCAAGAAACCCAATCAAAATCTAAGCTAAAACACCTGTTAATTCTTATCAGCAGAATTTTAGCGATAAGTTTCTTAGTCTTTGCTTTTGCTCAACCTTATATCCCCACCAACAGCGGAATAACTTCCCCTAAAAACAAAGTAGTGGGCATTTATGTAGATAATTCTTTCAGCATGGAAAGCACAGGAAATTTAGGTGCTTTGCTTGATGAAGCTAAACTCAATGCAGCCGAAGTGGTTAATAACTATAGTGCTTCAGATAAGTTTTTGGTTTATACCAACTCCTTTGCCTCAAGCGAATATCGTTTACTTTCGCAAGAGCAGGCCATAGAAAAAATTGAGCAAATAAAAATTGTTCCTCAAACTAAAAATCTTTCTGCCATATACTCCAGAGCTACAGAAGGCATTAACAATGCAGAAATTGCCAATAAATATTTCTACCTGTTTTCCGATTTCCAAAAAACCATTAGCGACTTTAACGACTTGGAACAAGACAGTACCATTAATTGGTTATTGATTCCTGTTGTGGGAAACCAAATAGATAACTTATATATTGATAGTTGTTGGTTCGAATCGCCTACTCACTTGTTTAATCAGCAGGAAGAATTAAAAGCCATTGTAGTGAATAAAGGCGAAAAAGACGTAGAAAATATTCCCGTAAAACTATTTATCAATGAGCAATTAATTACGCCTACAAGTGTTTCTGTTAAAGCTAACGATAAAACTACCATTGCTTTTAATTATCAAAACAAACAGCAAGGCATACAACAAGGAAAAATTGAATTACGTGACCATCCTGTTGTTACCGATGATACTTTTCATTTCTCCTATCAAATTGCTAGTCAGATAACTGTTTTAGAAATTCACGACAAACAAGCTGCTGAAAGCAAGGCTATCCCTGCTCTTTACCAAACCGACAGCTTATTTAATTTTATATCGGGAGCTATTGGTCAGCTAGATTATTCACTCATAAAAACAGCTAATTTAATTGTGCTGAATGAGCTTAAAGAACTGAATAGCGGATTGGTTCAAACGCTAAAATCTTTTGTAGAAAATGGCGGAAGCTTGTTAGTTTTCCCTGCAGAAGAAATGAATTTAGAAAGCTATCAGTTGCTAACGAATGCTTTTCAGATAAATCCTTATTTAACCAACGATACCTCCTCATTAAAAGTAAGAGATATTAACTACGAACATCCTATCTTTAATAATGTTTTTGAGAAAAAAGAAGCTGAGAAACTAAACCTTCCATTGGTTAAAAATCATTATGCGTTGGCAGATTTTAATACCATTTTCAGAAGTGATGTATTAACACTTAACAACGGAACGCCATTTCTTAGTGATTTTAAAATTAATAAAGGACATGTTTATCTTTGTGCTTCAAGTCTTAACAAAACTGCTACGAACTTTGCCAATCATGCACTTTTTGTTCCGGTATTGTACAACATTGCTTTTTTAAGTCAACCAACCTATCCAAATTATTTTATTATTGGAGAAAACAATGTCATCAATATCAACACCAATGTTAAAGACAATGTTTTCCATCTGAAAAATGACAACATGGAGATTATTCCAAAAATTAAAAGCGAACAAAATACTACCTCCATTTTCTTTGGCAACGAAATTACCACTGCAGGCAATTATTTACTTAGCAACGAAACCATAGAAATGGGTATTGCTTTTAATTACAACAGAAAAGAATCTGATTTAGCCTGTTTAACCGAAAGTGAGCTAACCACCCAACTAACACAGTACGGACTAAACGCCAACATTGTTAACGCTAACGAAGTTTCATTTAAGTCGGCACTAAACGAAATTGAATCAGGGAAAAAATATTGGAAAATTTGCGTTATTTTAGCACTTATTTTCTTAGCAGTAGAAATTGCTTTAATAAGGTTGATGAAATAAATTGGAAATTAGAAATTAAAGATTTTACTGATTCATATAAAAATAATTTTAGCGTCTTTGCGAGAGATAACTAGTAACAACTAACAACATGGACATACTAATCAAATCGGCAGTAATCGTTGACAACAACTCAAATTTGAATGGGCAAAAAATGGACATTCTTATTGAAAAAGGAATTATCGTTAAAATAGCTAAATCCATTAAAAATTCAGGGAACTACAAGGAACTCTCCTATCCTGATTTGCACGTTTCTATTGGTTGGTTCGATTTTAGAGCTAATTTTTGCGACCCAGGGAATGAACACAAAGAAGATTTTACCAGTGGATTAAAAGCTGCTGCGTTAGGTGGCTTCACAGGTGTTGTTGCCATGCCCGATACTTATCCAACTATCGATAGCAAATCCGGAATTGAATATGTAATTAACAAAACCGCCAATGCTATTGTAAATGTTTATCCTGCCGGATGCTTGTCTGAAAAAGCCGAAGGAAAAGAAATTGCCGAAATGTACGATATGCACAATGCCGGTGCAGTAGTTTTTACCGACAATAAAAAAAGCATAGAAAATCCAAGTTTGCTTACCCGAGCCATGCTCTACACCAAATCATTCAACGGGTTAATAATGGAATTTCCTAACGAAAAAAATATATTTAACAACGGACAAATAAACGAAGGAATAGTAAGCACTCGACTGGGAATGAAAGGCATTCCATCTTTAGCCGAAGAACTGCAAGTAGCAAGAGCCATTTATTTAGCTGAATATTGCGATGCAGCCATTCATTTAACCAATATTTCTGCAAAAAAATCAGTAGAACTGATAAAACAAGCCAAAGCCAAGGGACTAAAAGTTACTGCCGATGTAAATTCTTACCACTTACTACTAAACGAAACCGCATTGGAAACTTTTGACAGCAACTACAAAGTGTTGCCTCCACTAAGAACCAAAGACGACCAAAAAGAATTGATTAAAGGATTGAAAGAAGGAACGATAGACATTATTTGCTCCGACCACACTCCCGAAAATATTGAAAACAAAAAATGTGAGTTCGACCATGCGGCTTTTGGCATCATTAACTTACAAACTTCTTTTGCGGTTGCTCATACCGCTATTAAAAACAAATTGCCCTTAGCCCATTTTATTGAAAAAATAACCGTTTCACCACGCCAATTGCTGCACCTAAGCATTCCTGAAATCAAAGAAAAAACAGCAGCCAACCTTACCTTATTTAGCCCCAACAGCGAAACTAAACTTGCTACTAGCGATATTGTTTCTAAATCTAAAAACTCGCCTTTTATCGGTAAAAAACTGAACGGCAAAGTGTATGGGGTGATTAATAAAAATAAGGTTTTGGTGGGATAGGATTATATTTAAATTTTACTTTTTTAAATTTTAGAACCTACTTTTAAGCTTTAGATATTTTTGTATTTGATTCAAAGTCTTTTAACGTCTTACCTTCTTTATTTCTCCATTCAGTTAGACCATTAGCATTTCGTCCCATCACAATTACTGCTGCTGTTGACGGACTACTAAAAATATAATCTTCTGAAAACTCTAAATATTCACCTTGATTAATAAGAACATTTTCGTCAATAAGTTTTTGTCTTAAAGAAATAAAACTCGAAGTCATAGAATTAACAATTGAAGCAGCTGCTTTCGAACCTTTTAAAACTACAAAGCCATCAGAAGTAGGTTCTCCTTGACCATCCGCACCACGAGCAGCTTTAATAAAAAAGATTGCTTGTTTTTGCTTAGGTTTAAATTCTCTTTTTTCTTCAAATACTTTATGTCCTAAAGTATTAACAAGCATTTTAATATTTTCAATAAATTCTTCCATTTCTGCTCTGTCAGGTTCAGAAATGGAAGATTGTGTCGGAACAATAGAATTATCAACTTTATATCTATTAGTTAATTTTGCAATGTCATATAATCTATTTTCTAAATATTTTATATGAGCTTTATTTAAGTTCTCATCTTTACTAATAAAAACAATAGCTTCATTCCAAAATTCTTTCTTTATTAATTGTTGATTAAGTCGTATTAAAATGGATTCTGCTTCTCCAATATAAACTTTATCCTTTCCATCATCATCTTTTCCAAAAAGCAAATAAACTCCCGTACTTGTAAGGTCTCCACGGTCAATACAATCTTTAACTTTAATTCTTGGGATTTTATATGCTTTTCCTGACCAATTTGAAAGTTCACAACTCATTCTTCCATTAGGATCACCATCAATAAGAAAAATTTTTATTGTTTTACCAAATTTCATAGATATTTACTTTTAAAAGAATTATAATAAATTTCTTTTGTTTTCAAAAGTAGAAATAATTCCAGCCCTTTAAAATGAGTTTTCAAAATTTTATAAACAGAAAATTTTCAATCCACACATCAACCTACTTTTCTCTCATTTTTTTGTAAGCTCTGATGGCTAACATCAGCAAAACGCCAAAAAGCACAATACCTACCACTCCCCAAACCCAACTCATGGCTTCTTTGAGGGTAACCAAAAACACAATGGCAAATAGAAAGATGGTAGCTACTTCATTCCAAATGCGTAATTTAAAAGAAGAGTACTTAATTTTATTCTGTTGCAACTGAACAAATATACGATGACACATAAAATGGTAAACATACAATGCCATTACAAAGGTAAGTTTAACATGCATCCACGGTTGCGATAAATAATACCCAAAATTGGTATAGAGCAACCAACCTGCAAAAAAAGCAGTTAATATTGCCGATGGCCAAGTAATGCCATACCATAAGCGTCTGCTCATGATTTTATATTGTTCTTGCAAAATGGCTTTGGCACTTTCTTCTTTGTCTTCGGCTTCTACATGGTAGATAAACAAACGCACAATGTAAAATAACCCGGCAAACCAAGTGACTACAAATATGATGTGTAATGCTTTTATGTATAATGGGTTCATGGCTGTAAAAGTAATATTTTTTTAAGTTAGTTAATAGTTAGTTTAATAGTTTATAAGGTTATGAGTTTATTGTTTGTCTGTCTTTGAGCTTGAGGCACAGCCTGTTCCAAAAATTCGGGAAACAAAGCAATCTTTACTTAACGCCTATACTTCCCTGACGAAACGAAGTGAAGATCAGGGATCCAGTACTATTCTACTTTATCTTTACTATTATTTGGGCATTGGTTATTAGGCTGGACTCCTTATCTCCGTTGCACTTCGTAAGGAGAGGAGGTAATTGGTTTATATAAAATTACAGATATCCAAAAAGACTACTTCAGCTCCAGCTCAAAAAGTCCAACACAATACTTAGTAGTGACGGTAAAGAAAAATTACTTAGAAATTATGATTATACCCTATACTGAACTCTAAAAAATCGGCAATCCCCATGTTGGTGTTGACATAAACACCTAAAAACAAATTGCTTTTTGGTAGCGAGTTGGTATTTTTAGCGTAGAAATTTAATCCCTTACGGGTAGATAAGATTTGTCTCAACGTAGAAATTACACCTTTTGAAGGATGGTGATAATTAAAATAGGGTTTGTATAAGTTAAATTCCAATTCTAAATCTAATCCTACATGTCCCATAAGGAATTCATTGTTTACAAATAAAATAAAGTTGGAAGCTTGTAAAGTAGGGTCACCATTCAACTTTTCGCCTCTGTTAGCAGATAAATCATTGTAATAATGCTGATAAAACCGATAGGTAAAACCCACACTCACTTTTGAATGATGATTAATCGTATATCCATAACCTAATGAAGCAGAATGTACAGGTTGATTAATGCCTTGCACAGGACCTTCATTTTCACTTTGCTCATGATAACCTAATCCGTATCGGAATTTGACAAAAGACTTTTTAGAACGATTATAATCATTATTAACTACAGGTCTTTCTTTTTTAGCGTTTTCATAAAACTGTCCTGAAATCCCTATTAAAAAAGAGTTCATTCCCTTGTTGGGTAAATTAACATGACTGTTAGATTGATGCGCCAATCCCACCCCAAGTTTTAAGGAAAATTTATCTCTCGAAAGAATTTCTCTGTTCAACGCAATTCTAAAATCCCAAGTAAAAGGAGCACTAACAATAATGTTTTCAGGATTATTTATAGGATGATAAGTCTTATTAAAATAAGACATTCCCAAGCCTAATTTTAGATGATAGTTGTGTTTAGACTTATTAAAAACACTAAAATCTATAAACCTTGCTAAACTTACTTGTTGTCCGAAAATTTGATTATTGCCAAAATGAGAAAAATTTAAGCTAAAACCAACTTCAGGAAAGTTGTAATACCTTTCCCATTTGGTAGTATCTGTTCTGTAGTTTCCTACAGAAAAAGACACGGTATTTTGCATGGAATTCTTCGGAAAATTGTCGAAAAAATTGGGAATAATTTTTCCGGCAGCATATTCCGCTTCAAAAAAGAGATTTTTTTGATCTTCTTTTTCTTGTGAATAAATTGAAGAAACAAATCCAAAAAGAAAAAGAGATATTATTCTAATTTTCCGTGGCATTGTTTGTATTTTTTTCCACTTCCACACGGACACAAATCATTTCTACCCACTTTTTTCTCTACTCTTACGGGTTGAGCTTTTGGCTTTTCTTGTTGATTTGGTTGTGCCGGATTACCTGCATTATCTGGTCGGCTAGTTTCCAATTTATCTAAATCCGATTTTGGTGCCGGAGTAGCTTCTTTTGCTTTAATCTCTCCATCTTTTGGTTTAGGTAATCCGCATTTCATTAAGAAACTGCCAATTTCCTTATTCATTTTTAGCAAAATAGATTGGAACAATTTAAAAGCTTCAAATTTGTAAATCAATAAGGGGTCTTTTTGCTCATGAACTGCATTCTGAACCGATTGTTTCAAGTCGTCCATTTCTCTTAAATGCTCTTTCCAGTTATCATCAATAATGGCAAGAATTACACCTTTCTCTATAGATTTAACCAACTCTTTTCCTTGAGATTCATACGCTTTTTGAAGTGGTGTAGGAACATTTAAGCTTTTTATTCCATCAGTAATCGGAACTAAAATATTCTCATACGTTGCTCCTTGGTTTTCATAAACATCTTTAATTACCGGAAAAGCTGTTTCTGCTAAGGCTTCAGATTTTCTTAAATAGTGATTGTAAGCTAACTCATGAATATCTTCTGTAAGTTCTTCCGGTTTGCTTTCTAAGAAAGTTTTCTCATCTACAGGACTCTCAATAGATAAGTATCTGATTAAGTCTAATTGGAAATTTTCGAAATCCCTCATTTCCTGATTTTCTTCTACCAAAGCTTCAGCAATATCATAAATCATATTAGAAATTTCAACACCCAATCTTTCGCCAAATAAGGCTTTTCTTCTTTTAGTATAGATTACCTCACGCTGAGCGTTCATAATATCATCATACTCCAACAACCTTTTTCTAATACCGAAATTGTTTTCTTCTACTTTCTTTTGAGCACGTTCAATAGACTTACTTACCATAGAGTGTTGAATCACTTCACCCTCTTCAATACCCATTCTGTCCATTAGTTTAATGATTCGCTCAGAATTGAACAAACGCATTAAATTATCTTCCAATGAAACAAAAAACTGAGAAGAACCCGGGTCTCCTTGTCGTCCCGCTCTACCTCTAAGCTGTCTGTCAACCCTTCTAGAGTCATGTCTTTCTGTACCAACAATAGCTAAACCACCAGCTTCTTTAACACCTTCGCCCAATTTAATATCGGTACCTCTACCAGCCATATTGGTGGCTATGGTTACCGCTCCAGGCTTTCCTGCCTCTGCTACAATTTCTGCTTCACGCTGATGTAATTTCGCATTTAATACATTGTGTTTAATGCCTTTCATTTTAAGCATTCTACCTAACAATTCAGAAATTTCAACAGAAGTTGTTCCCACCAAAACTGGTCTTTTTGCTTCCACCAAAGCCACTATTTCATCTATAATGGCATTGTATTTTTCTCTGGTAGTTTTATAAACTAAATCTTCTTTATCTTTTCTTTGTATAGGTCTGTTGGTTGGAATTACAACAACATCTAATTCATAAATATCCCACAACTCCTGAGATTCAGTTTCAGCAGTACCCGTCATACCCGAAAGTTTGTGGTACATTCTAAAATAATTTTGAAGCGTAACTGTAGCATAGGTTTGTGTTGCCGCCTCAATTTTTACATTTTCTTTTGCCTCTATCGCTTGGTGAAGACCATCAGAATAACGTCTTCCATCCATAATACGACCTGTTTGCTCATCAACAATTTTTACTTTGTTATCCATCACCACATATTCCACATCATTCTCGAACATGGCATACGCTTTTAATAATTGGTTGATGGTATGAATTCTTTCTGCTTTTATAGAGTAATCTTGAATTACTTTATCTTTTTCAGCAAGTTTTTCTTTTTCGTTGCTAACCGATTTTTCCAACTTAGCTACTTCAGAACCAATGTCCGGTAAAATAAAGAAATTAGGATCGTCACCTGTTCCGGTAATTAAATCAATCCCTTTATCGGTAAGTTCTACAGAATTAGATTTTTCATCAATAATAAAAAACAACTCCGCATCAGCTTTATGCATTTCCTTGTTTTGGTCTTGCATGTAAAAATTTTCTGTTTTTTGTAAGATAGCTTTTATCCCATGCTCGCTCAAAAACTTAATTAAGGCTTTATTTTTTGGTAAACCTCTGTGAGCTCTAAGTAACGCTAAGCCACCTTCCTCTAAAGCTTCTTTGCTTAATTTTTCATTATTGATAGCAGGAGCAAGTAATTTTTTGGCTTGAGTTAAAGCAGTGTTCACAAATGCTTTTTGTGCAGCCATCAACTTTTCTACTCTTGGTTTCAATTCATAAAATTCATGCTTATCTCCTTTAGGCGTTGGACCGGAAATAATTAATGGCGTTCTTGCATCATCAATTAATACAGAATCCACCTCATCCACAATAGCATAATGATGTTTTCTCTGTACTAAATCTTCCGGAGAACGAGCCATATTATCTCTAAGGTAATCAAAACCAAACTCATTATTTGTTCCGTAAGTAATGTCTGCCAAATAGGCTTTTCTTCTTTCTGGAGAATTGGGCTGGTGCTTGTCAATACAATCAACCGTTAACCCATGGAACTCAAACAAAGGAGCCATCCACTCGCTATCTCTTTTTGCCAAGTAATCGTTTACAGTTACTAAATGGACACCTCTTCCTGCTAATGCATTGAGGTAAACAGGTAATGTTCCTACCAAGGTTTTCCCCTCTCCTGTCATCATTTCAGCAATTTTCCCCTGATGCAATACAGAACCCCCAATCAACTGAACATCATAATGTACCATGTCCCAAACAATTTCGGAACCGGCAGCTAACCAGGAGTTGTAGTAAGTAGCTTTGTCACCATTAATTTCTACATTATCTTTAATGGCAGCAATATCTCTATCCATTTGCGAAGCAGTAACTTCTATGGTTTCATTTTGAGAGAATCTTCTGGCAGTTTCTTTCATTACTGCAAAAGCTTCGGGCTGAATTTCCAATAAGGCTTCTTCAATTTGAGTAAGCACTTGCTTGTCTAATTCATCAATTTCAGCATAAATTTTTTCTTTTTCGCTAATGCTTAATGATGCATCTGTCTCAATTTTTTGTTTTAATTCTTCAATTTGATTTTCCAGCGCACTGGTTTTCTCTTTAATTTTTTCTTTGAAATAAGTTGTTTTTGCTCTTAATTCATCATTGCTTAATGAACTTAGCTGAGGGTAAACAGCTGCAACTTTATCTATAATTGGAGATAATTCTTTTATATCTCTATCTTTTTTACTTCCTAAAAATGTTTTTAGTACTTTACCTAATAATCCTTCTGCTGACATTATATGTTTTTATTTTTCTATTGGTTGTCAAAATGATTACCAAAATAATAATTTCTTTGGTTTTCTGTCATATTGACTTAGTTGAACCGACAAATTTAGCTAATTAAATTTTAAGTGATGATTTTTAAGTTGATTTAATAACGCAACTTTTTTTGCGTTTTGAGGCTGTTAAAAAAAGCTAACATTTTTGTTTTATCTAAGGTTTGAGTAATGGCTTTTTTAGTTTTTACCTACATTTGTCAAAATAATTTTAATAGCAGCTTAAAATAAATGAGTCGACCAAAGAAAAAGAAGTTTCAAAAATTGAAGCATAAGTACCGTTTGGTAATTCTGAATGATGATACTTTTGAAGAAAAAGTTTCGCTTCGGCTATCTAGGCTTAATGTGTTTTCTATTGTTGGCGTTTCTATCATTTTTTTAATCTCTGCCGTTACTTTGTTAATTGCTTTTACACCACTTAGAGAGTTTATTCCTGGTTATGCCAATGTAAATGTTAGGAAAACAGGACTACAAAATGCACTTAAAGTAGATTCTATGGAAGTTGTTTTGGCAGAAAAACAGTTGTATATTGATAATATTAAAAACATTATTCAGGGAAATCCTATAGATTTTAATCAGGAAACACATATAGATTCCAGTTTAGATTATAAAAGCATTACCAACCTTAGAAGTCAGGAAGATTCTATTTTAAGAACCATGGTAGAAACCGAGGAAAAATATAACCTTTTTGCTTCGGCAAATAAAAATCCATCAACCATAAGCAGCTTTATTTTTTATAGTCCGTTAAAAGGTACTATTACTAACTCCTTTAACATGAAATCTGCTAATAAACATTTGGGAACTGATATTGTGGCACCTAAAAATGAACCTATAAAAGCTACTTTAGAAGGAACAGTAATTTTTGCCGAATGGACCAACGAATCTGGTTACGTTATTCAGCTACAACATGAAAACAATTTAATTTCAGTATACAAACACAATTCTATTTTGCACAAAAAAGTTGGAGATAGAGTAAGTGCCGGAGAAATTATTGCCATTATAGGAAATACTGGAGAATTTTCGTCAGGTCCTCATTTGCATTTTGAGTTGTGGTACAATGGTATTCCGCTAAACCCAGAGGAATATATTTCTTTTTAAATATAAAACAAAAAACCCGACCAAGTTTTTGGTCGGGTTATGTAAGTAATTATGAATTATAATTAACTAAACTGAGTACCATCATTCTTAAAAGCACTAATTCCGGTAATATCCATACCTGTAATTAACAAGTGAATATCGTGTGTGCCTTCGTAAGTAATTACCGACTCTAAGTTAGCCATATGTCGCATAATAGAATACTCACTAGTAATACCCATTGCTCCGTGTATTTGGCGTGCTTCTCTGGCAATTTTCAATGCCATATCTACATTGTTGCGTTTTGCCATAGAAATTTGTGCTGAAGTAGCTTTGCCTTCATTTCTTAACACTCCCAAACGCCAAGTTAATAATTGTGCTTTGGTAATTTCTGTAAGCATTTCAGCTAACTTCTTTTGTGTCAACTGAAAAGAAGCAATTGGCACTCCAAATTGCTCACGCTCTTTAGAATAGCGAAGTGCTGAATCATAACAATCCATTGCTGCACCTATAGCTCCCCAAGCGATACCATAACGAGCTGAATCTAAACAACCAAGAGGTGCTCCTAATCCGGATTTATTAGGTAATAAATTTTCTTTAGGGACTTTTACATTATCAAAAACTAACTCTCCGGTAATAGATGCTCTCAACGACCATTTATCATGTGTTTCGGGAGTAGTAAAGCCTTCCATTCCTCTTTCTACCAATAGTCCGTGAATTCTACCTTCTTCGCTTTTCGCCCAAACTACTGCTACATCAGCAATAGGAGCATTGGTAATCCACATTTTGGCTCCATTCAATAAATAATGGTCGCCCATATCTTTAAAATTGGTTACCATTCCACCTGGATTTGAACCATGGTCAGGTTCAGTTAATCCAAAGCATCCCATAAATTCTCCTGTAGCCAATTTAGGTAAAAAACGCATTTTTTGTTCTTCATTGCCGTATTTCCAAATAGGATACATAACCAATGAACTTTGTACAGATGAAGTAGAACGAACTCCTGAATCGCATCTTTCTAATTCTTGCATAATTAATCCGTAAGCAATTTGGTCTAAGCCAGGCCCACCATATTCTTCTGGAATATAAGGTCCGAAACCACCAACTTCTGCTAATCCCGGAATAATTTGTTTTGGGAATTCAGCTTTTTGAGCATATTCTTCAATAATTGGAGAAACATCTTTTTTTATCCATGCTCTTACCGTATCTCTAATCAGTTTGTGTTCTTCTGTTAAAAGCTCATCTAAATTATAATAATCAGGAGCTTGAAATCTATCGTCTGCCATTTTTTAGTAATTAAAATTGAAGCCCAAAAATAATTAAACTAAAAAGAATAATTATGTTAAAAATCATAATTGTTTTTAGTTAAAAAAATTAGTCAATTATTTTTTCTCCAACACATTGAATTTTCGGATAAGTTCACTACCGTATTCATCAACAAGTGTTAACAGATGTTCTCCGGACGCTAATTGAATATCAATTTTATGTTCTCTTGTAGTTTGAGCAATAAATACATCATCAATATGCCAAAAAATGGTAGCATTAGGATTGGCATGAGCTACTTCAAAAATTACTTTACCTCTTGTTCCATCTAATAATTTAGGGATAAAAACAGCAGTAAGATTTTCAGGGTAAATGATGCCCATTTTTACAGTAGTGTTTTCATAACAATTATTTAATAATGGCGGAAGTGATTTGTAATTTGGATTTTTTGTCTTGTAAAACAACTCCATAATAGGAGGCAATACCATCCATTTTTTAATTTGCATATCAGTTACTGAATAACATTCATCATTTACACGAAATTGCTCACTTTTATCTAAATAAACCAATTTGTGGTAGGGACAAACCTTAGATTTTATTCCTGAATTTGGAGTCCAAATAGTATCTGCTTTTTCACAATTATTTCCATACAGATAGCCACTTTTAGAACATACCGCCAACTGAGATAAGTTGTTATATGGAGGTTCGTACCAAGTTGTTTGTGATAATTTTTTAAACACTTCAAACAGAATAGGTGCTGCAACCAATGTACCTGTCAAGCCCGGACGACCTTCTCCATCGGCATTTCCTACCCAAACGCTTACGGTATATTCGGGCGTTGTCCCTACAGCCCAAGCATCTCTATGTCCGAAACTGGTACCTGTTTTCCAAGCTACTTTTTTAGAAGAAGTAAAATGTTCCCAACCTTTTTCCTCTCTCGGACGATGAACATTTGCCAGTATCTCATAGGTTTGCCAAATACTGGAAACATCATATAAATAATGTTGTTTCAACTCCTCTTTTTGAGATAATACACTATCATTTACTATAAAATAAGGCATACGATAATCATTAGCATTGTACTGATAATCGTATTTTCTATAGTTATTTAACACCCTCGACCAACTAGAATAAACGCCATTTAACTCCCATAAATTGGTTTCTGCTCCTCCTAAAATAATAGATAAGCCATAGTGATTTACCGGTTTTTTTATAGTGGTAAAGCCTAATTTTTGTATGTTACTATAAAATTTTTCTAATCCATAGCTGCGTAATAGTTTTACTGCCGGAATATTTAATGAACGAGTTAGCGCATTACTTGCAGGAACAGCACCATCATAAGTTCTATCAAAATTTTGTGGTGCATAACCCGAAATTCTTGTGGGAACATCAGGTACCAATGCATCAGCTAATAATTCGCCTTCATTAAACAACGCTCCATACAAAAAAGGTTTTAAAATACTCCCGGAACTTCTTGAAGCAGTAATAATATCCACTTTAACACCCGACTCTTCATGCTTACAATCAGAATTCCCAACATACGCTAATACTTTTCCGCTGTTTACTTCTGTAACTAAAATAGCCAAATTATGTACTTCATTTTGGCTGAGTAAATGATGATAATTAGAAGCAATTTGATTCAGTTGTTGTTGCAAGTGAATATCAATAGTTGTTTGAATATTTTCTCCTTGATGTCCTTCTTTTATTAATCGGGTCAGTAAATGATGTGTAATTTGAGGAAGTGAATGCGGTTTTGTTGGTAATTCTTCTGCTTTTGCCAATTCAGCAGTTTCAGCATCTATAATTCCTTTTAGCTGTAATTTATCCAACAAACGATTACGTTTTTTGAGTAGTAATTCATGATTTTTTCCCGGATAAATTAATGCAGGAGCATTTGGCAACACTGCCAATGTAGCTGTTTCTCCCCATGATAGTTTATTAGGTGAACGTCCATAATAACGCCATGCAGCGGCATCTAACCCCACTACATTTCCGCCAAAAGGAGCATGAGATGTATAAAGAGCCAAGATTTCTTTTTTGCTTTTGGAGATTTCTAACCTTGTTGCCAAAATCATTTCATAACTCTTTTCTAAAATGGTTCTAGGTTGTTGGCGAGCCAATCGAATTACCTGCATTGTAATGGTGCTCCCTCCACTTTTTACTTTACCGGAAGTAATATTTTGCCACAATGCTCTTACCACAGAAACAGGATTTACTCCTGGGTGATATTCAAAATATTCATCTTCGAAATGAATAATGCACTGTTTAAATTTTTCAGGAACAACAGAATTTTCGGGAAATCGCCATTGACCATCCGTTGCAATACTAGCAGCTAACAAATTACCATTGACATCTTCAACAATAGTACTGGTAGGTTGTTTAAATAATTGCTTGGGAAGGAGAAAAGCATAAAAAGTTAGTAGAACAATGCTTATGATTACTAACTTTTTATACTTTAAAATAATTTTTTTAATGTAATTATACATCTTTACTGCACTACTTCCACCCATTTACCACCTTTTTTGGCATTGATTTCATTGTCGTACATGGCTTCGCAATAGACTGTCGGCAAATAAAACTTACCCAAATACGAAGCATTTAACAACACCCTAAATCGTTTGGTTTTGTTTTTATCAATATCAAAATATAGGTAAACTCTGTCATCACGAATATCTTGATAAGTGGGAACATCAGCAATTTTATTGGTCTCTACTAAATCCATACTGGTATTTCTAATTTCCCAACCCGATGGAAAAATTTGATGCAATGCCATTTCTCTGTAATGGGTTCTTATTCCCGGATGTTGGAAAGTAACCTCTGCAATAAAGTCCATACCTTGTTTCAATTGGTCAACACTTATTTCATTTTCATTCATGTCGAGGTATTTCACATTCATTTTCAGGTCATTTTCAGCAGAACTATTATCTCCTTCCAATGGAATTCCTTTTAAAGTAAGACTAATAAACAAAGTTTGGTTGGTGTTGTTTTTAATCTTAATGCTTTCTTCTTTTCCAGCTTTTACAGCGAGTTTATCCTGAGCAATACTTGCAGTAGTTTTTACATTTTTTGTTTTGTCGTTATTGTTGTAAATATCGAAATTAAGCTCAGAAGGTGTTCCTGTAACTCCCACAAATTTAGCAATAGCCATTAAACTATAAGCAGTGGTTTGTGTGCTAAACCATCTTTCAGAACCTAATTGTTTAGCAAGATCTTTCAACACTTTTTGTCCTGTAGTTTTTTCTCCCATTAAGGTTAAAGTTTCCAAAATCATGGCTTGGTCACGTTCTGAACTTCCATAGGTATAGCTTAATTCTTTATAAGATTCAACAGTAGTTGAAATGTTTTCAATTAATTTTTTAGCTACGCTTGATTTTCCTGCTAGTTCATAAGCTGCCGCTAAACGCCATTTAGCTGAAACTGATAATTGCTTCATCTCTTTCATTCTATTCATAGCTCCTAATGCAGGTTTTTTGGCTAAGGCTAATGTATATAAACGATAAGCTTGCATTAATTCATCGTTTTGACCATAGTAGTAATAATTGTTTTTATTGACACCACGAGACTGCCAAGCATTTGCCAATTTGGTTTGATATTTAATCCAATTAGATAAAAATCCTGTTGGCAAACTATAACCCTTTGCTTGAGCCTCTAACATAAAATGTCCGGCATAACTACTTCCCCAATCGTTTGTATTGGTATTTCCTTGCCAATAACTTAATCCACCATCAGACAATTGGAATTTCTTTATTTTATTAATTCCTTCACGGATGTTAAATTCAATTTCGGCTTTTTGTTTTTGGTCTAAATCCAATAAACTGCTTAAATACAATTGAGGAAAAACGCCCGATGTGGTTTGCTCCAAACATCCATGAGGATATCGGATTAAATATTGCAAACGCTTTTCTAAATTAATTGGAGGAATTTTTGAAACTTCAATAGTCCCTTTATTTGTTCCTCTCATTCCTACAGGCATATAAGTAGATTCCCAAGTTTTTCCGGGTTCTACCATGGCATTAATTACCGAAGTAATTTCAGGGTTTGCCGGCTTAACATTAATTTCAAAATCGTAAGTAGCGATTTCATTACCACTTTTAGCGGTAATTTTTACTTTTCCAACACCTAAGGCTTCAGCAACTTTTAAATCAAAGTTTACCACTTCATCGCCTTCGCGTGAGAAAGTAAGTTCTTGTGTTTTACTTCCTGTAATTTTAAGTAAACTATTTGTTTCTATTTTTACGGAAACATTTTTTACTTTTTTGTCCATGGCAAAAACAGTTACAGGCAATTTCACTTCTTCATTAGGACTTAATGTTCGAGGCAAGGTAGCCAATACCATTAAAGGCTTTTTTACCGGAGTGGTTTTTTCTGCTGATCCATAAGCTCCTTGATTACCTGTTACTACCATTGTCCTTACCGAACCAACATAATTAGGCATTTTAAACGTATGTGTTTTTGAACTTCCTTTTTCGATAGTAAAAGGTCCTGCATAAATTACCACAGGTTTAAACCTATTGGCTTTCGGACCACCTTTGGCATTAATGTAATCATCCCCACCTAAAGCTAGTAACCCTGCCATTTCTCCCGAAAAAGCATTCATCACATACTTGTACATGTCCCAGGTTTTAACTCCCAAAGCTTCTCGGGCATAAAATGTTTCCCATGGATTAGGCGTTTTAAATCGGGTTAAATCCAACAACCCATCATCCACAATAGCAATGGTGTAAGTCATTTTTTTACCTTCTTTTTCACTTACCGTTACTTTAAAATCACTTTCAGGGGCTAATTCTTCCGGCATTTTAATAACAGGATTAAGATGTGTGGCTTTATCCTCCACAGCAATAGACTGAATGCCATACAAACGTATAGGCAAATCATTTTCCACCTGATTATGCGGTTGAATCAACGTTACATTTACATAAACGTTAGGAGCCATATCAGCAGTAGCTTTAAACGTAAAAGTGTTGTTATCTGCAGAAACATCTACCCATTTTTTCTCAATAACGGATGATCCTGACTCTACACTTAACAATGCTCTTCCTGTTTTTGCATTAGGTAATTCAATTTTTACTTCATCACCTACTTGATACACTTTTTTATCACAACTAAAAGAAAGCATTTCGGCACCACCCGGATTATCTCCTGAATTGCTGTTCCACCAACCGGAATAAGACATATAAAAAGTTTGTCCGGTACTATGTCCGGTAACAGGATCGGTAACAATTATCAATTTTCTTCCCCAATAATCTCTATCAAATTTCATATCAAAAATGGCTTTTCCATTAGTGGTATTGATATATTCTTCTTTGATTAAATTTTTAGAACGATTGGCAACATACCTTGCTAAATCATAATTATCTGAGCGTTCCCACCACCAACTCCAATACACATCATAAATTTCAATTTTTACTTTCTGACGGCTGACAGGCTTGCCATCTTCATCAACCGTAACTATAGGAATTAAGTTAGATTGATCTGAAAACAAGGCTCCATTCCAACCTTTACCTTCGGGAACTTTAACTCCTACATAACCTCTATATGGAGAATAATCTATCGCTTGTCTGTCTACGCTAAACTCACCTCCATTTTCAAATGCTCTAATTTTAAAATTAGCTTTTAACATTCCGGGAGCTACCTCTTTTTTTACATTAATTTTAGGATAAATGGTTACTTTCCCTTCACTATTTAGTTTCCCATCAAAAATCATATTTTCTTCTGAATCAAAACTTTTAGCGGGATTATCAAAAATATAATCCGGGTAATCTTTAAAAGTTGTTTTAGATTGCGTTAAAATCAGTTCTACATCTGTTTTAATATTTCCGGCAATGGCTCCATGCAACCATTTTACTTCCATATCACCAGTCATAGGTTGATTATCTTTAAGGACTTGTGTTTTAAAATCGAGATTTATTTTTAGTCTATTAGGTTTTATGGTTTCAATTTTTAAGGTTTTGGAAAATGAAGAGCCACCTACTTTAATTTTTGCCAACCAATTTCCTGTGGGAGCATCATCATCAGTTTTAGTTCTAAAATCATAAAAACCATTTTCGCCTGTTGTTTTAATTTTGCGTGAATAGAGTTGATTTTCTGGAGTATAAAGCTCCATTACCACTGGATGGTTTACCGGCAGCACTCCTAGTTTATCTTCTAAAATAAAGGATACAAAAAGAGAATCGCCCGGACGCCAAACACCTCTTTCTCCGTAAATATATCCTTTCACTCCTTTTTTAACCGTTGCTCCGCCTACATCAAACATACTTACTGACAGTGCAGAACCATCATCCAAACGTAAATAACCTACCTGCTTATCTTGTTTGGCAACTAACAAGAAAGGTTTTTTGTTTAAATCAATGTCCACCAAACCATCACTGTTAGTAGTGGCTTTTTTCATCAATTGATTTTGATAATTGTAAATTTCAATATTAACATTTGCAAGTGGTTGTGTAGTTTTAATATCTGTTACCGCAACTGTAAGGGTTTTACCATTACCACCTTTGGCAATAATCCCTAAATCGGAGGCAAATACATTTTTGGCTACTTTTCGGTTATTTCTAGAGTAGTAAGACTTGCTGCAAGGATTATCTCTTTCGTTCCAATTATAATCATCATCGTAATAGTAATAATCATCGTCATAATAATAGTAATCGCCTGGTTGATCATAACTTAATGCTTCGCGCTCATCTTCTAAATCAATTTCTTCAAGTTCGTCAGTAGTATTTTCACAAGGATAAAGGGAATGTTTTTTACGAAAAGAAAGTTCTACCCTGTAAATTGCTCCTGGTTCAGCATTAATTAAAGAAGATAAATCAATAGAAAAAGTATTCCAATTTCCATAATCTATCGCTTTAGTAGCATTTAATTTCATTTCTGATTGATGAACAATTCTACCCACTCGTTTCATTTCCCTATTTCCATTAAGCTGGTTTATTTGAAGAAATTGAGCAACGTTATTTTCAAAAATTTTAATAATTTTTACATCCACAGCACTTAAACTTACCGCTTTAAAAGGAAAAATTAAACCGTTTGTGCTTGGTAAAATAACACCTTCACCAACTAGTTCAATATTAGGTTTTAGGCTGGTAAAAGAAATGCTTTTTTCAAACCCTTCAATTAATGGATAGTCAATAGAATTTTTTACTGTTTTATCGATAATAATTTTTGAAGTGCCCATTAATCTTTTTTCAGGATAGGCATTTAAAGTATTTTCATCAACAGCTAAACGCAAGGCTTCTCCCGATTGCAAATAGACTAATCCATTAAGGTCTTGAGTAGTACTAATGGGGTCAGAAAAATAAATAACAATGGTTTGTTCCGGTTGTTGAATAACTTTTAAATCCATCACTTTAAATTCTCCTAAGGGTGGAATTTCTATATTTTGTTGTCCTTTTTCTTCTGATTCAATTGTTTCTCCATTCCATTCTAAAACTACTTCGCCTCTTTTTTCTGTTCTATTAATACTATCGATAGAGAAAGTATGTAGTCTTTCCCCAATACCATGATTCCAGGAAATGGTTAATTTTTTCCCATTTTGAGTTGCAGAAATAGTTTTTTCTAAGTTCTCAGCATTAGCAAAATCGGCAGTAGTAAGTTCATAGGTAATTTGCTGCCATTTTAGTGAATTATTATCATAGGCTTTCACTCCCGAAAATTGTAAGTTAATCCCTTGTTTATAAGTCTCAAAATCAAAATCAAAAGTCTCTAAATCTTTTTCAACTTCTACAATCTCTGAAAGATAAAACTCCGCTTTAAAATAAGTATTGGAAGGGAGCTGAGCTTCTGGTCTAAATTCAATAGTAGTTTCATCTAACCAATAGGCTTCACCTTCAATTTCAGGACTAAAGTCAAATAAATCTTTATCAATAGCTTTGTCATATTGAGCGTGAACAGAAGGTTCAGCTAAACTAATTTTTATGGTAGATTGATTGGAAATGATACCTGAAGTAAATCCAGATATATAAGCAATAAAAGCAGGATTGATTGGTTCATTTCTTTTATGATCATCACATCCAACAGTTAAAAGAATTAAGGAAACAAGAATTAGTGCTATTTTTCTCATAGTATGAATTTTAAAAATAAAAAATAAAAATAGTATAAATTTTTATAAGTTTCTTTATTTAAGAAAACAAAGAAGAAGTAATATAGATCAACCGAAGTGTTTTTTTAGATTTTTAGAAAAATAAATAGTTAATTGATTACTTTTGAATGAGCATAATTAAGGAAAGAATGAGAAAATTATTCGGTGTAACTATTATTTTGAGCCTATTGTATTCTTGTTATTATAATGATAATGAACTTCCACAACCAACTTTAACTTACACACAACATACAAAAAAAATTATTGATAACAAATGTAATAATTGCCATTCTCCAACAGCCTCCCAACTTGTTCATCTTCCTTATTTGACCAACTATAATGAAGTTAAAAACCAAATTGACAAAATACATACAAGGGCATTAATCCAAGAAACTATGCCTCCCTCGAATTCTAATAATGGTGAATTAACTCAGAAAGAAAAAGACACCCTTCAACTATGGATAAACAAAGGAGCTCTAGAATAAACAAACCTATGTAAAACAGATACTTAAAGGATAAAAAATGATTTTTTTATCAAAAATATGATTTTCATCATTATATTTGTAGAATACAAATTATATTAAAACCCTAAAAAATCATGTTATGAAAATATTTTTATTATCTTTTTCTTTACTAGCGATTACTTTTGTTAATGCGCAAACTAAACATACTATTACAGCATCCGGAATGACTTTTACTCCAAATGCTTTAACTATTAATCAGGGAGATACTGTTGTTTTTGACAATGTTTCAGGATTCCATAATATAAATGGTACACAAGCTACTTTTCCAACTAATCCTGCCAGTTTTGGCAATTCACCTGCAAGTGCACCATGGAATTATACTTTTGTATTTACTGTAACCGGAAACTATTCATATATGTGTGATGTTCATGGAGCTAATATGTCAGGTACAATCTCTGTTCAACCAGCTACATCAGTGACAGAATTACAAAAAGAAACTAAAGTTAATGTTTATCCTAACCCTGCAGCAAATTATTTTTCTATAGATACAAAAAAAACTATAAAATCAGTTTCACTTGTTAATATTACAGGACAATTGGTTAAAACTTACTCAGAAACTGTTAGCCAAACAAACAGATTTGATGTAAAAGCTTTACCTAAAGGAATTTATTTTCTAACTATTGAATTAGGAGATGCCAAATTGATAGAAAAACTAATCATTCAATAAAAATGAAGCAACTTTCTATTTTTTTAGTTATCATTATTCTATTTTCAGGATGTGCCTACAATAGTTTTGATGAAGTGGAAGAAATTCCTGCTCCCATCAATCCAAATGCAACATATCAAAAATATACAGTTACTGCTTCAGGGATGGTTTTCACCCCTTCTAGCTTGACTATTAGTGTTGGCGACACTGTTGTTTTTGACAACATCTCAGGGTTTCATAATATAAATGGAACCCAGGCTACTTTTCCAACTAATCCTGCAAGTTTTGGCAATACTATTGCAAATGGCCCGTGGACATATACTTTTGTGTTTACCGTGTTAGGAAACTATAATTACCAATGTGATGTACATGCGCCCGGTATGGCAGGTACAATAACCGTTCAATAAATTAAGCTATGAGAACCATTACAATTATAATATGTTTATTAGTTAGCTCTATAAGTTTATCAGCTCAAGACTTATACAAAGCTACTGATGGAGAAATTTCATTTTTTTCTGAAGCTCCTGTAGAAAACATAAGTGCCATTAACAAAGATGTAAAAGCACTTATTAATGCTAAAAATGCTGAAGTTGCTTTTATAGTTACCAATGTAGGCTTTAAATTCGAGAAACCTTTAATGGAAGAGCATTTTAATGAAAATTATATGGAAAGCCATAAGTATAAAGTTTCTGTGTTTAAAGGAAAGATAGTAGATGAAGTAGATTTTACTAAAGATGGCACCTATGAAGTTACTGCTAAAGGAACACTGGATATACATGGAGTAACGGTTGAAAGAGAAATAAAAGGAACGTTAACCATTAATAACGGCAAAATAAATTTGACTACCGAGTTTGATGTGGCGTTGAAAGATCATAAAATTAAAATTCCTTCAGTAGTAGTTAAAAATATTGCAGAAGTTGTAAAAGTTACTGTAAATATTAATTTTGCAAAAAAATAATTTTATGATAAAATCCATTTTTCTCTCTTTTATATTACTATGTTCGTTGGTTTCTTTTGCTCAGGAGGATTTATTGAATATGTTAGAGGAAGAAGTAGCACAAGAAACTACTTCAGAAAAAGTAACCGCTACTTTTAAAGGCAAAAAACTTATTAATGCTAATACCATAGAAACTACCAAAAAGAAAACCTTAGAATTTAATATTACCCACCGATTTGGAGATATGCTTATAGGAAAAGCCGAAGGACATCATTCTTTGTGGGGATTAGATAATGCGACTAACATACGTTTTTCTTTTGATTATGGATTAACCGATAGAATTAGCATTGGAATAGGAAGAAGTAAAACACAAGAACACATTGATGGGAATATAAAATATCGGTTTTTAGACCAAAAAACAGGAGGAATGCCTATCTCAGCAGCATATTATGCAAATATAGCTGTTGCTGCAGTAGCAAAAATCCCAGAAGATAAATTTGTAAATAGATTATCTTATGTTCATCAACTTATTATTGCGAGTAAATTAAGCAATGCTATTTCATTGGAAATTTTACCTACTTTAGTACACAGAAACTTTGTAGACAAACGAAATGTTCATCCTGAAAATGGTTCGACCGATGAAAATGATTTATTTGCATTAGGTTTTGCAGGCAGATTTAAAATCTCTAAAAGAACGTCTTTTGTTATTGATTATTTTTTGCCTTTTTCTGAATTTAGAGACAGCAGAAACAACTATTATGATGCTTTAGGTGTTGGTATAGAAATAGAAACGGGAGGACATGTTTTTCATATCAACGTCACTAATTCTGCCGGAATTATTGAAAATGACTTTTTATCTTATACCAATTCTGCTTGGGATAAAGGCGAATATAAATTAGGCTTCAACATTTCACGTGTGTTTAGTTTTTAAGTTAACTTTGCCGAAAGTTTTCTTTTAAATGACGAAAGACCCCTACGAAGCACTCCGATATAAAGAATTTAATTTATTCTTATTCTTACGTTTTGCCTTAGTTTTTGCTTGGACCATGCAGTTCGTAGTAATTGAGTGGCAAGTCTATTCTTTAACTAAAGACCCATTAGCATTAGGTATCATCGGACTTATGGAAATCATTCCTGCCATATCTTTTGCACTATTTGCCGGACATATAGTTGATCAAAAAGAAAAAAGAAAACTGTTGATGCTATGCATCTCTGGTTTTATGCTAATTAGTTTTGGTTTGTTTGTTATCACTTTACCAAAAGTAATTGAAGCTTATTCTACCCAACATATTGTTTGGGCAACTTACGGATTAGTATTTTTTGGAGGAATTGTGCGCTCGTTTATTAGTCCAACCATATTTTCTATGTTTTCTTTACTTATTCCTAAAAAAGCGTATGCCAATGCTGCTACTTGGAGCAGTTCTGTGTGGCAAATAGCATCTGTTTTAGGTCCTGCATTGGCAGGTTTTGCTATTGTATGGTTTGGAGTACATGGTTCAATGTTTATCATTTTCGGGTTTGCAGCATTATCCATGTTATTTTTATATCTCATAAAACCCAAACCTATATTAAATCCTAAAATCGGAGAGCCTATTTTTCAGAGTTTAAAAGAAGGATTGAAGTTTGTTTTTAATACCAAAGTAATTTTGGGAGCCATTACCTTAGATATGGTTGCCGTTCTTTTTGGAGGGGCAATAGCCTTATTGCCTATTTTTGCTCAAGACATTTTACATGTAGGTTCGCAAGGTTTTGGCGTTTTGCGAGCCTCTCCTGCAATAGGTTCTTTCATTACCCTTATTGCAGTAGCTTATTTTCCATTAAATAAAAATGCAGGATTAAAATTATTGGGAGCTATTGCAGGGTTTGGGTTGTGCATCATTCTTTTTGGCTTATCGAGTTGGTTTTGGCTATCGGTAGTTGCCCTCTTTTTTAGTGGTGTTTTCGATGGTGTTTCTGTGGTAATTAGACAAACCATTTTACAATTAAAGACACCCGATAATATGCGAGGTAGAGTCTCATCAGTAAATTCTATTTTTGTAGGATCTTCTAATGAATTAGGGGCGTTTGAAAGTGGTGTTGCTGCTAAACTAATGGGAACAGTTGCTTCTGTGGTTTTTGGTGGTAGCATGACCTTGTTAGTGGTACTTTTTACGAGTATTAAATTTCCAAAACTTCGTAAACTCGATTTAGAAAAGGATTTAGTGGAGATGGATAATTAATGTGAATTTTGTTAATTTTGGATTCACATTAATTTATAAAAAATATTTCGGCAGCATTTTTCTATGTGACTTAAACTAGCCTATTAATCATTCAACTTTAGTACCGCTAAGAATGCCGTTGGCGGAATTTCTACATTACCAATTTGCTTCATTTTTTTCTTTCCTTCTTTTTGTTTTTCCAACAATTTTCGTTTACGAGAAATATCACCGCCATAACATTTTGCGGTAACATCTTTTCTTAAGGCAGAAAGTGATTCTCTAGCAATAATTTTAGCTCCAATGGCTGCTTGTATAGCAATGTCAAATTGCTGACGTGGAATTAATTCTCTTAATTTCTTACAAATTTTCTTACCCAAATCATACGCATTGTCTTTGTGAACCAATGCTGACAAAGCATCAACCTGATCTCCATTAAGTAGTAAATCCATCTTTACTAATTGCGATGGTCTAAACCCTATAGGATGATAATCAAAAGAAGCATATCCTCTAGAAATAGATTTTAATCTGTCATAAAAATCAAAAACAATTTCAGCCAAAGGAACATTAAAATTTAGTTCTACTCTATCTGTAGTTAAATATACTTGATTGGTTAGTTCTCCTCGTTTTTCAATACATAAGGTCATAATAGCACCAACATATTCCGATTTGGTAATAATAGAAGCTTTAATGTAAGGTTCTTCAATTCTATCTAATTTACTTGGATCGGGGAAGTCTGATGGATTATTTACAATAACTGCTTTTTCTTTATCTTTAGTTAAATAAGCATTGTAAGATACGTTAGGAACAGTAGTAATCACATTCATATCAAACTCTCTAGCAAGTCTTTCCTGAATAATTTCCATGTGCAACATTCCTAGGAAACCACAACGAAAGCCAAAGCCAAGAGCAGCAGAAGATTCTGGCTCAAAAGTTAATGAAGCATCATTTAGCTGCAACTTTTCCATAGCGTCACGTAAATCTTCAAATTCGTCAGTATCTACAGGATAAATTCCAGCGAAAACCATAGGCTTTACATCTTCAAACCCTTGAATAGCAGGAGCCGGTCTATCAACAGTAATAATAGTATCACCCACTTTTACCTCTTTAGCTACTTTAATTCCTGAAATTAAATAACCAACATCACCGGTTTTTATCACTGGTCTTGGAAATTGTTTTAATCGTAATGTCCCAACTTCATCAGCGTAATATTCTTTTCCAGTAGCTACAAACTTTACTTTATCGCCTTTTTTAATCTCACCATTTTTTACCTTAAAATAAGCGTAAATTCCTCTATAAGAATCGAAAACAGAATCGAAAATTAATGCCTGAAAAGGAGCATTAGGATCGCCCTGTGGAGCAGGAACGCGCTTGATAACAGCTTCTAAAATCTCATCTACACCCATGCCTGTTTTGCCGCTAGCAGCAATAATATCTTCTCTATCGCAACCAATTAAATCAATAATTTGATCTTTCACTTCTTCGGGCATGGCACTATCTAAGTCCATTTTATTAAGAATAGGAATAATTTCCAAGTCATGTTCTAGCGCCAAATATAGATTAGAAATAGTTTGAGCTTGAATTCCTTGAGTAGCATCAACAATAAGTAAAGCTCCTTCGCAAGAAGCGATAGAACGAGAAACTTCGTAAGAAAAATCTACATGACCGGGAGTATCAATAAGATTTAGCACATACTGTTCACCTTCAAAAGTATAATCCATTTGTATGGCGTGACTTTTTATGGTAATCCCTCTTTCACGTTCCAAATCCATATCATCAAGTGTTTGCTCTTGCAATTCTCTGTCGGTAATGGTGTTGGTTTTGTGTAAAAGCCTGTCTGCCAAGGTACTTTTCCCGTGGTCGATGTGAGCGATAATACAAAAATTTCTGATATTCTTCATATACGATATTGCTTACTTTAATAATAAGGGTGCAAAATTAGTTTTTTTTAATTGTAAAATACGAAGATGCTGTGATTTAAAATAAAAGCCATTAATCCCTAAAAGGGAGGCTTTTTCAACTGAATAAGTCAAAATCTTACGCGGAAGCGAGAACAGCTACATAAATTTTACAACCTAGAGCTTTTAAATCAGTTGCACAAGCTTCTATAGTTGCTCCGGTTGTTATTACATCGTCAACTATTAATACCTTTTTATTCCTAAGCTTTTCGGGATTATCTATTCCGAAAATAGAATTTACATTTTCCCAACGGTCGTAACGGGCTTTTTTTGTTTGAGTTTGCGTGTGTACTTTTCTATAAACCGATGTGGTATCTAATTCAACATCCATAGTTTTAGAAAGTCCTCTAGCAATACACTCACTTTGATTATAACCTCTTATTTTTTTCTTCTTAGGATGCAATGGAACTGGTATAATAATATCAATTCCCTCATATAAAGGAGCTTTTTTTAATTCGTAGCCATACAGTTCTCCTATCAACTCTCCAACTTCTTTGTTATCTTTATACTTTAATTGATGTAGTAAATGTTGCACCTTACTTTTTTTATTAAACTTATAAAAAGCAGCAACCATTTCTATTTGAATTCTTCCCCAAAATATTCTACACACATCATTATCTTGATATAAATGAAAATTAGTTTTAGGTAAATTTAGCTGACAAGAAGTACAAATAATATATTCTTGCTTTAGCAAAGTATTGCCACATGCAGCACATAATTTCGGAAATATTAAATTAAAAAAGTCAGTAAGCATGAGTTTAGTAACTTAAAATCAGCACTAATCTACTAAAATCTATACTAAGAATGAAATTACAAATTCGATTTTTTCAAGAAATTGCATAATTTAAACAACACTCTGGCACCTACATTAGCATCCCAATCACTATTACCCACTTCATTTAAATCGAAACCAATAATTTGTTTTTTACTCTCTACTAATTTATTGATTAGGTAATTAATTTGTTCGTATTCAAAACCTCCTGGAACGGGCGTTCCTGTATTTGGACAATGTTTTGGATCTAAGGCATCTATATCGTATGTAATATAAACTTTTTGTGGTAACTCATTAATAATTTCATCGCAAATAGTTTCCCAAGTTTTACCACCAAATTGCTGTGCTTTTATATCCCAATCGAAAAAAGTAGTAATTCTTCCTTTTAAGTTTTTAATATAATCTACTTCATCCTGACAAACATCTCTAATACCTACCTGAACTAATTTTGAAACCTGACTTGATTGTAAAGCATTATGAGCAATAGATGCATGCGAAAATTCAAACCCTTCGTAAGCAACACGTAAATCAGCATGTGCATCTATTTGTAAAATTCCAAAATCATTATACTTTTCAGCCAATGCTTGTATTAATCCTAACGGAGAATTATGGTCTCCACCTAAAACGGCTACTAATTTCCCTTGATTAAGGTATGCTAAAGCTGTTTGTTTAACATGATTATTAATCTCATTACAATAAGCGTTTACTGATGCTAATATTTCCTCATCTTCAGTATTAAATACTTCTCCATCTTCTAATTTTGCAATTAACTCCGAAGCAATTTTACCTACTTTTTTATGTTGCTTGGCTTCTTTTTTATTTACTGGCAACATGAACACCTTATTCTCCCAAGCTTTATCTAGATTGATATCAAATAAATCTACTTGTAAAGAAGCTTCGATTATTCGTTGTGGAGCTTTTGCAGTTCCTTTGTTGAAAGAGCAAGTTATATCTGTAGCTACAGGAATAATAACAATTTCGCTATCATCAAGTGAATATGGCAGCCCAAAAATATTTCCATTGGCAACACCAACATCGTTAGGATTAAAATCTGTCATGTTGTATTAAATTTTAGACAATTCGTTTTTAAGATAAGTGATAACATCTACTTCAACCACATCTACTCCATTTTTTTCAGCTAATAAATAAGAAATCCAATCTCCTAAATGAATTAAGTATAAAGCTCTTTCTAATTTTGAATTACCCTTTGAGTGAATTTCTATAACGGTAGAGGTATATTTTTCAAAGACAGTTTTATTTACCTCAATTCTTTTTTTGTTTCTGTAATAATCATCTTCATTTCTGAAAATTACTACTGCTAAACCTTCATTTTTATTTGCCCAGCCTACTAATTCGTTATGGTTCATTTCTGGAATTACATGGTGCCAACATAACATTTTAGAGTTTTCATTTATTTGTTGACGAAAACGTACTGCTACACCTTCATAAGAAGATTCTACATATATAACTGGAATTTTTTTATATAGTTTTTCAGTAATTGCTCCAGCTTCAACTAAAATAAGCGATTCATTTTCATTAATTAACTCGATGGCCTTGTTAAATTCATTTGAATAGTCGGAATTAATTATCCCATAATAATTCAATAATTTAAATAAAGAAGGAAAAGCTAACCCAAATGCAGCTCTAGGAGGATGTCCACCAGGAATTAAAATATGGTTATATTTTTTTTCAATAGCCAAAGCTGCTAATTTACCACCAGATGTTACGCAAGCAATGGTCGCATTTTTTTGTTCAGCTTGAGTTATCATCTCTAATGTTTCTTCTGTATTTCCTGAGTAAGAGCAAGCAATTACCAAGGTATTTTCATTAACAAATTGAGGAATTTTGTAATCTTTATTTACCAAAATTGGTAATTTGGCATTATCAGCTACTACTTGAACAATAATTGTAGCTCCAATACCAGAACCTCCCAACCCACAAATAAGTACATTATCAAAAACTTTGTTAAATGCAGTTAATGTGGTATTCTTATTTAATTCTATTGAATGCTGTATATGCTTGGTAAAATCTTCAATTAATTCCTTCATGACTAAAATTTAGTATTGAATATTAAAAACGGTATAAAAATAACTATACCTTTTGACAATCTTAATATGCTCTTTCATTTTTATTTTCATAATAATTAATAAGTGCTTTATTCACCACTTTATTTCCTCCGGGAGTAGGATAGTTGCCTGTAAAATACCAATCTCCTGTATGGTTCGGACAAGCATCATGCAAGCCTTCAATAGTTTGAAAAACGATATCAACTTCTGCCTTCATATTTTCAGGAGTAAGTAACTCAGTGATTTTCTTTGAAATTTGATCTGCAGTAAAAGGAGCATATATCTCTTTTACATAGTTTTTAATATGTTCTTTTGGCAGGTTTTGTTGTTCTACACATTTTTTATAAACTTCCTCTACAATATGTTGTTGATTAGTATCTTGCAACAAAGCAATTGCCGCCTGAAAAGCAATAAAATCCCCTAATTTAGCCATGTCAATTCCATAACAATCTGGATAACGAATTTGTGGAGCAGAAGAAACAACCACAATTTTCTTTGGGTTTAACCTATCTAAAATTCTTAAAATACTTTGTTTTAAAGTTGTTCCCCTTACAATAGAATCATCAATAATAACTAAATTATCAGTAGGTTTTACAGAACCATAAGTGATGTCGTAAACATGTGTTACTAAATCATTTCTATCATCATCTTGTGTAATAAACGTTCTTAATTTTGCATCTTTTATAGCAATTTTTTCAATTCTATTTCTTAAAGCAAGAATTTCATTCAGTTTTTCATCAGTAATATTACTTCCTAAAGCAAGAATTTTCTGTTGTTTTACCTTATTCAGCTCATCTTGCATTCCTTTCATCATTCCATAAAAGGAAACTTCTGCAGTATTAGGAATAAATGAAAATACTGAGTTTTTCATATCGTTATCTATACTTTTTAATACTTGAGTACAGATGTTTCTTCCTAATTGTTTTCTTTCTTTGTATATATCTATATCACTTCCTCTAGAAAAATAAATTCGCTCAAAAGAACAAGCAGTTTTTTCTAATGGCTCTCTAACTAATTTCTCTTGAATATCACCACTTTTCTTAACAATTAGAGCATGTCCTGGTTTAATCTCTTTAATATTTTCTACCTTAACATCAAAAGCAGTTTGAATTGCTGGCCTTTCTGAAGTAATTACGACTACTTCATCATCATGATAATAAAAAACAGGTCTAATCCCTGATGGATCTCTTAAAACAAAAGCATCCCCATGTCCTATTAGTCCTGCCATAGCATAACCTCCATCCCAATCAACAGCAGAATTTTTAAGGATTTTTTGAATATCTAACTCTTTAGCAATTAAAGATGATATTTCTTTTCTTGAATAACCTTGAGCTTTATATCTATCAAAAATTTCTTGATTTTCTACATCTAAAAAATGACCGATTTTTTCCATTACTGTAACCGTATCTGACTTTTCCTTTGGATGTTGACCTATATCTACCAAAATATCAAAAAGCTCGTCTACATTGGTAAGGTTAAAGTTTCCGGCTACAACCAAATTTTTAGTCATCCAGTTATTTTGTCTTAAAAATGGATGACAATTTTCTATAGAATTACCGCCATAAGTTCCATATCTTAAATGTCCTAAAAAAACTTCTCCAGTAAATGGTACATTTTTCTTTAACCATTTTACATCTTTTAATTTATCAGGATATTTTTGGTACGCTTTTCTAAATTTATTGTTTACTTTATCAAATATATGTTTTATAGGCTGATTATCATTTGAACGATACCTACTAATATATCTGTCACCGGGTTCTACATCAAATTTTATATTAACTAATCCAGCTCCATCCTGACCTCTATTGTGTTGTTTTTCCATCAATAAATACATTTTATTTAATGCATACATCGATGTTCCATATTTTTCAATATAAAATTCTAGTGGTTTTAATAGTCTTACCAATGCTATTCCACACTCATGTTTGATGGGATCACTCATTTATCTTTAACGCTGTTTGAAAATGAAGTGCAAAGTTATTAAGAATAAACTAAAAAGTTGGGCTTGTTGAAAATAATCTTGGAAATAAAATAAGCTACGCTCTAATAATTTTATCGCAAATTGCTTTCATCTCCTCCGTAGAAAGAGATAATTTTTCCTTTGAAAAATTTATATCTTCCACATTATTAATAGGCACTAAATGAATATGAGCATGAGGAACTTCTAAGCCAATAACCGCCACGCCAATTCTTTTACAAGGAATAGCTTTTTCTATCATTTTAGCAGTAGTTTGGGCAAAACTCCAAAGTTCTTGATAGGTTGGGCTATCAATATCAAAAATATAATCTATTTCTTTTTTGGGAACTACCAAGGTATGTCCTTTAGCCAAAGGAGATATATCTAAAAATGCCAAAAAATTATCATTTTCAGCAATCTTATAACAAGGAATTTCACCATTAATTATTTTGGTAAATATTGAACTCATTATCTAGATATTTCTACTATTTCAAATTTTACAGTACCTGTAGGTACATTAATATCAACAATGTCACCAACTTTTTTACCTAGTAAACCTTCTCCAATAGGTGAGTTTACAGATATTTTTTTAGCCTTTAAATCTGCTTCTTTTTCAGAAACTAATGTATATTCCATTAAAACTCCATTAGCCACGTTTTTAATTTTAACTTTAGATAAAATTAAAGCTTTTGAGGTGTCTAATTGAGATTCATCTACAATTCTAGCATTAGCTATAATATTCTCTAACTTAGTAATTTTTAATTCTAATAAACCTTGAGCTTCCTTAGCTGCATCGTATTCTGCATTTTCAGATAAATCCCCTTTATCTCTTGCTTCTGCAATTTGAGCGGAAATTTTAGGACGTTCTATAGACTTAAGTTGATGTAACTCTTGATTTAGCTTTTCTAAGCCTTCTTTTGTATAATAATTAATCTGTGACATAAAGTTTATAATGCGAAAAGAGAACTCAAAATTGAGCTCTCTTTAATTTTGTTTTATATTTAATATATTAATTACATATTCAATCTTACACCTATACTGTGTGTTCCTTCAAAACTTTCAGTAGTTTGATAGGCATAATCAAAACTAAATGTTGAGCCTCCTTTTCCTAGTGGAGCAACTATAGATGCACCAAAAGCAGGTCCGGTAAAAGCATTGATTCTTTTTTCACTATCAAACCAAGTATCTTGCTCCAAAGTATAACCGGCTCTAATCATAAACATTTCTCTAAAAGCATATTCTAAACCAAGTTTATACTGATCATTAGTAAATGAATTTGCCGTAAAATTACCTGCAACAGTTACTCTATGCATAGAAGAAATTTCTTTAGAAACTGAATCAACCGAAGGAGCTATATAAAAGTCATAAGATAATCCAATATTTAATAGTGACGGTAATTGAAAATCTGCAACTCTATGGTTTTTAGAAACGGAAATATTTGATCCACTTGAATTATCCTCTATTGTAAAAGACAATCCATCTCCTGATGCTTTCATAGTAGGTCCAACATTTTTTAAAGCTATACCAAACTTCATTCTATCATTTTCTCCTGTTTTATATCTAATACCCGCATCAAAAGCAAAACCTCTATTAGAAACATTTGATATTGACTCACTAATAATTTTAACAGATAATCCTCCAGAAATACTATTTGAAAAAGCTTGAGCATATCCAAAATCAAGATTTAAATAACTAGGTGAAAAAGTTCCTATTCCACCTTCAGGATTATCAACAGTGGTAACATCAATATCTCCAAAACTCATAGACATAACACCCATTCCAATCACTCCCGTCTCACTTACTCTTTGTGAAAAACCAAAAGAATTAATGTTTATATCACTACCTGATAAATAATTTTTATATGTGAACAATAATTCTGTTTTATTAGTGAAAGCCAAACCAGCAATATTAAGACTCATCGCTTCTAACCCTGTTATAGAAGCAGTATTAGCTCCAGCAAACCCTACACTTTTAGTCCATGGATTAATTAACAATTGAGAAGCACCAGCCTCACCAGCTCTATCTTTATTACCTCCATACATTTGAGAAGCTGTAAATAGAACAGTGGCCAATATAGCAATTGATATTTTTGAATTTCTCATATTTAATCTAAGTTATATTTAAGTTTATAATTGTAAGTAAAAATTAAAACCCATTTAAGTCGGTAGGTTTAATAACACCGAACCATT
>TARA_R100000750_G_scaffold140_2_pt1 | contig 37760 bp, 32 predicted proteins | sample TARA_R100000750 | Tara Oceans TARA_R100000750 (sample SAMEA2623327) | marine metagenome | biome: marine biome (ENVO:00000447); feature: mesopelagic zone (ENVO:00000213); material: "saline water (ENVO:00002010), including plankton (ENVO:xxxxxxxx)" | depth 375 m
GCGTCCTGCAGTTCAATCTGTCATTGCCCGACTCGCAAATCTGGCGGGACGGGCACCAGAAGTTCATACTGCGCAGCGCGATGGCCGGACGCCTGCCCGATGCCATTCGCTGGAACCGGATTCGCGACCACCACGGGGGCGATTTCACCCGAACCGTGTTTGCTGCTTCTGCGGATCTCGGATACGGAGAGTTCCCGCGCTCCGAAAGTGTACAGCGCTTTGTGCGCGACGGTTTCGAAACCCGAATTCTGCGCCAGAATGGCGATTGCGATCTTGATATTTGGGAGGAAATCGTATTCTTGGGGGCATGGCTGAAGCTGTTTGACGACTGATTTCGGCTGGTGCGCGATGCAACATCGGTCGCTGTGAATTTACGACCTGTGCCAGTAAAAAAACTAAGGATTGAAACCAATGACTGATCTTCGCAACAACCAAGACGCCACCCGCACGGGATCGCTGAAATCCTACGCCGCACCGAAGCTTGAAATCTTTGGCGAGGTCGCAGCGCTGACCGCCAGCGGGTCTTTGACCTCAGGCGAAAACAAGGGATCGATGGCCGCGAACATGGCCTGACGCGGTTCTGGACCGCACAGGAACATGGGCTGCAACGATGAGGTTGGCCGGGACATCGTGACGATGTTCGGCGGCGGCCTTGGCATGCTTCGCTCAGTGTCCCGGCATGGCTGGACAGTCTCCATGTCGACAGTCTCGGCGCCACAGACCCCCGAGGAGGCGGACAACCGCCTCCTTTCGGTGTTGTGGACATGCCCGGACGGCACGCTGGAACTTGCCTCGGCCAATGGTGATCCGGGCAGGCTGATCCTCGATTTTCCCGGGGTCGCCCGGGCCGAGATCTCGCGTCCAGATCGCCGAGTGCGGGTCCGGCCGCTGATCCCGGACCTCTCGTCGCATACGATCGACCATTTTGTCATGGATATCCTGCTGCCGCGGCTGATCGCCGAATCCGGCGCGCTTGTCGTACACGGCGCGCTGGTCTCTCGGGGCGGTGACGGCATCTGCCTGATTGGCGAGTCCGGGCGCGGCAAGTCGACCCTGTCGGCGGCGCTGCACGACGCGGGCTGGGGATTCCATGGCGATGACGCGCTGGTGCTGCACGGGTCCGGCGCGGAGATCACTGCGGAAGCAAGTTATCCCAGCCTGCGGCTGTTTCCCGACTCGCTCGAACAGCTGTTTCCCGACCCGCCCGCCGGCCTGTCTCCGGTGGCGGATTATCTGGACAAGTTCCGCCTCGATCCGGGTCAGGCCGCCGGGCCCTGCCGCCTGCGCGCGGTTCTGGTACTGGGCGACGACGACGGCACCGGGCAGATCACGGCCCGGCCGCTCAGCGCCTCCCGGCTCTGCATGACGCTGATCGGGCAGGGGTTTACGCTGAACCCATCGGACAGGCGGGCAGCACAGGGCCGCCTCACCAACGCCAGCGCCGTCTCTGCCGCCGTGCCCGGGATCGAGCTGTGTTACCCGCGCGACTATGCCCGCCTGCCCGAGGCGATCGATCATATCTCCGCCGCCCTGGACAGGGTGTTGAAACAGGCGCCCGCCGAGGCCGCCCGGAAGGAATCATCATGAGTATCCACGGGACGTATTCCGTCGTCAGCTACGGCGAGATGGTCAGATCCGGCCCCCGCGTCCGGGCCTATGCCGAGGCGCTGCGCGCCGCCATCACCCCGGGCTGTACAGTGCTGGATATCGGCGCCGGCTTTGGCTTCTTCGCGATCCTCGCCTGCCAGTTCGGCGCCGGCCGTGTCATCGCGGTAGAGCCGGCCGAGGCGATCACGCTGGGGCCGGACCTGGCGCGCGCCAACGGCTGCGCCGACCGCATCACCTTTGTCCATGGGCTGTCTGACGATCTGGGCGAGGAGAGTCGCGCCGATGTCATTATCGCCGACCTGCGCGGCGTGTTTCCTTTGTTCAAGCGCCATATCCCCACCATCGCCGATGCCAGGGCGCGGTTGTTGAAGCCGGGCGGGACGCTGATCACTCAGCGCGACACCCTACGCTGCGCGCTGGTCAGCGACGTGAAACTCGCCGGCATGGCTTTCGATCCCTGGGATGCGAACGCCTTTGACTTGGACTTCTCCGCCGGGCGCAGGATTTCTGTCAACACCCGCAGGAAGACGACGGCCTCGCCCGAGGCGCTGATCTCCGATCCGCAGGACCTCGCGGAGGTCGATTACCGCACGGTCACCGATCCGAATGTCTCCGGCAGCGCATCGCTTGTGGCGACCCGCTCCGCGCCAGCGCATGGCGTGCTGGCCTGGTTCGACGCCGAGCTGGCGGGCGGGCAGGGGTTTTCGAACGCGCCGGATCAGCCCACACTGGTCTACGAGCAGATGTTCTTTCCCTTCGAACGCCCGGTGGAGATCGCAGCCGGGGATCGCGTCGATTTCGACCTGGACCTGCGCCTGATGGGAGAAGACTACACCTCGATCTGGCGCACGCGGATTGCCCGCACCGGCGCGCCCGAGTTGCGGTTTTCCCAGTCGTCGGCATTGGCCGAGTTCACCACCCCCGCCGACCTGCGCCGTCGCTCTGGCAGCCATGTGCCGCAGTCCACCGCCCGGCTGGAGCTCGACCGCTATTGCCTGTCGCGCTTCGACGGGATGACCTCGCAGGCCACCATCGCGCGGGAGGCGATGGACCGCGCGCCGGGCCGGTTTGCCACCGAGGCCGAGGCGCTGGGGTATGTGGCCGCCCTGGCCGCCCGCTACCATGACCCCGGACATTGACAGAGACCTCTTCAGCCTGAAGCATTGCACCAATGGCACAGGGTATCGGGACAGCCGCGCGGTTGTCGCGTCCCGCCCGTGCCCGGAAGGACCCCGAATGGACCAGAACACAGTTTACAAACCCCATCCCGACGTGGTGTCGACCCAGACCGGCGATGAACTTGTCCTGCTCAGCTTCAAGACCGACACCTATTACGGGCTGAACCCGGTCGGTGTGCGCATCTGGGAGCTGGTTGGCGAGGGGGCTTCGGTCGAGACACTCTGCGCCACGCTGGGGGCGGAATACAGCGTTTCCGAAGACGTGCTGCGCCGCGATATCGTGGCGGTGATGACGGATCTCGACGCCCAGTCCCTGATCGTCGCGCAAGAGGCCTGAGCCTTGCGGGCCCTGCGCAAGGTCACGCCGCGGCGGCTGGCCGATGTGGCCCGGGCCGCCGTGCTGCTGGGCTGCGCGCGGTTGCGGACGCGCAGGGGTAGCCTGGCACGGACCACGGGTATCGGCGACCCGCAGGCGCCCTGGCCGCCGCTGAGTGACGCAGAGCGCAGCGTTGTCGAGCGCATCGCCTGGGCTGTCGCCGTGGCAGCCCGCTACGTTCCATGGCGCAGCGATTGCCTTGTTCAGGCGCTGGCCGCCCGCACATGGCTGGCGAGCCATGGGATCGAAAGCCGACTGGTGATCGGCGTGCCCCACCAGAAGGGCGCACGGTTCGAGGCACATGCCTGGCTGCTCAGCCACGGGATTACGGTGACGGGTGGCAATGTGGCGCGTTATAGCGCCTTTCTCGGTGGGTTGAGCCGCCGACCTTGAGGCGTTCGACTGGCGACGTTCTGTGATGCTCAGTTGCGTGTAGACAGCGTGCGTTCAGGTCGCGCGAGATGGCTTGAAATGTTGCAACCAAGTTGAAGTGCCACCCGGTCTGCAAAGCAGGAATTTCACCAGGATTTCTGAGGGTCGCAAAGTCTGACAGGGCGGAGACCTCACACATCGCAGCCTTGGCTGGCGCTGAACTTATTAACAGACCGGTCTTGATCCCGACGCCGCGCAACGCGCGGTGGTGAGGGGCCGTGTTAACTTGCCCATTGGATTTTCTCCGTGACCGTTTGCGCCGTCTGGTGCCGACGGAGCAAGCCTTGCCGCCCGAGCCTTGCCTGTCTTGGCATGGTCGTGGGCTGCGCCCTTGGATCACACAGGAGACAACAGCATGGGTCTGTTCAACCACGAAGCTGCCAACCGCGCCCTCGAAGCCTCGGACGTGCCGGTGCAGAACGCCATCCGAAGGATTTATCTTCAGGGGGCGGCAAGCAACGCACCTGTATACGAGGATCCGGATCTGACCATCATGCGGGTCTCGGACATGAAGTCGGATGCCTCGGGATACTTCGACCTGTGCTACGTTCAGGATGGCGAATACCGGGTTGAGATCGAGAGCCCGCAGGGCGACATTCTGTACAGTGCCGATAATGTCTTTGTGGGATCCCACCTGCGCACCCAAGAATTGGACGAGTACAACTCTACTGATCAGCTGCGGGATGACGTTTTCCTATCCTATCAAGAGGTCACTGGGCGCTACCCGGTACGGCCGGGGCAGAAAATCCTCATCTGTTCAACTGATATCCAGTACAAAGTGATGCCCGCTGACGAAAGCGCGCCGCAACTGGTGAGCGCGGGCGGGGTCAAATTCTGCCAGACCGGAACGCGTTATACCGACTTGGGTTGCTTCGAGCACGCCGTCGCCCGGGGTGAGAGTTTTTCCGCTGGGACGATGGTATTCGCCGGCGGTACGATCTTTTCGTTCGATGACGACAGTAACACGAACCTGCCAGGGCTGACCGGATGGCGCCGCGTGGTATCGCCGGAGAATGATGCGAATTTGGCTCAGGCGAAGGCCAAGACCGACCTTGTCTCTGTCACGCAGCCGGTCAACCTGGATGTCGTTCCGGCGCTGGTGGCGGAGTCGAATGCCTATGCCAGCGTTGCAGAAGGGCTTGCAGCAACATCCGATGGAGAGGCGTTCTTCGTACCGACGCCCCCCGGCTTGCAGATCTATCGCAACGAAAGCGCCAGTGCGGCCTTCATCGGCTGGTTCGGGGATATTCTCTACGAGGCCTGTTCGGACCTCTTGGCAGACACAAAGCCCATGCAGGAGGCTTTGACCGTTCGGACCCGGCAGGAAGGGTTCGTTTATCGTGTCGCGCCGGGTGCCGCCACGGATCACCAGGTTACCACTGCGGGGGGCGTGAAGCTGTATGTCCTGCCGATCAACGGCGAAATCCACATTGGAGCACTCGGTCTCGATCTGACAGGCGCGACTGAATACGCCTCGGACATTCGGGAAATTGGAGACTATGCAACACAGAACGGCTGGGGTCTGGTGTTCCCCAAGGGCCGGATCAGCACCTCATCCGTAACGTGGAACGTCGCCGAGGGCGAAAGCCTGCGGTGCCGGGGTGAGCCGGGCGCAGAATTGCAAGTGCGTGGCAACTTTAACATTCAGGCTGTAAAGCGGCTGAGGACCACCCTCGCCGCCGATGCAGTGCAGGAAGCGCGGACCATCGAAATTGCTGATGCCACGGGTGTCATCATCGGAGACATGATCCACATCCACGATACCACGGCTGTCGAGAGCGGATGGAATTACAGGAAACAATGCATCCGCCGCGTGCAGGCGATCAATGGGGCGACGATTACCCTCGACCAACCCCTTCAGTTCTTCTTCAATGCGGCCGACAACGACTGGGTTGATATTTACCCCGACATCCGGGCCGAGATGCGCGACCTATTTGTGGAAACGACGATGTCCAACAACCAGTTGAACTTAAAGGCGTTTTCCAGAATCCGTTTGCGCAACGTCCGAGTCGAAGGGCCAGTGCCGAACTGGGCGAGTGGTGCCAACGACGGTCTGAAGTTTATCTACTGCGACAATACCCACCTGGACGACATGAATTTCAAGAAGGTGCGCTATGCGCCCTTCATCATGGGATGCCGCGACTTCCGGATCACCAATTCTCACTTCGAGCGTGTGCGGCACTGCGACCCGAACAATTGGACCGAGAATTTCACAATGGAAGACTGCCAAGGCTACGACACGCAGAACCTGATCCAGACGCACCCCTGCATTAATCCGATCTATCGCCGCGTACGGGACATGGTGACTGACGACACCGATTATTACGGGATCGACATCCGCGGCTTCGGCGGGTTGATTGAAGACTGTGAGGTTACGCACCCGCATGGGATCGTCGCCGGAAACGTCGGCGCGCCGGTTCTGACGCTGCAACCGTTCTCGGAGCAATACCATGACATGGCGCGGTCGTTCCGCAGGACCTACCGCAGGGTCAAGGCGCCGTTCCAGTCCGTTCGTGTCGGTACTGAGGGTCTGACAATCTTCGCGGACTGCGACGTAGGGCGTATCGCCATGTCACAATACACGTTGGAAGGGTGTCAGATTGAGGTGGACGCGGCCACTCGCGTGCGCTCGCTCGAAGCAGCTCTGACGACCCCGACCGCAATCGGGGCCAACAACGGCGCGGCGATCGGTGCCTATGATGCCACCATCGGTCAGGGTTTCGATCGGAAGATCATGCGCCACCAGGGCACTGTCCCGACGGTCCTGCAGTTTCGGACCCGCATCGCGGAAACGCCCGTTACCGATGTCACGCAAGCAAACCCGGCCTCCGTGACAACTCTTTACGATCACCGGCTTGAGACTGGCGACACCGTGGCGTTCGCGGACGTGGAAGGCATGACTGAGTTGAACGGCAATACCTACACGGTGACGGTTGTCGATGACCTGACCTTCACTCTGGACGGAACGGATAGCACGGGGTTCGGGGCCAACATCACCGACACCGGGATGGTCGAGCTTCAAACCCCCAAGACTGTCATCAGCGACATCACACAGGCGAACCCGGCTGTCGTAACGGCTGCAGGGCATGGCTACTCGGACGGAAACATCGTCTGGATCAACGGCGTTGGCGGGATGACAGGCATCAACCAGAATTATTATAAGGTCGCCTCGGCCACCACTGACACTTTTGTACTGACCGATCTGGATGGCGCAAACATCGATGCCACAAGCTTTGATGTCTACACATCTGGCGGGCGGGCAACGAGACAAGAGTTGTGCGATACGGTTGATGCAGTGGTGTGCCCGCAGGCGGGCATTTCGCCGAAGCTGATGATCCGCAGCACTTTGTTTTCCGGAAACACCACAGGCAAAAGCCGCTGGCGTTTTCCTGTAAAATACCGTGCTTTTGATGGCGGCAACGTATCTCAAAGCAACCGCTACGGCCGTCTCAAGGTCACGGCCATGTCGGACACCGCCCGATCAGTCGCGGAATATACCTACAAATACAGCAACAAGAGCGGAAACCCGGTCTTGAGCGACAACTTCTCCATTATTCCGAACGCCGAAACCCTGGCTGTCAACGCGGGCGTCGAAAACTTCAGAACGCACGGCAGCACTGAGAACAGTAACGAAGGTATCACCGGAAACTGGACGCAGCAGAACGGTGCGCGCCACTACAGCACTTTCGACGTGATCGTTGATGTGGGCTGGTTTGGACGTAAATTGCTCGGGATCGTGCTTGAGTTCGAGGAAGAAGAAGAAGGCAGTATTTGATTCCAAACATGCTGTAATGCGTTCAAACGCTTGTCAGGATGCCCGTCCTTGCGATGGGCATCTTGCACCGATCCTATCTTTGTCGAAACAGTCCCGTGCTAGAGTCTGGGCCCATGCCCACCTTCTCTGACGCCATCTGAAAGTGGTCATTTTGCGTCTGACGCGGCAGGCTACAGTGCCTCTGAAAATTACTCAGAAGAAACAGCATTCAACAAGCCCAAAACGTCTTTGACCGGCATTTCGGTCTTCCAGCTCAACTTGTAGATCGGAATATCTCGGCAAACGGGTCGTGGCCAACGATCAGCGTCTCTCATCCAGCGCTCGATTTCCAGGGAAGGCTGTGCCGATATTTTAGGCATCTTTGAAAATTCTCGGCGAAACGCCGGTTCGAATCTGAGGAGATATTCAAAGGAATTTTGCACAGCCCATTTGTAGCGCTCTCCGTATCTCTGCAAATGCGGCTCATAGACCTGATGCCAGCGGTTGAGCAGGTAGCTATCTTTTTGCGCAGCAAGGAACCAAGTCGCAATGCCACGATATCGCGTTTCGCGAAAGAAGGCGAAAAATCCCGTCCCCGAAACCATCTGCAACCAATTGTCGAGTGGGATTTGGCAATATGTTGTCGCATCCGCCCAGACGCCACCATAGCTTTTTAATAATCGCATTCTAATAATGTTTGATCGGCGAGTTTGCGTCACATTGTCTGGTATTCCACCAGTATCGATGTAATCTGGAAGACTTTCTTCTTCGAGCACGGTGATCTTCCAATCTGGATTGGCGATCCGCCACTGCTCAAGGCACAACTTAACGATGTCTGGCGCGTTCGTTTCGCCGTTATCCCAATATGTCCAAACCTGTTTAGGAACCTGTTCTCTGTTGTAGCTCGGCAGCTCGTCATCTTCCAACCATGGAGCGAAGCGAGTTCGCTTTGCGCGCATCATCAGGCGCATCAAAGGCATCGTGTCAGTCATGGGTTGTTCCTTCATCCGCCGAATATTGCTTCATCGTTTTGGTCAACCATCCAGATTCTCGCTGGAAAGGCCAAACTCCTTCTGGATGAGCTTTGTTTGATCTTGGGATTCTGGAACCAGTCCCCGCGCCGCCCTTTGCCTGCCATCGGATTGAGCCAAGATATCCTGATCACTTGACCCATGATTGATCAGGTAGATCATTGCCGGAAACGGAACCGGGGACAGGGTCAGCCTCGTCCGATCTTGGAGATTCTGTCGAGCTTCCATATGACTGCCCCGTAAGGACACATGGACCGTCTGCTCTTTTCCCTGCCGCGTATCGAACCGAACCGCATGGCTCGATCCACAATGCCAAGCAAATGTGTGTATGTCACCGGTATTTTGCGTGGGACTAAGCAACGTCCGGTTTCGCCTGTCGTAGCAATATCCCAGCGGCAGGAAATACCCGTGACCATTGTTGTCTTCGAGGATGAACTGGGTCAGTCCGGGGTGGGGAATATCGTCGCCGTCAAGGAAGAAGACGTAGCCATCCCTACGTTCGGTGTTGGCGAAGTGACGTGCCATGAAACGCAGTTTGTGCAGCTTGTCGGGTTCTCCGCCATGAGACACAGGGTATTTCAGGAACTGGACGCGGGAATCGAAGTCGATCCTGTCCGGGCGATCCTGCGAGCAAATGACCATGCGCCAGCGCGCATCCGTTTGGCGGCGCAGCGCGGCGACCGTGCGCAGGAGGTTGGTCTGAACGATCTCCCAATCCGGTGCGCGTCTGCGCTCGAATATCGGCACGAAGTAAGACACCAGAAGATCCGTATCGGTTTCGCGCAGCGGATGCTTCTGTCGCCAGCCCGCCGGGTCGGCAAGCGCTTTTCTACGTTCCTTCCAGAACAGGTGCCGGTCTTTCAAAAGGTAAATGCTTGAAAACAAGAAGGACTCCGCTCGAAATTTCAGCGCTTCTCGGCGGTATGTGCGTGATTTCTTTGCCGGTGGCAAGAGGTGCGTCTTGCTTCGTGATGAAATCGGGATGCTGCCCTCAGGGCATGCCGGAGTGCTGCGACTGGCCGTTTTCATGTGCGGGGCCTAGACAGTTGACACGTCGGAGGCCGGAGCAAGAGGAGTGCATCTTGCTTTTTGGTAATCGCCTCTAGTAGGGAAGACCGCAAAGGCACCGATCGGGAATCGGAGCAGATATCTCGGATTACACGTGCAAAACCTTAAAACCGTCAAAAAGGCGTGGACGATTCTGGACGCCCGCGAGCGGCGAAATGCCGGGATCGTCGCGCTCGTTATGTTCGTCACGGCGGTTTTCTCGGCCCTGACGGTCGCCTCGATCTTGCCCTTCCTGTCCGTGCTCGCCGATCCTGACATCATCCGCGAACAGCGCGTTTTCAGCATGTTGTACGCTTGGGGTGGGTTCGAGACCGATCGTGGCTTCCTGATCGCGCTTGGCGTTGCATCGATGGCACTCATCATTCTCAATAACGCACTGCAGATCGTGAAAGTCTATGTGATCGCCCGGTATGCGACCATGCGGACACATTCCATCAGTAGTCGGCTTCTCGGCTCATATCTCCGACGGCCTTACCTGTTCTTCCTGTCGCAGAATACAGGCGATATCGGGGCCCAGATTCTGGCGGAAACCCAGCAGATAACGGAACGTTGTATAAGGCCCGCCGCAGAGATCTTTGCCGCGGTTCTGACCCTGATCTGTATGATCGCCCTTTTGCTATACGTGGAACCGGTCATCTCACTGACCGCTTTTCTTGTCATCAGCATAATCTACGGGGCGATTTCCGTGGTCTCGCGCCGCCACGTCCGCCGGCTGGCCAAAATCCGTGTGGACGCGAACAGGGGCCGGTTCCGAATTTCGGGTGAAGCCTTGTCCGGGATCAAGGACATCAAGCAGCTAAGCCGCGAGCAATTCTATCTCGACAGATACGGCAAGCCCTCCATAGCGATGGCCCGCGCCGCAGCGCAGACCTCGATGGTCGCACAGATCCCGCAATACGTTATCATGGCCGTCACGTTTTCGGGAATCATTCTTCTTTGCTTAGTCCTCATCGGCGGCAGTGAAGGCATGTCGCCTCAAGACAGCGTGGGAGACATCGTGCCGACACTTGGCTTCATCGCATTCGCTGGTCAACGCATCATGCCGGAACTGTCCAAGCTTTATCTTTCGGCAACGCTGTTGACCTCTTCAGGCCCCGTGGTCGAGTCCATTCATGCAGAATTGCGCGCCCCACGCGAGGAAAGCGCTCTACCTATGCGACCGCCCGCGGCCATGGGACTGAAGGTGTCCCTGTCGTTTGAAAACGTCTCCTTCGTGTACCCCAACTCCGATCGTGCAGGCCTCCGGGACGTCTCTTTGAACATCCAGGCAGGCGAACGGATTGGGATCGTTGGCAGTACCGGGTCGGGTAAGACAACCTTAGCCAATATCCTGCTCGGACTTATCCAGTCCGACACGGGACGGATCGTTGTCGATGGCCAGCCCGTCACCTTGGACAATCGACGCGCTTGGCAGGCGACCATCGGATACGTGCCACAGGACATTTTTCTGACAGATGCATCCGTACTCGAAAACATTGCCTTCGGTCGCCTCAAAGTCGATATCGACCGAGAGAAGGTCAGGGAAGCCGCCCGGATTGCGCAGATTGACGACTTCATCGTGAACGAGCTCGACCAGGGCTACGACACCGAGATTGGCGAACGCGGCGTACGGCTGTCCGGCGGCCAGCGCCAGCGCATCGGGATCGCACGCGCAATGTACAACGATGCGGACCTCATCCTCTTCGACGAGGCGACCAGTGCGTTGGACAATGCGACGGAGCAGGAGGTCATGCGGTCGATCAATACCTTGCCCGGTGACAAGACGCTGGTGATGATCGCTCACCGGCTGTCGACCCTGAAGAGCTGCGACCGCATTCTCATACTGCACCATGGCGAGGTTCTCGGCTTTGACAACTGGGAGGCGCTGGAACGCGACTGCGCCCAGTTCCGGGAGATGGCCAGCGGGGCGGGTTTTTAGGGTCACATGCCGCCTATCCACGCGGCATTTCTGATCCATCCGGCGGCGATGCGGGTGCATCTTGTTCCGAACCGGCTTGATGAACGGGTATGTTCGTGGCGAACTTTTTACTTGGATATTTATCGGCTGTTTTTGTGTAGGCATGATCATTAAACGCATGAAGGCTCGCGCGCGGCGCGCTCTTTTAAGAATGCCGCCGTCGACCCCATCCATGCCTTTCTCGGCAGCTATCCCGACAGCGTGCGGGCGTGCGGACATCCACGGTGATCGTCTCGTTCGTTGCGCCCTCGTCTGGGTCGATCAGGCTGTTGTCAGCCCCTGACAGGGACAGGTTCAGGACTGCCTCACCCGGCGTTTCGCCAAGCGCACAGGGGTGAACGCTGACATTCTCAACCCCATGCAAGGCGAAATTCAGCGCCGCGCAGCGCCGAGACATCGGCGTAGGCTCGACATAGTGGATGTGCGCTGCGCCCGCTCTGCTCGCGGCAAGCGTGAAGCCACCGACGAAGCCACCGCAATCGATGACGGTATCGCCTTCCCGCACGCGAAACGGCCCGTCAAAATATTTCTTCACCATGTGGCGGTCGAAACCGTTAAGCAGGATGAACAGTTGTGTCCGATTGAACTGGCTGTAGTCAGCATAGGGGAAGAAGGCAGAAGCCCCTGAAACGCGGTTTCTGATCAGAGAAATGCCGTCGCCCGTGCTTATGCGCTCGATCTTGTGCATATCACGGTTCTGCTTCTTGAGTGCCCGTCGTACTCGATCATACAGTGTCCGAAGATGATCATTTTTTCGTAGAGCCGCGGTGATACTCATCACTATTCCTTTCTCGACCTCCGGACGCAGTTCCGAGGGCATGCTCCTCGGCGCGCGTCCCGAAGCGCTCTACGCTGCCACCGTGCCGTCAAGCTGGATCGGAGGTCAAGTTCGTTTTCAGGGGGGCGGAGGCGGCCCTCCGGCGGAGAGATTGATGTCGTGTAGCTTATCCGCTAAATACCCAGTGATTCTTGTGGCAGGCGGATCTGGTCACTCAACGTACTGAACTCTTTTTCTTCAAGATACTGAATTCTCGCGAATTATCGGATTTCCTAGTTACTGGTAGCCAAGTCCAGACATGACACTTTCTATCGCCGCCCCCTCCTTCTCAAGGCAGTCCGAGACCTTCATCCGTGCACATGTTCGCACGATCCTTCCGGACAGGACTGTTCTCATCTGCGAAGACGGCCGTGGCTCGGAAACGCTGGGGCTGCCGGTTCTGTCCAACATCGACCCTTATCCAAACCCCTGCAGCGCATTGGACCGGTTGGGACGCGCTGCCCGGTTCCAGTGGAGCGTACACGTTGCGCGTACCCTGCGCGGGGAGAACGAGCGCCGGTTGCGGGAGTTCTTTGAACAGCACCGGGTCACCCATTGCCTGGCACAATTCGGCCCGACCGGTTGCAAGCTGACCCGGGCCACCCGGCGTGCTGGAGTGAAGCTGTATGTTCATTTCCACGGCTACGATGCGACATCGCTGCCGCGCGAGGCCCGTTGGCGGCGTGAATATCGCCGTCTGTTCCGGCAGGCTGCGGGGGTCATCGCGCCGTCGCAGTTCATTCTCGAAAGACTCGTCGCTCTGGGTTGCCCGCAGGAGAAACTGCATGTGTCGTCCTGTGGCATCGCGCCGGATCAGTTTCCCCCCTCGACCCACGAGGCGGGACAGGTTCTGGCCGTGGGGCGGTTCGTTGAAAAGAAGGCGCCGCTGACCACGGTTCGCGCCTTTGCCACCGCCGCCGGGGAGATCCCCGGCGCACATCTGCACATGGTGGGCGACGGGCCGCTTCTGGCGCCAGCGCAAGCGCTCGCAGCCGATTTGGGCGTGACCGGCCGGATCACCTTTCACGGCGCGCAACCGCATGACGCGGTGCGCGCCCTGCTCGCACGCGCGTCGCTGTTCGTGCAGCATTCGGTCACTGCTCCCAATGGCGACACCGAAGGACTGCCCGTTGCCATTCTCGAGGCCATGGCGTCGGGCGTGCCGGTGGTCAGCACTCGGCACAGCGGCATTCCCGAAGCTGTCCAGGAGGGCGAGACCGGTCTGCTCGTGGAGGAACACGACACCGAAGGCATGGCGCGCGCCATGGCTCACCTGCTGTCCCATCCGGACCTTGCCGCTGCTATTGGGCAGGCGGCCGTTCCGCATGTCCGCGCCGCTTTTTCGCACGAGGCCACCGCGGCTCGCCTCCGAAAGATCATGGAGATCGCGACATGATCCGTCCGCGTCATGCTCTCATCCCCGAAGCCTACGAGGACCGTCCCTTCTACAGCCGGCTGGTCAAGGGCGCCCGGGAAGAAGTAAAGATCGCCCTGAAAGCTCGCCACCTCCCCCCGGCGCGCAAGTTCGTTATCTTTGCCCAGGGTCGGACAGGTTCGACGCTGCTAACCAGCACGCTCAATAGCCATCCCTTGATCCGCTGCGACGACGAGATCCTCATCGTTCCGCGCGCACGGCCGCTGTCCTTCATCGAGATGTCAGCCCGTGTCGCCCCGGCCGAGGCCTACGGTTTCCACGTCAAGATCACCCAACTTCTCGCCTGGCAACGGATCCGAGACGTGGCGGGGTTCCTTGCCCACATGGAGGGCGCGGGCTGGACCATCCTCTACCTGCGCCGCGAGAATATCTTGCGTCACGTCGTTTCGAACGTTTTCGCCGAGGCGGCCGGCGGATATCACATCTCCGGCGAGGGCAGGGCGCGCCCCGACCGCATCACCCTGCCGCTCGACCGGCTGGCGTATGAAATGCGCCTGCGCACCGAATTGGGAGAGGCCGAACGCGCTGCCCTGAAAGGCAGGGCGCATACCGCGCTCGTCTACGAGCGCGACTTGCAGACCTCCGAGCAACAGACAGAGACCTTTGTTCGCCTGCAGGACGCCATCGGCGTGCCCCACGCCAACCTGTCCTCCGGCCTGCGCAAAATGGTTGTAAAAACGCTCGCGGAATTGTTGACGAATTATGATGAGGTCGCGGACTGGATGCGTCGCAACCCCGATTACACATACCACCTCGAAGACGACATCCCATGCCCGGCATGACCACCCCAGACGCCAGCATAATCATCCCCTGCTACAACAAGCGCGACTATGTTGCTGCCGCCATTGAGAGCGCACTCGCCCAGACCCATTCCTGCGAGGTCATCGTGATCGACGACGGCTCCACCGATGGCAGCCTCGACGTTATCCGGACTTTCGAGGACCGCATTACCCTGGTCACGGGTCCCAACCGCGGTGGCTGCGCGGCGCGCAACACCGGAATGGAGCGGGCACGAGGACACTGGTTACAGTTCCTGGATGCCGACGATATCTTGCCCGCCGAGAAGATCGCAACGCAAGTGAAAGCACTGCTACTGGCACCAGAGGGCAGTCTTGCCGCCTGTCCCTGGCACGTCCTGCACGACGATGGGTGTATCGACGCGCCCGCTACCCGCCCTTATTGGCAAAGCCACGACGAAGCCATCGGGATGCTGCTTTCCATGTGGTACCATGGAGGTTTCCTGCCGCCCCATGCCTGGCTGATTCCGCGCGCCTTGGCTGATGGCGTTGGTCCTTGGGACACGACACTCGCGGCCGATCAGGACGGTGAATTCTTCGGCCGCGCTCTGACGCTGGCAGCTTCTGTGCGGTTTTGCGACACGACAACCGTGCTTTACCGCAAACCGCCCCCCGGCGCGGTCAGCCTGGACCGGTCGCGAAGGGCCGCGGAAAGCCGGATGGCAGCCTACCGGTCGGTCTCCCACGGCCTCCTGAAAAAGCGCGACGATCGCGAAACGCGCCGGGCCTGCCTGAGCCGGCTGCGAAAAACAGCCTATGCCCTGCGCGACTTCGAAGACATCGTTGCGCAGGCCCGGCAGGAGGAACGCAGGTTTTCGACCTTCGATTTCAGCCCGTCCCTGCCACCGGTCGCACGTGTTTTGATCGGTCTTCTAGGTATACGGCGCGGCCTTGAGCTGAGGCGTCTTTTCCGGTTCCGAAAACGGGAACAGTAGGGTACCGATCATGCGCCGCCCATGGCTGCGCTGATTTTGAAGGAGTTTGGATTTGAAGCAACGCAATAGATTGCAGAAGCTCGTGACCATTCTCACGGCGCGTCCACCGACCGGCCAGACCAGCAACATGAGCCTGGAGAATTTTGTCAGTTTCGCCGAGGAAGAGGCTCCGGTTCTCGATGCGAAGATGCGCTACGTCTTCTTCACCCATAACAAGGTGGCACAGACCTCGATAAACCGGAATCTGATGAGCCACAGGTCGATCGTCATGAAGGATTCCCGCAAAATCTACCGCCTCGCGCTGCATTGCTACATGCGCAGCTGGTCCAGAGGGCAGCCAGTCACCTTTACGATCGTGCGCAATCCCTTCTCGCGCACACTGTCCGGCTTCGATTACCTGCGCAGGACGGGAAAGATTCCGAAAGAGGCCGAGTTCAATGCGTTTGTAACCGGCGAGCTTGCCAGAACCGGCACCGGTTTTGATCCGCATTTCATGCCGCAGGAGAAGTTTTCCGTTCCGCTGAAGGAGATGGGCTTCGACTGTATAATCAATATAGAGAACATCGACGCAGAATGGCCGGCGCTGGCCGCACGCATCGACGCGCCAGTATCGCTCCCGCATGAGAACAGAACCAAAAAGAAAGAGCAGGAGTGGAGCCTTCTGTTCACCAACGAAAGCATTGAGGTCATAGAAAAGCTCTACGCGCGCGATTTCGCGAATCTCGGTTATCAGACCTGGTCGGACAAGGATCGTGAAGTCCGCACCCTGGCCCCGGTTTCCGCATGATGGACCTGCGAAGATCGGTATGAATGCTTCCTCTACAAAGCCCCGCTGCCTCGTTCTGACGCTCTACAGCGGCGAGAACGAGTATGCCGACTGCAAGCGTTCCGTCGCCGGCCAAGAGGGTGTCGAGGTCGTGCACGAATGCTTTGAATTCCTCGGCTCGGTCGAGGCGCACGAGACGCTCTACCGTCGGATCATCGACTGCCGGGAGGAGTTCGACGTGTTCCTGAAGCTCGATGCCGACATGGTCTTTCACACACCACAGAGCCTGCGGAACCTCACCGACAGGTTCCTCTCGGACCCCGGCCTGGATCACATGCAACTACCGGTTTTCGACGTGCCTTCGCATTCCTTCTTGATGGGGTTTCACATGTTCAGTCCGCGGGTCTCCTGGAGCTTTCCGCTCGACCCGCTCTTTCCCGATCAGCAGCCAGCCTATCCCGGACACCGGCTATTCGATGTGGTCGGCAGAGAGCGTTACATTGATCACATGCCCGATCCCTCTCTGAGCCAATGCTATTATCTCGGCCTTCACCGGGGGGCGAAGGTGGTCCAAAGGCAGCGGCAGAGAAGCAGTCGCTCCGCAGCTTTCCAGCTGAGCTACCTGAAGCGCATCGCCACCAACACCCGTTTTGATCCCCAGAGGAAGAAACTAATCCTCCACAGCATGTTCCGGGCGCTTCTTTCGCCGCAGGACGTCGGACAGAAACGCGATTTCGACGGGGACACGACGTTCGGCATCTTGGAAAAGGTGCTGGCAGGCAGCTTTGCCACGCCGGTTCTGCGACAGGCGATTTTCCGCGTGCTACGGCTTTTGTACACACGGAAAACGTCCGGAGACGGAGCCGTGCGAATTGGCCAGAAGACTTAAGGCTTTCTCGGCGTCCCAAAACTGTCAGCAGGCCCGATACACCTAACAGGTTCCCAGATGTCTCAGAATTCCCGACTAACCCTGAAACACACTATTGCCCTGCAACTGCGGCGGCTCAGATACGGTCAGCCGCGGGAAAAGGTCTTTTGCTTAGGCTTTCAGAAGACCGGCACGACCTCGCTGCAATATGCCCTGTCGAAGCTGGGCTACCGAGTGGCCGGGTTCTTCAGCGCCGAAGACTTCGAAACGTCCGAGGCGCTGCGCACGCATACGTTCTCGCAGGTCCCCGTCTTCGACGCCTTCGCGGACAATCCTTGGTGCCTGTACTTCCGTGACTTCGACACCATGTTTCCCGGCTCGAAATTCATCCTGACGACGCGCGACCCAAAGCAATGGTATGTTTCAGTCAGCAAGCATTTCGGCGGCAACGAGACGCGGATGCGCCGGTGGATCTATGGCGACGCCGACCCCTTGGACCACAAGCAGGTCTATATCGACCGGCTGCTTACCCATGAAGCGGCAGTTCGGGACCATTTTGCCGGGCGCGAGGGTGACTTCATGGAATTCAACGTTCAGCAAGGCGACGGGTGGAACGAGCTCTGCGCCTTTCTGGGAAAGCCGGTACCCCGCGAGGATTTCCCGCGGCTGAACACCGCTGGAATGCGGACAAAGGCGTGATGGAAGGCTGGGCTGTGAGCACGATGAAATACCGCCCCGACATTGACGGTCTGCGCACGCTCGCCGTTCTGCCGGTCATCCTTTACCATGCCAATGTGGCCGGGTTTACCGGCGGCTTCATCGGAGTGGACATTTTCTTTGTCATCTCCGGCTACCTGATCACCACCATCATCCACCGCGAAATGGGCGAGGGGCGGTTTTCGATCCTGCGCTTTTACGAACGCCGCGCGCGGCGCATCCTGCCGGCGCTGTTTGCGGTGATGGTGGCGGGGCTGATCGCGGGCTGGTTCCTGCTGGCGCCCTCGGATTACGATCACATGGGGCAATCCATGCTGTCGGCGCTGCTCTTCGTGTCGAACGTGTGGTTCTGGCGGAACTCCGGCGGCTATTTCGACGGGGCCACCGATTACCTGCCGATGCTCCATACATGGAGCCTCGCGGTCGAAGAGCAGTTTTATATCTTCTTCCCGCTCCTGCTGATGCTGCTGCACCGATTCGGGCAGCGGGCGCTTCTGCCGTTGATCGGGGCGATCGTGCTCGTATCGCTGGCGGGGGCCATATGGTCCACGCCGAAAATGCCCTCGGCTAGCTTTTACCTGCTGCCCACGCGAATCTGGGAACTGGGCTTTGGCGCGCTTCTGGCTCTCGGGGCCGTGCCGACGCAGCTGTCGCGCCCCCTGCGCGAAGGTCTGGCCGCGCTGGGGCTTCTGGCCGTGGTGTTGCCGGTCTTTCTCTATGACACCAATACCCCGTTTCCGGGTCTGGCCGCCCTGCCTCCCGTGGCAGGGGCGGCGCTGCTGATCTGGACCGGCGGGGCAGACACGACGCTAGTCGCGCGGCTTTTGTCCCTGCGTCCGATGATCTTTGTCGGACTGATCTCCTATTCGCTCTACCTCTGGCATTGGCCAATAATGGCCTTCGTGCGGAATCGATTTCTCGAAGTTGAACTCACACTTGGTTGGCAGGCGATCACCGTTATTGCCTCCCTCGCCGCCGCGTGGGTATCATGGCGCTTTGTCGAACGCCCCTTCCGGATAAGCCACAGCGAAGGAGGCTTCAGCCGGAACCGGATCTTTGCCATCTCGGGGGCGGGGACGGCCTTCTTAGCGGCGCTTGCGGGAGGCGTTCTGCTCACCAATGGCGCGGCACTTCAGAGGTTCTCGCCGGACACAATCGCTCTGCTGTCGACATCGCTCATGTCGGAGGCCGAAGAGTGCTTCGGCATGCGCAAGGTGAACCGGCTGTGCATGTTTGGCGCTCAAGACGAGGCGGACACACCGGTCTGGGTGCTTTGGGGCGACTCGCATGCCAAGTCTGTGTTGGCCCCGGTCCGGGATATCGCTGAACAGGAGGGCAGTTCCCTTCTTTTCGTGAGTGCGCCCGGCTGTCCTCCGTTTCGGGCCGGACATCGGGAAGGGGCCGTGTTTGCGAAGGTATTCCAAGACTGCACGGCCTTCAGCCGGAGGGTCTGGGAGCGGGTTGCCGCGACACCGACACTTGAAAAGGTCATTCTGGCCGCCCGCTGGCCAGTCTATATCGAAGGTACGCGCCCGAACAATGACAACCTGACCTTTCTTCATTCCGACGGTCAGACCCCGCCCACCAACTCGGCGGAACACAATCCTGCCGTGGTCAGGGACAATATGGAGCGACTGCGCGAAGACGTTTTGGCCATCGACGCGGAATTCATCGTCATAGGTACGGCGCCGGAGTTCGCCAAGGATGTGCGTACCCATCTGATGGGAAACATCCTGTTCGGGACCTCCCTGCCGGAACTGACGCGGGCCGATGCGGAAAACCGTCTAAAGAGCACCGACCGGCTGATGGAGGAGATCGCCTCCGTGCCGGGCGCGCACTACATTCCCGTGGCGCAGGAGATCTGCGACCCCTCATGTCCCACGCATGACGCCAATACGCTGTTTTACCGGGACGACAATCACCTGACCGATCCGGGTGCGCGCATTCTGCTGACGAGCATCCTTCAGCCGGTCCTTGGAACGCGGCCGGAAACCTCCGAAATGCGGGCCGAAGACAGGTGATGCCCTGCATCTCCGTCATCGTTCCGGCCTTCCGCCCAGAGCGCTTCGACACCCTGATGCGCAGCATGGCCGCCAATGTGGGTGTCGATGCGGAATGGATCGTTGTCGACGATGCCTCCGGCCCCGATTACGATGCGGTTTTTGCCACGCTGCCCGAGGGTGTGCAGCTGATCCGTCAGCCGGAAAACCGCCGCCAGGGGGCGGCGCGCAATGCCGGGCTGGGGCGGGCGCAGGGGAAATGGATCAAGTTCCTCGATGCCGATGACGAGTTGGACAGCGGCCATTTGGCTGCACTGCTCGCCGCAGCGGAACAGTCTCAAGACGATGCGCTCCCCTTTGCTGCCACGAAACATGTCTTTGCCAATGGCGCGACCCATGTAAACGACAGCTGGCGCGACCTGCCGGTCGACAGTGCCGCGCAGCACCTGCGCCAGATGCTGCGGCCCTTTCTGCATCACTGCGGCGCGCTATACCCGCGCGAATTGCTGAACCGGCTAGGTGGCTACGACGAAAGCCTGATCACGGACGAGGATGGAGACCTGCTGCTGCGCATCCTGCACGAGGGTTATCATTTTGCCCCCGTCGAGGGCGTGCATTACCTTTATATCCATCACGACGGCGGGCCACGCGTCTCGGCCGATAACGACATCGCCAAGATGCAGGCCCGTATCCGCGCCTGCGACAAAGTGGCAGAGCGGTTTGACGGGCAGATGCCGCCTGACGTGGCGCTGGCGCTGGCGCAGCGCATGGACAAGATCGCCATGACCTACTGGACCGCCTTTCCGAATGAGTCCAAAGCATTGACGGCCCGTGCACGACGCATATCGCCCGGTTATGCGCCGGACATGCGCGGCCCATTGCGCCTGCTGCGCCAAATCGGCGGCCCGGGCATGGTCTTTGCCGCACAGGGCCTGTACCGGCGCCTCAAGGGCCGACCCAAGGGAGGGGCGCAGGGATGAAACTGCTCGCCATCAGCGAACACTACTACCCCCGCGTCGGCGGCACGGTAAACTATGTGCACGAAACGCTCTGCGCCTTGACGGCTCTTGGGGTCGAGGCGGAATTGCTGGTGCCCGGCCCGGCCCCGCAGGGGTGGTTGCCGACCGGAATGGCCGAGCCACCCTATACCGTCACCTGGATCGACGCGGGCTATCCCGCCAAGGGCGATCCCAGCCGCGAGCAGCGCTATTCCTTTTGCCAGCAGGTGAACGATCTGGCCGCTGCACGCGTGGCAGGGCCCGACCGGCCGGATGTGTTGCATGTGCTCTTCGGGCTTTTTGTCATGGAGGTGCTGGAGACCGAAAAGCTGCGCGCAGCGGGCTTGCCCTGCCTCTCCACGGTGCACAACGTGCCGCCGATGGAATGCCGCCAGACCGCGCATAACGCGCCGCTGCCCGCCCGGATGAAGGAAGAGTTGCGGCTGAAGGCCGTGGGCCTGAAGAACCGCACCCGGCTGCGCAAGAACCGTTACGATTTGCATGTTGTCCCGTCGGAGCAGGTGAAGGGATTTCTGGAACCGGTGGTCAAGGATCCGGTCACGGTGATCGGTCACGGCCTGACCTCTGACCTGCAGGCGCTGATGACGCCCCCCGCCACGCGCCGCCCCGATGGCCCGATCCGCCTGCTGACCGTCGGCGGATATGCTCCCCACAAGCGACAGCACATCCTCCCGGAAACCGCCGCGCGCCTGCGCGACGCAGGTGTGGATTTCATCTGGGAGATCGCTGGCCCTTCGGGCCGGGTGCGAGGCTATTTCGACAACATCTGCGCCGATATCACCGCCCGCGGGCTGCAGGATCGGGTGATCGCGCATGCCTCCGTTCCGTTCCGCGATCTGGGCACGCTGTATGACCGCGCCCACATCTATGCGCAGCCCTCGGTCGAAGAGGGGTTCTGCCTGACCGCGCTTGATGCAGCCGCTGTCGGCCTGCCCGTCATCGGCTGCCGCGCCGGTGCTCTGCCTGACATCATCGCCGCCTCTGGCGGAGCGCTGGTGCAAAGCGCGCCGAAACCGCTGGCCGATGCCATCGCCGATTTAGTGCAGGGCAACCGCTGGCAGGACCCCGCCGCGCAGGCCGAGCATGTGAAGAGCCAATTTTCTTGGGGCCGGGCCGCTGCCGACCTGAAATCCCATTACGACAGGCTGATCGCATGACTGAACCCCTGCGCGTTCTCCTGCTGACCTCGAAACTGTCCCCGGCAGCGGGGGGGCTGGCGGTGTCCGTTCCCGGTCTGGCGCATAGCATCGACCCGCTGCCGGACATGGAAATGCACGTTGTCGGCACGCTGGATCCCGGCAATCCCGCCGCCGCGCAGGGCTGGGGTCCGCGGGTGCAGGGTTTTGACGTCAAAGGGCCGCTGGCCGGGCAATACGCCCCCGGAATGGCCCCGGCCATCGCCGCGTTGGCCCCTGACATCGTGGATGTGCAGGGGATCTGGACCTATCCGTCCATGGCCAACCTGCGCCATGCGCGCAGGACGGGCACGCCCTATCTGGTCACGCCGCGGGGGATGCTTGACCCTTGGGCGCGGAAAAACTCTGCCTGGAAAAAGAAGATCGCCGGGGCGCTGTTCGAACAGGCGCATCTGAAAGGCGCGCTCGCCCTGCGCGCCACCGCCGGGATGGAGGCGCAGCATTTCCGCGACATGGGGCTGACCAACCCGATTGCCGTGGTGCCGAACGGGCTGACCCTGCCCGATCTGGCCTCGCGCACCGATGGCGCCTTGCGGTCGATCCTGTTCCTCAGCCGCATCCACCCCAAGAAGGGCGTCGATTACCTGCTGCGGTCCTGGGTCACGCTGCAGGACGCGTTCCCCGGCTGGGAAATTGTCATCGCCGGTATCGACGAGAACGGCCACGAGGCCGAGTTGAAGACGCTGGCCGGGAAACTGCGCCTGTCCCGCGTCCGTTTCGTGGGCGAGGTGCACGGCACGGCCAAGGAGGCGCTGTACCGCGATGCCGATCTTTTTGTCCTGCCCACCCATGCCGAGAACTTCGGCCTTGTGGTGGCCGAGGCGCTGGCGCAGGAAACGCCGGTGATCACCACCCGCAACGCCCCCTGGCAGGGGCTGGAGGCTGAGGGCTGCGGCTGGTGGATCGACCTCGACCAGGATCGGCTGACCGATACCATCCGCACGGCCCTGTCCCGCCCGGCCGGGGATCTGGCGGCGATGGGCCGGCGTGGCCGCGCCTGGGTGCAGCGCGACTTTGCCATGACCGAGGTCGCCGAGAAGATGCGCGAGGTCTATCTCTGGGCCTCGGGGCGGGGCCTGAAACCGGAGTGCGTACATGACTGACCCGGCCCAGCGGCTCGACCTGTTCGAGAACCCGAATTTTGACCGCGGCGCGTCAAAGCTGACCGAACTGGTCTGGATGATGGTGCAGGCCTGGCTTTTCGGCTCGTGGCTGCCGGGGTCCGGCTGGCGAGTGAAATTGCTGCGCGCCTTTGGCGCCCGCATCGGTCGAGGCGTGGTGATCAAGCCGCATGTGACGGTGAAATTCCCCTGGCGGCTGACGCTGGGCGATCACGTCTGGATCGGCGAGCGGGTCTGGATCGACAACCTCGCGCAGGTGACGCTGGAGGATCACGCCTGCCTGTCGCAGGGCGCCTATCTGTGTACCGGCAGCCACGACTGGACCGACCCGCGCTTTGCCCTGATCACCAAACCCATCACCGTGGGGCAGGGGGCCTGGGTCGGGGCGCAGGCGATCCTTGCCCTGGGCACGGTGCTGGAGGAAGGCGCAGTCCTTGCCATGGGCGCGGCAGGGTCCGGCCGGTTGGCCGCACGGACCATCCATCGCGCCGACGGCACCACAGCGCCCCGCCTGAAGCAGGATGCCGACGCCACCCCGAAACCCGGTGGATAGGATCGGCGCACCCGTCTACCATCCACCTGCTCATTCAACCTGCCCGTTTTTTGCGGCACCTAACCCGGATCGGATCATCCCATGGTGTTCGGATATACGCCGCTGGACCCCCTTGTCGTCCTGATCGGGACAGCCATGGCCGCCTGGTTTCTGAGCAAGAATCCGGTTCGTCTCATGGCCTACATGCCAACGGCGCTGAGCCTTTATTTCTTCATCCCGACAGTCACCTTGCTGACGCTCTGGCAGACGGTTCCGATGCTGCTGACTGGACGCGCCCTCATGCAGGGCAAGATAAAAGCCCCGAGCTTCGTGAAACCCATTTTGGTGCTAATCGGCATGGCCTTTTTCCTTTCTGCAACCTTTGCTGTACTCGCCGGGGATGACGGCACGCGCGCGGTAATCCGGGTAGTCTACTACTTGGGGATCTTTGCGCTGTTCTCCTTTTGCTACGAGATGGGGCGCAAGCCTGAAAGCCTCCAGTTATTGCTGAAGGGTTTGGTCGTCATGGGCACCGTGTTTGCGGCCTATGGCGCCTATCAGATATTGGCGACACCATTAGGCCTGCCGGTCCGCGGTATCGTACGAGGGGCCCGTGGCGCGGAAATCGCCTATGAATACGGTTTTGTCCGAGTGAACAGCCTGGCCAACGAACCCAAGCGCCTGGGCTATGTCCTGTTCTGCGCAGTTCTCGCCTGCTTTGCCTTGGCCAAGCTAGAACCAAAACGTGCAAAACGCCTGCGCACAGCGGCTTGGTTCATCTTGCTCATCTCTGTCTTCACTTTTGCCGGATCCTATTTCGTGACCATCGCGCTCTTTGGTTTGGCTGCTCTACTGCTCTATCCATCCAAGGCAACCCACTATGTTTTCGGACTGCTCGTTCTCTTCGGCCTCATCATCACGGTTTTTCCCGATACCGGCATCCTCGAAGCCATCCAGTACGGTTATGAGCGACGTGCAGCAGAGGTGGAAGTCGGGCTGGACGGCGCCCGTGTTTATCGACAGGAATTCTATGCTTGGGACTATCTGGCTAACCATTCCGCTGCGAATATCACGGGCGTGGGGCTAGGCCAGTATTTCATCACGTTGAACCAAGAATACGGGGTTGGGGTAGGTTTTAACGAATTTGGTGGCTTACAACCTCTGAACTCCAACTTTCTAGAACTTCTTTTCGACCTAGGTGGCCCCGTGGCTTTTCTGTTCTACCTTATGATGATCCTTCTGATTTGGAAGCTACGACGGGCAGGAGAGCGGTTTCTTTGCCTGGCGCTTCTTTTCGTCACGATACAAAGCCTAACCATTCTGACACTACACTGGATGGTTCTCTTTGCTGGCGTGGGGACGGCGCGCCTTGTCATCAAACGCGCTGCAAGCCCCAATCACTTAACGTCGTAATAGGCCTTCCCGTAGCCAGCATAGGCCCCGTAGCGGTCGCCATAGCCATAACGCTTCATGCCCGCCGCATCGATTTGACTCAGGACCAAGCCGGTGATCGGCACGTTGACCGAAGCCAGCTGGCGGATCGATTCCCTGATCTGTTCGGCGCCGGTGCGGTTCCAGGCCACGGTAAAGAGCAAGGCGTCGGCATGCTGGCCCAGCACCCGGGCGTCGGGCACGACCAGGACGGGCGGTGTGTCGATGATGATATAATCGTAACTCTCGCGCAGCGACTGCACGAAGTCCGCAAAGGTGGCGGAGGAAAACACATCCGCCGCATTGGCGGTCGATTTTTCCCCGAACAGGACGTCGATACCCATCCGTTCATCATGCACCACGACCTCTGGCAGCGTCTTGCGCCCCTCCAGGATGGCCAGAAGGCCGCCAATGTTCCGACTGAGTTCGAAATACTCGAACAATGTCTGGCGCCGGATATCTCCCTCGAGCAGCAACACCCGCTTGCCCAGTCCGGCAAAGTTCTGTGCCAGCGACAGGGCGTTGGTGGTCTTGCCTTCGCCCGGCACCGCGGAGGTGGACAGGATGATCTGTGGCGGATTGTCGAGCGAGGACATCAGGATCGAGGTCCGCAGGTTGCGATAGGCTTCGACCGCCGCCGAGGTCGGGTTCTCGATCAGGAAGGGGATCAGCTGCTTGCGGCTGCGGATTTTCAGGCGCGGGATCTGACCGATCACCGGCAAGCCCGATTTGCGCTCAAGGTCGGTGGAGGTGCGGAACCCGGCATGCAGATACTGGCGGCCAAGGATGATCACCAGCCCCACCATAAAGCCCAGGATGCCCGACATCGCCAGAATGCGGGATTTCTGGGGAGACACATAAGAGCCGCCGCTGGCCTCGGACAGGACACGGCTGTCCGCCTGCTGAAGCCCCTGCTGTAGGGAGGTTTCCTTGAGACGTGTCAGAAAGGTCTCGTAGAGGGTGCGGACGGATTCGACCTCGCGCTCGGCGCGCTGGACCTGCACAAGCTTGTCAAATTCCGTGCTGGCGTCGCGTTCCGTCGCAAGAAGCGAGGTTTCGAGAGACTGGATCTGCGCACGACTGCGCGTCACATCGTTTTCGACCGCTGCCAGACGCGTATCGGCCCTGGTCAGAAAGGTTTCGCGTGCCTCGCCCGACAAAGTCCCGCCAGACTGGTTCAACAGGCGGATGAGCAACGGGTCTTCAAAACTGTCGGCAATCTGACGCAGGTCGCCGCCTGCACGGATCTCACGCAGACGTGCCAGTTGGGCTTCGGTTGCCTCCAGATCGGCCCGACTTCTGTCGACACGATCCCGCAGGTCCCGGACACGCTGGTTGAGCAGTTCAATGCCCTCCGGGCTGATCAGGTCCATGTCGGCCCGCATCTGCTTGATCTGGTCCTGACGTTCGACCACCTCGGCCTCTAGCTCGACCACGCGCGCCGACAGCCATGAGGTGGCGTTCTCGGTAGCCTGAAATTTCACGTCGATCTGATCTGCGATATAGGCCTGCGCCAGGGCGTTCACGATGCGCGCCGATTTACGCGGATCTTCGGTGACCACGCGCAGGTTGAAGATATAGGTGCCGTTCCGGATCGAGGCGGTCGTAGCACTGCGCAGCCTGCCGATCGCCCGGTTAACCGACGCTTGGTTGTCGGGATCTACCTCTCCGCGCGGCTCTATCCCCCGCACCATCTGCCGCAGGCGCGCCTTGATCCCCGCCATCGAATAGGGGGCCACCTCGCGCAGGGCGGTGTTGAATTCGGGATCCCGGTTCAGCTCCAACTCGCGGACGACCGCCTCCAAGATGCCACGCGACGTGATCACCACCAGTTCGGTGTTCATCGCGGTATAGTCCGTCGACACGCCGGAAATCACGCTTGACAGGTCCACCACCTGCTGGTTGCGGACCTGCAGCGCCAGAGAGGTGGTTGCCGCATATTTCGGAACGGCCACGAAATAGGCCTGATACCCGCCGATGATCAGCCCCACCAAGACACAGAACCCCAGCAGAAATTTTCCGCGCCATACACTTTTCGCAAGACCGATAAGGTCGATGGTGTCGTCTTCCTGCGCCCCGTCAGGAAAAGTCCCGGTATTACTCATCGAAATTGCCTGCGCCTTCATGTTCATTTTAGTCTGACCCCATCACGGACCATGTCATAATCTTGTCTGACCAATCATCTTGCTCAAATCCGGCGACAGATAATCAATAGCGTCTGTACCAGAAGAATAGCACTCCCTCAGTCCCTTTCGCACAGAACCGGACAGCATTCATCAGCCTTTGATCGCATCATAGAGCCTTGGCGGATCAGTGATAAGTGCACGATTGCTCATGATCAGGTTTCTCAAAAAGAATGCTGAATCCCGGGGCGGTTGGTTCTGCCAAGGGTTCTCACACCGCCTGCGCTTTTGGCCCGCGCACGCGGCTGCGCAAGGCTTCAGGCAAGCGCATCGTAGTCGGATTTCGCCATCATCTCGGCCAGCTGTTCGACGCTGACCTTGGGCACCCAGCCCAGCTTTTCGCGCGCCTTGGTGGCGTCACCGATCAACAGCTCGACCTCGGCGGGGCGATAGAACTTGGGGTTCACCCGCATCACCAGCTTGCCGGACTTGCGGCAGGTGGCGGTCTCGCCCTCACCGTTGCCGGACCATTCCAGATCCATGCCAAGCGCGGTCGCCGCATAGGTAAAGAAGTCGCGGATTGTCGTCGTCACGCCGGTGGCCAGCACATAATCGTCGGCCACGTCCTGCTGCGTCATCCGCCACATGCCCTCGACGTAATCGCCGGCAAAACCCCAGTCGCGCTGCGCATCCATGTTGCCCAGTTCCACCGGATCACTGCCGCCATGGGCGATCCGCGCCAGACCCAGCGTGATCTTGCGGGTGACGAATTCCTTGCCGCGCAGCGGGCTTTCGTGGTTGAACAGGATCCCCGAGGAGGCGTGCATGCCAAAACTCTCGCGGTAGTTCATGGTGATGTAATGGCCGTAGACCTTGGCCACGCCGTAGGGCGAGCGCGGATGCAGCCGGGTGGTCTCGCGCTGTGGCACCTCTTGAACCAAGCCGAACATCTCCGAGGTCGAGGCCTGATAGAAATGGCACTCCGGCGTCAGCGTGCGCAGGCTGTCCAGAATGCGGACCACCGAAACGCCGTCCACTTCTGCCGTATAAACAGGCAATTCCCATGAGGCGCCGACAAAACTTTGGGCGGCAAGGTTGTAGAACTCATCCGGTTCCACGTCCCTGATGGTGCGAAAGATCTTGTTGGGCTCGCCCAGATCGAACTCATGCAGGTGCACATCCGCAGTGACGCCAAGCGCGTCCAGACGGGTGGTTTCAACTTGGGAAATGCGCCGCACGCCGCCGTGCACCTCATAGCCCTTTTCCAGCAAAAGCCGGGCCAGATAGCTGCCATCCTGTCCCGTGACGCCTGTGATGAATGCTTTTTTCATGTTTTAGGGTCCTTGCGGCGCAGATTGCAGGCTGCGTACTTGGCAGGGCCATGAAACGCAATGGTCTTGGGCGACAGACCCTGACGGGATCCTGACTGCCCCGGCACGGTCCCGCCGGGGGCTGCGGGCGGTCCGCCTGCCGGATGAGATGCAGGGCAAGACGCGGGGCAGGGCGGATCGGCACCGGGCTGCCGGGACGCGCCAAAGGTATATTTTTGCACCTTGTAACGATGTCGGACACCATGCAATACGTCGCCCGGATGACCCTTGAGAGGGATCTGTTGAGAGGGGATATTGCCCTACCGCGGCCATCGCCGTCGCGGATACATCAGACAACCATGGACGGATCTGCCAACCACATGGACCAACCAGCCCTCACCGAAATTCAGTTCGATCCCGAAAACCTGCACTACGATCTGCGTGCCGAACAGCCATTTTGCTGTTTCAGCGGGCCGGGAAACAGTGCGATTCCGATCACGCTTTCAGTGGGCAAGGGTGCGCCGCTGTCGCTGTATGGCGACGGGGTGGATCCGGTCAGGATCGGCGCACTGCTCCATGTCAACGAAGGCACCCCCGAAGAGCCGGTGCGCGGCGCGCTGATCGGCGAGTACCGCGCCGACAGCGATGCCTTCAGCGCGCAGAAGGGTCTGCACTATACCCGCAACATGGAAATCTACATCAGCCCCGAGGCCCCCGCCGAGCTGATCCTCGACATCGATCTGGTCAAGGAGACGCAGTTCTGGGGCGCCGAGATGGGCCACCGGCCGCTGACCATGATCGTGACCCAGCGCCGGGTGGCGATCCGGCCGGCGCAGCCCGACCCGCTGGACATGACAGAGGCGCTGATGCGCCTGCATGACTCCCGCGCCCGCGAGGCGCGCTATGAGGCGGTGATCTTTGCCCTGCTCAACCAACTGTCCAAACGCGACGGCTAAGCCGGGAGACGGCCCATGAAGATTTGCTACATCGGCCACGAATACCATCGCAAGACGGCCTCGACCAATTTCATGGCCGACCTGCTGGAGGCCGGGGCCACAGAGTTTCATCGCCGCGACACGCTGCCCGATCCGGCGACGCTGGCGGCCTTTGATCTCGATGCGCTGGCGGATGAAAACTATGACCTGATCTGCGTCTTCCAGATCGAGATGCTGGCCAAGGCGATCGCCGAACGGCGGCTGACCAAACGGCTGGTCTTTGTGCCGATGTTCGACGGCGCGCGGATGCTGAGTGACGATTACTGGCAGACCATGGCGGCGCGCGACGACGTGCGGGTGATCAATTTCTCGTCCACGCTGCATCACCGGGTCGCCAGCCTTGGGGTCAATTCCTTCTTCTTTCGCTTCTATCCTCAGCCGGTGACGCATCCGGTCTGGGACCGGCTGAAAAAACCACGCCCCCCCAAGGCGTTTTTCTGGCAGCGCACCGACCGGCCCAGCTGGGCCACGGTCAAGACGTTGGTCGACGGCATGCCGGACCTGCCGTTCCACCTGCATCTGGCCGGCGATCCGTCGTTGCGCGCCGCCGTCGACGTCGAGGCCGAACAGGCAGAGCGCCCGCTCACCGTGTCGACCTGGTTTGACAAGGCGTCGGACTATCGCCAGATCGTCGAGGGCTGTGATATCTACGTCGCCCCGCGGGAGTTCGAGGGCATCGGCATGTCCTTCCTCGAGGCGATGGCGGCGGGCAAATGTGTGATCGCCCCCGACAATCCCACGATGAACGAATACATCACCCACGGGATCAACGGGCTGCTGTATGATGTCGACACGCCCAAACCGCTGGACCTGACCCAGTATCTCAATATCGGCAAGCGGGCCTGGCGCAGCGTCCAGCACGGCCACCGCGAATGGCAGTGGGACATGAAGACCCGCCTGTCGGATCTGATGTTCAAGGAGGATCTGGGCGATCCCGAACCCTACCGCGAACTGGGCGCCTATGTGCGCGCCGGTCTGGGGCAAAGCTTGGGCCGGGGCTTTCCTGCGAAACGTGTCACCCGTGAGCCGCTGCCCAAGGTCACCGTGGCGGTGGTCTGCTACAACTCGGAAACCGAGATCGAAGAGACGCTGACCTCCATTTTTGCCCAGACCTATCGCAACATGGAAATTGTTGTGGTCGATGGCGCATCAAAGGATGGCACGGTCGACATCCTGAACCGCCACAAGCACCGTTTTGGCGTCTATGTGTCAGAGCCCGACAAAGGCGTCTACGACGCGATGAACAAGGCCGCCAAGCTGGGCTCGGGCGATTACATCATCTTCATCAATGCCGGGGACTATTTCCACCTGCCCACCTCGCTGGAGGTGGCGATGCACAATGTCTTTGGCGGCCCCGGCGCCTGGCTGGGGCGGCGCAAACTGCCGGATTTTGTGATTGGCGATCACATCTACCGTCACGAAAGCGGCGTCTCGGCGCTGCACAAGGCGGCGGATTTCACCGATACCTGGGCGCAGTTGCAAAGTGGTGAGTTCAAACCCGGCTGGTGGGGCGGCATCCCGTGCCATCAGGCCACACTGACCCGGCGCGACCTGCTGGCCACTGTGGGTTATGACCTCAGCTTTGACATCACCGCCGACCATAATTTCATGTTCACCATGAAGGCGCGCGGCGCCAGCTTTGTGCATTGCCACACGGTGATTGCCACCTATGTCGGCGGCGGCATGTCGGCCAAGCGCACCCTGCAATGCATGCGCGAAAGCTTTCGCGTGGCGCGCACCAACACCGGCGCCTTCAAGGCGGTGGAAAAACTGTACCTGCAACTGTTCGGGGAACGCGCGATCCTGTCGGATCCCGAAAAACGCGAGAGCGAGGCCGAATTGCTGCGCCGCTCCGGCCTGTTCTACGAGGACTGGTATCGCGTCAATTTCATGGGGGCCGACAGCCCGTTTCAGGATCCGGTCCTGCACTACCTCGAAGTGGGCCATGCCCGGGGCGCCCGGCCCAACCCGTTCTTTGACGGGCAACACTATCTGTTGCGCAACACCGACGTGGCGGATGCGGGCATGAACCCCTTTGTGCATTACATCATCACCGGTCGCGATCAGACCCGCCCGACCTATGATTGGGACGGGAAAGACGCGGGTGAGGCGCTGAGCCGCTTCAAACGGCTGTATCCCTGGCACAGCGTCGATCTGGACGGGCTGGAACGTATTCTGGCCGCCACACCCAAAGAAAGGCTCTTGTCCGTCTTGCGGGACGTCTAGAGGGAGCATTGACAGCCATGGCACGAAACAGGACGCTTTGGCCCGGTCGCATGGGGATGCGCCGCCGGACCGAACACACCGCGCCGATGACCGGGGACACATCCGGGGACGGCAATGACAAGGACGACACATAAATGACCGCCAGCATCGCTTACAAGGGCAAGACCATCTACGAACTGCCCGCCTCGCGCAGCCCCGATATCTCTTCGGTCTTTTTCATGTCGGTGCATAAATCCGGCTCGACGCTGATGAACAACATGATCCGCGCCGCCTGCCAGATGCTGGACTATGAATTTGTCGACATCCAGTCGCATTTCTTCAACACCGGCGTGTCCGACAGCGACATCCCGGCGGAAACCAGCGAGATCTTCAAACCCAAGGGCTATGTCTATTCGGGGTTCCGCTATTTCCCCAACCAGTACGAGATCCCCTGCCTGAACGACTGCCCGCTGATCGTGCTGGTGCGTGACCCGCGCGACGCGGTCGTGTCGCAGTATTTCTCGCTGTCGCAAAGCCATCCGATGCCGGGCAAGGATGCCGACGACAAGCTGTTCAAGCACATGGAAGAACAGCGCAAGGCGACGCTGGGATCGGACATCAACGAATTCGCCCTGCGCGAGGTCGGTAGCTTTGTCAAAAAGCTGGAAACCTATTCCGAGATCCTCAAGACCCATCCCAAGGCCCGCCTCTTTCAGTACGAAGAGGTCATCTACATGAAAAAGAAATGGCTCATGTCGATGCTGAACTTCCTCGAATGGAAGATGAAGCCGGGCCAGCCGATGAACCTTGCCAACCGCTTCAACGTGGTGCCCAAGGCCGAGGACGCCTCCAAGCACATCCGCCAGGTGCACCCGCAGAACTACATGACCAAGCTCAGCCCGGAGACGATTGCCGAGATCAACAAGACCTACGCCTCCACGCTGCTGCGCTACAACTACATCTGAGCCGTGGTCCCCAAAGGAAGTTCCCGATAATGCCCATCGCCGTCATTGCCTGCCAAGACGCCTCTCTGATCGCGCAGCACTTCGTAGAGGCCCTTCAGAAGCGGTTCGACGCGATCTACTGTATCGACGAGGGGTTTCGGGCGGCGCTGGCAGAGACCGGGACAGAGCTGCGCCCGGCAGGCGAGTTGACCCAATCGGACCAGCTTTGTGCGTTTTTCGCGCCCGGTCATGAATGGGTCGACGACACCATCGGACTGATGATGGAGGACGCGGCACAGCGGGGCAGTTCTGCCTATCTCAACAAGTTCCAGTGGGGATACTGCCCGCTGCTGACCCGCGACATCGACCTTGGCCAGAGATACCTGCGCCATCGCAAGCCAATCGCGATGTTTGCGGCGCTTGCTGCCCGGCGTCCGGACTACTACGTCTCAAACGCGACCCTTGACCGGGCGCATTCTTTCTATCTCGCCACCACAGAGGAAGAGGGGCGCGCCGCAGTCGGGCACATGGTCACGACCGGAACCGGACAGGACATCCTCGACCCGCGCAGCTTTCCCAGCACCTTTGCCGTGCTCAACCACAGCTTTATGGTCGAACAGGTCGAACGGCTGGCATTCTTTACCGACCTCGGGGGCAAGCGGGTGCTGGAAATCGGCGCCTCGCCCCTCAACCCGGTTCTGGCGCGGTTGCTGATCGACAAATACGGCTGTGACTACGTCGGTGTGAATATTGAACCTTTCGAATATTCCAGTGCCCCCGGCATGAAGATGATCAGCGAGGACATCCACAAGGTGGACTTCCCGCGCAATCACTTCGACGTGGTGTTCAGCATCGCGGTCTGGGAACATATCCCCAATCCGCTGCCGGTTTTCGATGCGGTGGCGCGGTGGCTTCGGCCCGGCGGGATACACTACGGGATCTTCCAGAACTGGATGTCGCAGGTGGGGCACCATGTGTTTTCCCCGCGTGCGCCCGGGCATCTGGTGCCGGCCTGGGGCCATCTGATTTACTCACCCGATGATTTGGAGACACAAATCACCACAGCGGGCGGCAGTCCCGAAACCGCCGCCTCGATCACCGATTTCATCCACAACTCACCAGAGATCAACCGCGTGCCGACGGGCGATTTCGTGGCCAAGATCCAATCCGGACCGCTCGAAGTTCTGTATCTCGATGGCCGGGCGCGTGGGCGGCTTAATCCGCGTGCCGTCGAGATTGCAGCCGAAAATCCTGAGCTGAATGCCGAGGAACTGTCCTGCCTCGGGCTTGAATTCGCTCTGCGGAAATCGGACTTCGATATCCGCTCCTGGCCCCCCTTACCCTGACATCCGGAGACCCCAATGCTCAATGACCTTTCCCGCGTCGAAGACCTGATCACCTGCCAGAAAAAGAACGCCAGCTTTTGCGAAAAGCTGCTGGGCCATTACTATGATCAGGTGCTGCAACCGGGCGACAGTTTCATCGACGTGGGCGCGCGGGTCGGGCATCATCTGTTTCCGATGGCGCGCAAGGTCGGCCCCTCGGGTCAAGGCATCGGCATCGAGGCCAGCCCCGCCGTCGCCGCCGCCCTGACCGAACGGGTGACCAAGGAGATGCCGCAGGTCACCATCGTGCACGGGGCCGCCGCCGACCGCGAAGGCCATGCCACCTTTTACGTGCGTGAGAACTTTTCCGGCTGGTCGTCGCTTTATGCCGAACATGTCCACCCAAGCGAGGAAGGTGAGGAAAAGGCCGTCGACGTCAGCTTTGTGCAGATCGACGACATCGTCGAACAGGCGGGCTGGACCAAATGCGCCTTTATCAAGCTGGACATCGAACACGCCGAGTTCCCGGCGCTGCGCGGCGCGAAAAAGATGCTGAAATCCATGCGCCCGATGATCTGCTTCGAGAACGCGCCGCGCAAAGCGGCAGAGCTGAACGGCTACACCATGGCCGAGTTCGCCAGCTTTTTCGAGGATCTCGACTATGACCTCTATGACATCTTCCTCAACAAGGTGACGCGCCAGCGGCTGGCCAATGACACCTATCTGCCCAGCTATTACCTTGCCTGCCCCGCCGAACAGGGCGCATTGAGCGCCGAGTTTGTCGCCAGCGCCGAGGCGGTGGCACAATCCTTCATGGACAAGACTGCCTGAGCGCGGACATGGTGCCGCTGCTCTCGGAGGGGATGCGCAACCGGCTGCTGGGCCTGCATCTGACCCATGCCGGGTTGGCCGAATGCATGATCGCAGCCTGCTATCAAAGCGTGCTGAAACCGGGCGGCGGTTTTGTCGATGTCGGCGCGCGGATTGGCGCCCATACGGTGCCGATGACCCGCGCCGTGGGGCCCGAGGGTCACGGGCTGGCGATCGAGGCCAACCCCGACACGCTGCCCCGGCTAAAGGCCGCGCTGGCAGCGCCGGACGTGCCGCAGGGGGTGACGCATGTGCTGCACGCCGCCGCGCTGGACCATGTGGGTGAGGTGCGCTTTCACACCCGCCCGCAGGGGCAGGACGGCATGAGCTCGATCTACGCCGAGGCGCTGCGCACCGAGGATCCCGGCCCCAAGACAACCTATCCGGTGCCCTGCACCACGCTGGATGCGGCACTGGCGGCGCATCCGCTGCCACGGGTGGATTTCCTCAAGATCGACGTCGAGGACGCAGAATACCTTGTGCTGCGCGGCGCGGGCGACCTGATGGCGCGCCACCAACCGCTGATCGCGCTGGAAAACCTGCCGCGTGAGGCCGCCGCGCGGGGTGGGTATTCTGCCGCGGACTGGTTCGGATTGTTCGAGACCGCAGGCTATCATCTGGTCGATATGTTCTGGCAGCCCTTCACCGCTGCGGATTTCGCGGCAAAAGGCGATCTGCCCTACAGCTATTTTGCCCTGCCGCAGGGCCGGGAACTGGGCGATCTGATCCCCGATCACGTCTACCTTGGACGACTGATGCAGCACGCCCGACGGCTGGACCCGGGATTTTGCCCCTGACATGGCCGGGGGCTGACCCCTAAAGAATTGCTGCCAGACGATTGTGCGCCGCGACCTGATATGGGTCTTGTGGGTCAAAGACCTCCAGCGCCGCGCGCGCCCGGTCCCGGGCTCCGGATTGAATCAGGCATTCGATCCACGCCAGCCGCCGCTGCACGTCCAGTTCCTTGAGCGCATCAGCCTTGTCATAGGCGGCAACCGCCTCTGCGGGAAACGCATCGCAAAACGCGTCCCCCAGCGCACAAAGCGCGTCATATTCGTCGCCGGGAAGCGAGCGCAACCAATCCAGCACCGCGCGCCGGGCTTTGCCAACCTCATCCAACCGCACATAGGCCAGGATCAGCATCCTGCGCTGCAGCGCCAGTTTCGCGCCATGCACGATATAGGGTTCCAGCAACCCCGGTACCGGCGCGTAGTTCTGAGACAGAACATGGATCTGCGCCATCCGCAGGGCGCGCAAATTCGGATGCCAGTCCGCCGGAATGTGATCCAGATGGCAGCGTGCCTCCTGTGGCATTTGTCGGCGAATGTAGAATTTAACCGCCTCTTCGGCGAAATCCGGGCTTTCGGCGCTGAGGGCAGAGAACCGTTCAAAAAAAGCCAGGCCGGGGGCCTTGTCCCCCACAGCGTGCTTCTTGGCCTCTTCCAGCAGCGCCAGCGCGCCGCCGGTCCGGGCAGCCTCGTCAAGCGCGGCCATGCTGTCGTCGGGCGGGCAATAGGCCCGAACCATCCGGTCCACATTGATGCGCACGATGTCATCGGTGACATGTACGTTGTCATCCAGCCAGGCCACCTTGCGGTCGCTGAGCGTGACGGATTCGTAGCTGGGGAAATAATGCACATGCGCGTAGTCCGTGCAGATGTGTTCGGCCACGGTGCGCAGGCAGGATTTGGAATAGCTGTTGGCCACCATCACATCCATATCCTGCCGAAAGGTGTTGATCAGCGGGACGGGCGACACGGTCAGGATGATTTGTTGATCGCGGCGACATCGGCTTTGCAGCAGATCGATGGACCGGCGCATGAACCCAAGGGTCTCTCCGAAATCCAGCACACGCAGGCTGAAGCGGTCCGGGTCGGCCTTGAGGACGCGCAGCATCGGGGTGGAATTCAGGTAGATCCCCTGCAGGTGATCATACCACAATTCCGTCAGACCCAGCGTCACGATCACCACCCGGCAGTCGACCACGGTGCCGGTGGCTTCGATGATAGCGTTGCGGCGCAGGGCCAACTCCTCAAAAGGCCGGGGCCGTTCGGTGGCCACCACATGCAGATCGGCGCATTTTCCGGGGCTTACCTCGATGAAATTGGCACGTTGATCAAACCGCGCCTCAGGGTCCAGCGCCCATGAAAAATCATTGTAGATGGACGGCACGCCATAGTTGTTGATGATCGCCGGGTTCACCGTCTTGAATTGTGGCTGACGCAGCAGATCCAACATCGGCAGCCGAAACCCCCGGCTGGCCAGAACCCGTTCGATATTGCGGGCAAAACAGGACCCGATGGTAAAAACCTTCTCTCCCGGCTCAAGCTGGAAAGGCGCCTGAAAGCTGGGCAGGGCCACGGGTGACACACGGTTGTCCGCCGTGCCGTCACTCCAGCCAGCGGTTTCTCCCAACCGGTTCGCCAGCGCCTGCTGGACTGAGATCTCGATCAAGGCCATGGTCTGGGCTCTCCGGTCAGGTATCGTGGTCGGATACAGGGGGCAAAGCCCCCGAACCTGCCCTACAACACGAAATCATCCGCCGTCAGCCCGGTCACGCCGCCCACCCGGATCTCTGCGTCGATGGTGCCGTCGCCGTCCGCATCGAACTGCACGATGGTCGATCCGGTGGCGGTTTCATTCAGGCGCAGTTCGGGGTTGCCCGACGGCGCAAAGGCCGCGGTGCCGCGGAACTCGAACACGCCCGGCGACATGCCCGCCACCACAATCAGATCGACGCCCTGTTCGAAATCCATGATCTGGTCGCGGTTGGCCCCTGCCTCGGTTCCGGCAAGCGCGCGGAAGACAAAATTGTCCGCCCCTTCGCCGCCGGTCAGGTAATCGCGGCCCAGCCCTCCCGCCAGATCGTCCTCGCCGGCCCGGCCGCGCAGGATGTCATTGCCGTCGCCGCCTTCGAGCGTGTCGTCGCCATTGCCACCGTCGAGGATGT
>TARA_R100000750_G_scaffold6047_2_pt1 | contig 32666 bp, 45 predicted proteins | sample TARA_R100000750 | Tara Oceans TARA_R100000750 (sample SAMEA2623327) | marine metagenome | biome: marine biome (ENVO:00000447); feature: mesopelagic zone (ENVO:00000213); material: "saline water (ENVO:00002010), including plankton (ENVO:xxxxxxxx)" | depth 375 m
ATGCGCTAAGAGCCTAAAAGCACAGCTATTGATAGATTTATTTGAATCTTACCGGTCACAAGAGCTAACCAAAGCAAAGAGCCTAAACCAAAAATTGGCTAATGGAAATGCGGAGTTTTTAGACAAAATAAAATCCCAAGCCAAGGAAATAGAAGGGCTGAGGGATATTCTAAGAAGGGTTGATAATGAATTTGAAAACCTTAGTAACTTGGATAGCCCTGAGATAGTATCCCCTAATGATAAATTGTGGGAAGAAATTGGTAAACTCCTATCCCAAGGAACCACTACACAGCCAGACAAGGGAAGCGTAATGCCAACAGAAACAGACAACACAGAACTGAATAAACCTTTGAAGGGGAAATCATGATTACAATAAACAAAAAAGAAGAGATGGAAAAGTACTTAGTAGGCAATACTTATGTAATTGAAGATGACGTTACAATTAATATAAACTTGAATCTTAAATGGATGGATCTTAAAGGTTATAATCTTGAATGTAGGGATCTTAGATGTTGGAATCTTAGATGTAATGATCTTAACTGTAGTGATCTTAGATGTAATGATCTTGTATGTAATGAGCTTAGATGTTTGGATCTTGTATGTAATGATCTTAGATGTTGGAATCTTAGATGTAGGGATCTTGTATGTAATGATCTTAGTTATTATGCTTTTGCAATAGCTTACAATTCATTTAGGTGTAAAACAGCAAAAGCACGAAGAGAAAACGGTTTCCATAAATGCCTAGATTCTGAGATAGAATACATCAAAGATGAACCAAAGGAAACTATTAAAATTGGCGGTGTTGTTTTTGATAAGTCAGAAGTAGGGGAAAGGCTACAGGGCCTGGATGGACTTTGAAGGGGGAAGAGAATGAACATTGACGCACTAAGACAAGCACACGAAAAGCTGAAGCGAAAGAGCCAGAGGCAACGTGACCGCATAAAGGAACTAGAAGGGTTAATGAGGAAGCATGGGCACCACCTAGATTTATATAAAGATGAATTAGTGAAAATATTAGGGACTAAAAACGCTTTTGTAATGATAGATGAGCTTTTAACCACAAAGGATAGGAAAGTATGAAAGTTTTGATAGCTTGCGAAGAATCTCAAACAGTATGCAAGGAATTTAGAAAGCTAGGGCTGAACAATGGGGAACCTCAACAAAGGATAGGTAACAAAGATTAACCAAAGACTAAGGAGTGGAAGAAATACAAGATGCCAAAGATTATTTCAGAGAAAACCATGTTTTTTATTATGAGGTGTACTAGTGGAATGGTTAAAATTTTCATTTTCATAAGCTCAAGGTGTTGTGTGTTGTGTGTTGTTCTATTTGTAATAAGCAATTTCTGTGCCTTTTTAAAGGTGCCCTTAGAATAGCGTAAGGAGCGAAGTGCGCAAAGTGGTAGAAAAGTATTTGCGCAATGTGTGCAAAGGAGAGATGAAGAGAATGGAATACGCTAATGAAGAATACTATTTAAACCCAAAAATTAACCAAACAACGGAGAACGAATGAAAGAAATAAATCTAAGTGAACTAAAAAAAGAAATGCCCTATAAATGGAGGGTTCAAACGTGTAAAAACTACGGCACTACACTTGTGGCATATGTAGATGCAAGGGACGATGAAAATAAATTCGATGAGGTTTGCGGTCCCGAAAACTGGCAATGCGAATACAGTCTAGTGGGAGATCAAATGATATGCAGAATAGGCGTATACTGTAATGGTCAATGGGTGTGGAAATCAGATGGCGGCACCAGAACAGATATTGAAGGGGAAAAAGGACTTCTATCTGATTCATTCAAAAGAGCTGCTGTCAAATGGGGGCCAGGAAGATTCCTATACTCTTTAACTCCTATCAAACTTCCATCCATAGACACAGGTAGAAAGAAAGGCTCTAACACTATCTATGCTCCTATGCATGATACTAGAAAATATGGACCGGCTCAGGGGGTTCCAAAAGGCATATTAGCCAAAACTAAAGATGATAATGGGAATTGGGCGTTATCACTACAGATAAAAGAGGTAGATGCCTATGTGAATAAATTCCTCAAACTCAAGCCTTGGAAAAATAAATGATCTAATCACTTGACTATTTCTTATAATACACGTATAATAGTAAACATAGGACTTAACCACTCAACCAAGGAAACGAAATGGAACCACAATACGTTGCCAAAATAAATAATATCCATGATGTTAAAAGTCGTATTATATATGACTGGATATCAGCCAAGCAAGAAGAAAGAAAGCACAGAAAAGAAAAGTTTCTCTATAGAGACAAGGGTTATTCTTTCTATAAACAGGATACAACAAAGAACCATTACAAGCACCTGGAAGAAATAGCCTCCGAAAAGATGTGGATGTCAATAGGCAGACAGTTAAACGCCAGAAGCCTATGGGATTCAATAGTTAGATCCGAGAAGATTTGGCCCAAAGAACCACAGTCAAAAGAAGATTTTGATTTCTCCGCTATTCAAGAAGAAGATATCCCTTTTAATAATGAGGGAGAATAAAGATGATATACACAAACAAACAGAACTTACCAGAAGCTTTATGTAATGCCCTTAAATGGGATGACTACGATCCAGGTCATGGAGACTACAGCCCATCAAGTTTAGGCAAGCCACCTTATATGGCCCACCTAGAGAAAACACACAAGGAACAGCTTAAATCAGATGTCTCAGATAATGTGTGGTTACTACTCGGTAAGGCTGCCCATAAGATAGTAGAAATAGGATCTGAAGGAATAGATAATAATTTTTCTGAAGAGAGAATCTATGTAGAGTTTGAGAGTTGGATTATCTCAATGCAATTTGATAATCTATTCTTAGACCAAAAAAACGGTATACTAGACGATTACAAAGTAACCAGTATATATAAGTTTAAACCAGATTATAAAGGAACCTTACCAGAGGCTCCAGATTGGGATGCACAATTAAACATTGGAGCCTATATACTAAGAAAGAAATGGCTTACCTATGATGAGAAATCAAAAACTCTTGTACCAGGAGAGGGATCAATAGAGCTAAACAAACTGCGTATTCTAGGTATATGCAAAGATCACAAGCAGACTATGGCCCGAACTTCTAAAGAATATCCAAACCACCCTATCTGCACAAGAGAGTTCTCTATTTGGGATGACACGAAAGTAGAGGAATATATCAGAGAGAAAGCAGTGGCTCATGATATTTCTAAAGAGCAGAAGATAGAAGATGTTGTACCATGTACTAAAGAAGAGATGTGGGCTACTGATGATAAGATAGCTCTTATGAAGAAAGGCAGGAAATCAGCAGTAAAACTATTCCCTTCAAGGAAAACATTAGAGAAATATATTGCTAATTACGAAATAGAGATGGGACCAAAGAAACACTATGAAGAGTTCAGACCTGGAGAGAGGAAGAGGTGTGTAGGATATTGTGATGTAGGTAAGAATGGTTTGTGCCCTATATATAATAAATTTTTGGAGGATCAGAAATGATAGATATGATGAAGAGGTTAGACGAATTAATTCTTGAATGTGAGAAAGAGGTTTTAATAGCAGATACTCTTATGGATAAAAGCTTTTGGCAAGGGAAAGAAACCGCTTACTTAGAACTATTTATTGAAGTAAAAAAAGGGATAAGATTATGAATAACAATACAGGCATGGAAGATTGCATGGGATGAGGCGAGCGAAGAGGATAAAACTCTATTGTCTAAGTTACCTAATTTTGATGCAGATGTGTTTGAAGAGATCACTGGAATAAATGTATTTGTGAATGGATTGGATTTCTCTGAATCAGGAAAGGAATCCAACGCAGAAGAATTTACTGTAGGTGAAATCGAAAAGCTTCTAGGAAAGAAAATAAAAATCATAAAGGAAAAATAATAAATGGATGTATTCCAAGAAGGTGATATCGTTCACATGGATGACCAAACCAAAGGGGAAGTGTTGTTTGTCTATAAATTCAAAGAGGTGGCTGTTGTGGAAATAGATGGTTCCGCTATGAATATACCATTAGATAGACTCAGTAAAACCAAATTTAAAATTCAAGAAGGTAAGTGAAATGAATGAAGATAAATCGATACTCCCAGATTTTGGAGCACAATCCTCTATGTTTTCAGAAGCAGATAACCCACATTTTAATGGACCAGATTATATAGCAAAGTTAGACCACAAGAGGCTCACCACACAGAAAGACAGAATCAAGAGCCTGATGATAGATGGAACCTGGAGATCCCTATCTGATATAAGAGAGGCATTAGGATACCCAGAAGCTTCAATCTCTGCTCAACTAAGGCACCTGAAAAAAGGTAAATTTGGGGGGTATTGCCTGGAGAAAAGAAGAAGTAAGAATCAAGAAGGTTTGTTTGAATATAAAATTAGCGTATAGGAGTATAGATGTACAAATGTAAACATTTTAAGATATATGAATTAGTCGATCCTGTTACTTATGAGAAATATGGAGAAGGAGCTTGGAAGTTTTTCGATATTGATATATTAGTATTAGCAGATGCTTTAAGAGAGCGATATGGACCTTGTACCGTGAATGATTGGTTTTGGGGTGGCAAGTTTAAATACTCTGGGTACAGACCGTCATCTTGTAGGATTGGAGCCAAAATGAGTCTGCACAGATTCTTTAGGGCATTAGATATGAAATTCAAAAATATATCAGCAGCAAAGGTAAGAAAAGGTATTAGAGATGACATGGGTTATTGGGAAGTTATGGGGCTGAAACGAGTAGAGAATAAAGTTAATTGGCTGCATATCGACACTGCCAATGTTAATCCTGTGAGGTTCTTCAACCCATGAATAATGTCATACACGACTTTGGTTGGGCCTTAGACCGAATGAGAGAGAAGCGCAAGGTAAGTCTTAAATCATGGAATCCAGATGTGTTCCTACAAATACAGAAACCGGATGAGAATAGCAAAATGTCTCATCCATATATTTACGTCACTTCCAGGTTTGGGACAGTTCCTTGGGTTGCTACTCAAGTAGAATTACTATCATTAGACTGGACTTACAATTAATCAAGGAGAATAAAAATGTCAGGATCATTAAATAAAGTAAGCATTATTGGGAATCTTGGGAAAGACCCAGAAATACGAACCACACCGGCAGGTAAGAAAGTAGCCAACTTCTCTGTCTGCACAAGTGATAGGTGGACAGATAAAGAAGGCAAGAAACAAGAATCAGCCCAATGGCATAAGTTAGTAGCATGGGGTCCATTAGCTGAGATCATAGAGAAATACGTGAGAAAAGGAAGTCAAGCCTATTTTGAAGGGAAACTAGATTATCGCAAATACACTGGAAAGGATGGAATAGAGCGTTATTCTACTGAAATCGTTGTTTCTGAGATGCAAATGCTTGGAGGAAAGTCGGCAGAGTCAGCACCTCAATCAAGTCAAGAATCTATGCCTATACCTCCAGACGATTCGGATCTGCCTTTTTGACCTAAAAACAACACTATTTTAAATTGCCTATAGAGCCTGAATAAAACTATTTTAGGCTCTATAGGCAATTTTGGTTTGATGGTATTATCGATGGTAAGGATAAAGGGATGTCAGAAGTTACGAGAGAAGAATTTGATTATAAACATAAAGAAATAAGAGAAAATGTTAATAAACTTGGACAAACCATGAGAGAAGCGGTGAAAGATGCGAAACAAACAGCATCAATCAACCTGAAAGAATTTAAGACTACAGACTTTAAAGAACATAAAGAATTGACAAGGGAAGATTTTAAATCTGTATGGAAAGCTATAGACAATATGCTTTTAAAAGTGGGCGTAGTCGTAACAATTACATCCTCCCTTGTAATGATGATCTTTAAATTCTTTCAGATGGAGTCAAGTAAGTAAATGAAATACGTGGTTAACAAAGCAAAAGAGAACCCTTGGTTATTACTGGTGCCATTATTGGGTTTAGGTAGTGGTGGGGCTGCTTTAGCAAAGTTTGGGGTGTTTGACCCACTTATAGCACCTATGCACAGCATTATATACCACCAGAAGATACAGATAAATATGGTAGACAGTATGACCTATGATGATGCTAAACATCATGCAGAAGAAGATATGATAGACGAGGGCTATTGGAAGCCAAGGGGAGCGAAATAATATGTCATTTACAATTCAAGCAGCTAGAAAAAGATTACCCACTAAGTATATTGAAGGTTTAGGAATTTCATTCAACTCTACCTCTATCATTGATATGGCAGCAGGATCATGCAGAGATAGTACCGATGTCCTAGACCTGATTAATACTTCCACCAAAACTGCTAATGCAGCGAATACAGGAGCAGGGGGAGTAGATGTTGGAGGTGGTGTTTCTTCCGATACAATGTACGCTTTGTATGCTATAGGCGATACTACAAATGCAAGCCCAGTTGATGTCACCCTTTCGGCTAATCTAACCACTCCTAACCCTGGGGGCACTTACAATGTCTTTAGACTTTTAGGTTTTGTAGTGACAGATAGCAGTGGTGATTTCCTTAAATTCACTGAAACAAGAAACGGAATGGTGAGAAGAATAGAATACGATGTAGATAAAAATGAGACTAGAGTCTTAAATGGTGGATCTGCTACTTCTTTCACAGCAATAGACCTTTCTGAGTTTATCCCTCCCACTGCACAAGAATTCACTGCTTCTATTATATTGGTCACAGATAACCATAACAATTTCTTGGAAATCAGGCCAACAGGATCTACCCGTACAGACACTTTGTATAAACTTAATTTTCTAGATAATAATACAGGAAGAGATGGGAGGATTAATATGGATTTGTTATGCAGCACTTCTCAAAGTATTGATTATGAATTAACACAATCCTCTGACGAGGTTACAATGTCTGTTTTGGGATACACACACAGCATTTAAGGATATTATTATGATTGGAGTATTTGATTCAGAAACCATGAGCCTAAAACGCTTCGGTAAAAATGTAGATTTTGAAAATGATGGGTCATTCGATCCTGGCACAGAAACAATCCGAACAGATGTACCAAGAGGATCAAAGAGGAAAGTAAAGAATGGTGGAGACTATACTCACTACAATGGAACTGAATATGAAATCATAGCTAGAACGCCTTTCTATTTGAAAGAAAGAACTACTATCCTGAATGAAATAGCTGCTGACTCTGAACCTGAAATACAATTGATAAGGCTTATGGGAGCATTTAATAGTTGGCCAGTTCTTCTTGTCTTACTAGATGGATACAATTATGTCCTTGCCGAATTTATATTAGAAAAAGCATTAACAGCCGCACATATAACAGCAGCAGATAAATTTATGATTGAAAGTAAATTCCCTGTTGGATGGGCAAGTCAAACTTAATAGGAATATAAAATGAATGTAAGTATAAGAAGAGAAGACATTGATCTAATTGCAGAACTTACTGCTATTGGTAGTGATGGATCAGGCGTAACAACTGGTCTTACGGTAGGAGTCACTGTTCAGAGAATGGAAACTGGTGATGATTATTGGAATACTATCTCAAATGCTTTTAACTTAAACACAGAGCCTGTCGCAGCCTCAATGACTCATATTAGAGATGGATTGTATGCATTTACTTTATTAGGGGGTGCTCAGTCAAGCGAACAATCATACAGGATTCATTTTACAGTAACTGGTAATCCAGAAGTAAATACGGATATAACAATAAGCACTACTATCTGGGCTGCACCTAGTGACGCTACACTAGCTAATCAATCAACCATCATATCTAATATAGCTGCATTAAATAATATTTCAGCAGCAAATGTTTGGGCAGCAGGAACTAGAGAACTAACAGGTATTGGATCTTCTGGTATCTCTTCTCAATCTACACAGGATATAATAGGCACGAATGTAGATACCTTGAATACAAACGTACCTGATGTCATATCATTAGCCAATATTAACACACAAGTAGATACTGGCTTATCTGATATATTCCTAGATCAATTAATTGCAACCACATATAACTCAGCATCCCCTTCTGGAGCAGCAGATTCTCTATTGAATGAGATGACAGAGAATGATGGTGGGCTTACAAGGTTCACAGCAAACGCTTTAGAGCAAACGCCCTCTGGAGGATCATCTCCCTGGAGTACTGCTGATGTAGAACAAGCAAGGCATAGACTTAATCTCGATGGAACTCAAACCGCACCTACAATTGGTGGAGCAGCTAAGATGGCAGGTACAGATGCTGATCTCACTTTAAGTAGATTAATCATCGCATCAACCACACTTAATCAAGCAGCCTTAACTATAAGAGGAAACGGAAGTTCTAGTGGAATGGAAGTAACCGCAGGAACAACTACAGGAACCGCAGCAATATTTCAAGGTGCAGGAACTGGTGATGGAATTTCAATAAATGGTGGGCCTAATGGAAGTGCGGCACTAAACTTACAAGGTGGGATAAACCAAGGAAACGGTCTTAGGATTCAATCTAGAGCCAACAATGATGCAGCACTCTTTGTAAGAGGTGATGGAACTGGTGATGGAGCAGCATTCTTGAGTGGTAATGGAGCTACTGGTTCAGGAGTTAGTATGACATCAGCAGCTACTAATGGTGATGGATTGTTACTTGAATCAACTGGAACAGGTATTGATCTTAACGCTCCAGAATTTATAACAGCCGTTGACACTGAACTTACAAGTAATCATAGTGCCGGATCATGGAATGGTGCTACTGGTTTCGCTACAGCAGCAAATCAAACTACAATGCAATCAGATGTGACTGCCATTAAAACTAAGACTGATGCGTTACCTTCACAGTATAAGAAGGGTGTGGCATACAGTAACTTCTCTACATTCATAGTTCTCTCCAGTGATAGTAAAACACCAGGAACTGGGCTTACCATAACAGGTCAAATTCAAAAGGATGGTGGTTCATTTGCTGCCCTCACTAATTCTATAACCGAGATTGCTCTTGGATTCTATAGAGTTGATTTAACAGCAGCAGAGATGACAGCCGATACCATTAACCTAGTGTTCTCAGCTACAGGTGCTGATGACAGATCCATGACTATTTCCACTAACGCATAATATGGCTAATCTAATTATATGGGATACTGGAGGGTTACCGTCAAACCCTTATAGTACAGCAGGTGCTCCTACAGTATCTAATTATAATTCACTTAGCTTTACGTCTTCTGCCTTTATATTTGATCTAAGAGTTATGAATAAGGCTATCAGTGAGAGTGGTGGTACAGCTACAAACTCTGATGATCTAGGTGCAATTAGCTATGCCTATAATGATATGCTGACTAATAACGGCAAGACACTACTTCCATTCGGGTGAGAAAGAAACCCAATCCTCTGCTAAAGATGAGCCGTATCATTACATTTGAATTGACCGGCAGAATACCAAGCAAGAAGAATAACAAATCAATAAGGTTTAATCCCAGGACTAAGAAGCCTTTCATCACTAGCTCTAAAGATTACAAGAAATGGCATGAATACGCCTCACTACAGATTAACACACAGAAGTCTGATATCAAGAATGTACAGTTCCCAATTCAGAAATGTGATTATATTGAGACTACCCTTTTCTATGGAACGAAGCATAGAAGCGATAACACAAACAAGACAGAATCTGTGCATGATCTCTTAGTTGATATGGGAGTGTTACAGGATGATAACTGGCAAATCACAGGACGAACTACCCAGATCCCTATCTACAGAGAGAAGGAACCTGGCGCTGAAATAGTGATTGGTATTAGGGAGTAACTTCTAAACTAGGATCTTCACTAGTAGGAAGTACTGTTCTAGCAGCTCCCCTGGTTACTGTTTCAGGAAACCCCTCTACGATAAACTTCTTTAACTTAGGTTTAATTGGCTTACTTGTATCAAGCAAGAACTCTTGTGCTTTTCTAACGCCTCTATCTTTAAGCCCTTTAATCACAAGTTCTGAAATAGCAGTAACAGTACCTAATGTAGCAAAGCCTACTGCGGCTTTAGTTACGTTTAAACCACCTCTTGTTATGCCATGCATTATTGCCCACAATCTATGAGCAGAACTACTACTACTAAGAACCTTTTCTATAAATGGCCTGGGGGTTTTCTCTAATATCTTTATTTGTGAAGCAAAGTCTTTAGCCACAACATCTGTCAAAAGCTGACCTATTTGTTCTTTCATTTTCTTATCGAACACACGATTAAATACAGCGTAGGGCTGCGCATCAAGAACATTCTTTAGATCAGCACTACTTATTTCTCCAGATTTCTTTGTAGCTCTTTTTATAATATCATTGAAATACATATTCTTCAATGTATGCAAAGACTCATCATCCATAACTTCCATAAGATTATCCAGAACCGTACCCTTTCTCTTGGGAGGTATCTTTGCGAACTCATCAATAATTTCTTTGGAGCTACGTCTTACATTAGAAGATTTATAAAACATTTTCTTGGCAACTTCAATTGCATCCGTTCCCTCAGAGAAAAACGCATCTGCTTTCATCCATTCATCGACAAGTTTTGGGTTTTTTAAAGTTCCCTTAAGATGGTTAGCCATACCTTCTGTAAGGGCATCTTTGGTTTCTAATAAAAGCTTAACATCTGTTCCACCACCACCAGTAATTTTTCGGATTTTTTTTATTTCTGTTATAATGGTGCTTCTATTTTTTTTCATCGCTTCAAAGGTGATGTCTTTATCCATTCTCTTTGAAATTCTTTGTATTGCTATAAGAGTAGATGGTTGAACACCTAAATCACCTGCCATGTCTTTAGTAGTTAATTTTACTTTTCCTGTAAGTGATGCGAGAAGTTCTGGTGACACCCCACCCTTTCCGACACTTGCTTGTAATATATCTTGTATGTTCCCAGGTTCTTTTTGACTAGCACCTAAATCAGCTATTCGTTTTTTAACAATATCTTTAGAAGATTTATCAATGACTGATTCACTGACATTATTAATCCCTTTATACAGTCCATCAGCTTTAGCTCTAAATTTTGAAATAGCATTTCCAACGCCTTTTTCTAATCCTTCAGTAAGAGTTTCCTGCCCAAATGAATCAAGGCCATTTGAGACACGAATCATTTTTAGTCTTTCGGCAATTTCATCAGATTGCCCTTGTTCTATCTTGGCTTTCGTTTCTGGAGCTTTTAAAGAAGCTTTTTTCTCTCTTATTCTAAGAGCGGCAGATGCATCTTCACCACCAGTTATCTTTTTTTGAACAGGGGTTAATGGAATAGTTGTGTTTTGTGCTATTGGTATTTCAAGTTCAGGTTTTATTTTAAGTTGTTTCTTAACTTCATCTCCAATCTTAATCCCAGGAAGTTCAGGTTTTTTTGCTCCCTTAGTCGATAATTTCTTAGCGGATTTTACTGCCGATTTAATTGTTCCAACCCCGAAGAAACTAAGTGGGTCTTCCCCAATAGAAACAAGCAACTCTTCCATAAACTTAGCCGCAGCAGGTTGATCCGATTCTCTGATGATCTTTTTTAATTGCCTTCCAATACCTGCCTCTGGGTTTGCCATCTCTTGTAAGAAAGTCTTCCCTTCAGGTTTATTAAAAGCAGCACCCAACAATCTTACAGGTATACCTAACAAGTCTCCAACACCTGCAAGTAAAGCAAGACCTCCCTGTGTCGGATCAGATCCTTGTACCGTGAGGGTTGGTAGTTCTTCTTGTTCTACTGGAGGTTTTGCTATTAACTTTCCATTTTTCATTTCAAGTACAGGAATGAATGTAGAAGGCTTGTTTATTAAACCACCACCTTCTGCTTCAATTAATTGTTTTGGCTGAAAGTCCACATCAAAGCTTGGGGCTACTTGTGGTTGGCTTTCCAACGCAGAAAGAGAAGGTAAAAATATTTGACTTAAAGAAGGAGATTCTGATTCAGCACTCTCTTGTTTAACAGGATCTTCTCTTAGCTTACCAAAAAAAGAAGGGTCCACCTTTGCAGAACTAGAAGGTCTATTTTCCTGTGAAGGGACTGGTTCCACTTGTGTCTGCCCCGACCTCAACTTTTCAAAGAAATCCTTACCTACTTTACTTGACACGTTTGGCCTCTTCTCTTAAAGCTGTGATGTTCTCTGGAGTAGGCAAAACATCTTGCGACATGAGAATCAATTGTAATTCTCTATCTGTAGGATTGCTCGGTATTTGTGTAATTTCGGGTAAATCTTGTGTTCCGATAGACCTTAATTTTCCAATACCACCATATACAGCATCTGTTAATCGTTTCCTTGACTCAGGAGTTCCCTTATCACCCTCTAGTAGATTAGTTTTAATGGCTTCTAAAATTCTAACCTTAACGGCTCTTTCACCATCTGTATCAGTTATATCAGGGAGAGCACCTAAAGCAAATATTCTATCTTGATCTGTTAGTCTACCTGATTCTCCACCGACACCTTTCGCAATGTTTCCTGCAAGCGCACCTTTGTATTGCCCAAGCAACCTAGCCTTTTCATCAAACCCTGCTGCGCCTTTTATTTTTCGTATAATTCCACCAACCCTTCCACTCGATCCTGCGGCATCACCTAAATCTAAAAGAAGTTGAATTGTTCCTGCTACATTGGCATCTTTTTTCCCAACCGATTTCTTCTTATCTTCCCTTGTTAATCTTGCCTCTCTTTCACGACTCAATCTATTTTGCCTAGCATTAAGGAACTTCGTTAAGTCATCAAAAGCATCAAGCTTTGTTAGCGCAGGATTAGCCTCAATCATTTGTTGAGCAAGAGCAGCAGGTTCCATCTCTATTAATTGATCCTCTGGAATTGCAGATATTAGCGTTTCAAAGATTTCTTCATTCTTTGTTGTTTGAATAGCCTCTGTTAATCCGGTCATCTCTTTTACTGTTATATCTCTTTCGGCTCCGCTCCTAACTTTCTGTTCTTCAGTAGCTCCAGGTAAATTCGCCTGTACTCTTCTCTCCTGTATTTCCGCTTCAGACTTAGCTTTAGCCTTCGCATTGATCTTCTGTTTGATACCTGTGTACCAAGCAATCTGGCCCTTCTCACTCTGAAAGGCAGGTAGATTAGGATCTAATCCCTGTAACTCTTCTGCTGTGAAAGTACCCTCACTAATCAAAGCATTAGCCGTAGCAATCATTCCCTCTTGACCCTTATCAAGTAACTGACCAAACTGTCTACCAACATCAATCTGGGCTACCTTCTCGCCAAACTTAAACGGATCTTGTGCAATACTAGTTTTACCCAAGTCAAGACCTGTTTCACCAATAGGCTGATTCTGAAAAGGAGATTGTAATTCTACATCAATTAAATTCGTTGCCATTTAAAACCCCTGCTGTACAAATCTTTGTTTTAGTTTCGCATTACTATTAACCATCCGCAGTATGTTAGCTGTTAATTCTTTATACTGAGTCTGTTGGTTCTGTAGTTTATTCGCTCGTCTATCAAAACCAAGCTGCTCTAAATCATCAAGCCTTGCTTGTCTTCTAAATTTATCTTCTCTAGCAAGTTGCTCCTTTACCATCTTCTGATAACGATCTTCTTTAGCCCGTTGCGATTTTTGTTTCTTCTTCTCAGAACGTGTAGATAAGAACACACCAATACCTGCTGCAAGACCACCGGCCACTGCACCAACAGGACCACCAGTAAGACCACCTAGACCTGCACCACCAAGAACCTGAATAAGACTATCAGCCGAAACAAGATCAGTACTGCCTGTTTGTTGTGAACCTAATTGTAACCCAAGACCAATACCCGTAGCAGCATCTTTTCTTGTTTGAGTAGCAGCCCTATCTATACCTTTATTCTCAAATATATCTTCCGTTACTTTCTTTGGAATTGTAGCTGTTTCCTTAGAAGGTGAAGGTTCAATATCAAGAGCAGGAGTAGCCTTAGTTGTACCTGTTCCAAAAGGATCATCCTGTGAAAAGATGGTATCACCAAGCAATTCAGGACTAGTCTCTATCTGTTCTTCATCACTAAATATTTCTTTTGCTGCCATAATTATACCTCTACAAAGTCTGCTGAACCACCCACGTTATATTTCTCTCTTGTAGCAGGATCTTCATCTAAATAAACTACCCACATATTACCTTGTCTAGCTCCAACCCCTCCAGTAAAACTACTTTTAGATGAGCTAAAGAATTCAACAACCCTAGCAGGCCGTCCGTTGAGAACGATTATTGAACCATTCCCCTCTCCAACTCCAACATCAGGACTATTGCCTTCTTGAATGTTCCCATCTATTTCTGAGTCAGCCCTTAATCCTAAGTTATTAAAGTCTTTTACTCTGAGTATTTCATCTCCATTAATTTCAGCATCTGTAACAGATTTGGAACCTGAACTATCTTTTAATTTAGAGATAGCACTAGCATCAGCCTCTAAAATAGCAAACCACTCATTGTCATCAATGTCACTAAAATCACCTGACTCAAGAGATGAATCAAATTTAGCAACAGAATCGTTTACGAAGTCTGTATCTGAAGTTGTAGGATCAAACTTTTTCTCTAATTGTTTAGTATTTCCTTGCGTAGCATCGTACCACTCACGATAAGGCAACGGGTCTTCGGTTGTACCCTCATAGTTTTCATATGCAGCCGTAAGAGCTTGGTCTTCTGCGATAGCTTCTTTGGTATTGTGAACACTATCTAAACCAAGATCGTCTCTAAATTCTTGCCCACTATATATCTCTGTCTTATTTCCCTCAGCATCCCATGTGGCTCTAGGCCAAGTATAGAATGTATACTGCCTTGATCTCTCATCCCAAGGAGGAAGTGCATCAGTAGTTATCATAACATTTCCATCATCATCAAACTCAAAGTTATTCCCAATAACAATATTATCTAAGATCCATCTTCTGGTGACACCTGCTAACTTCTCATCAGTGAAGAATTTATTTAATTCTGGATCTTTAGCAGTTTCCATCATAAGATTATCAAATATCTGATCTGTAGTTCCAGTAACATCACCCTGAATCGTTTTGAATTTACTCAGTGACATAAAGGCTTCTTTCTCTTCTCTAGTGTCAATATCTTCAATAGACTCAACACCAAAACCAGACATAGCATCTAATATCTCATCCATTATACTAACACCACCTTCAGGCGTTACTAGTGAACCAACCTTTGTTATCTCATTTGAAAAAGCATTGTCAATATATCCTTCATCATATGATTCCCAAAACCTATCACCTGCATTAATAATACCCTCCATATTGGGAGTATCTTTAATAGACTCTGTTCTCCAGAAAGAATCTGCCTCTGATTGTGTCTGTGCAGCAGCTCCTGATTCAGAGAAATCTAAGCTATTAACAAATGCTTGTGCTCCCTCAGAATCATCACCATAACCAAATGCACCTGGATATTGTGCTGCAAGTTCCGCATAAGCAGCCTTCTTAGCCTCTGGATTAGAAATGTTAGATTCAATAAACGAAGCCCTTTGTTCAAAAGCAGCCTTATCAGCAGGGTTAGTCAAGCCAGATGTATCAATATCAAGACCAGTAGCATCCTTAATCAAACCACCTGATATACTAGGAATACCCAGATCATGAGCGAAACTAGCGATAATCTGTGCTGTATCAAAATCACTTAAAGTCTTAAATTTAGCAGTATCAAGATTCGGAATACCCATGTTAAAAGCAGCCTCTTTCATAGCTACCTCATCCCCTGCTTCAACAGCTAGAGAAAATAAACCGGCCTGATTATGAAATTCTGTTTGGATCTCATTATTAATCTGCGATCTCATACGAAGGCCAAATTCAGCACCCCATTTATTCATATCAGTTATTCTTTGAGCAGACTCAGTATTAAGCCTTCCAACCATCTCTGACATCTGAGCACGATTACCACGAGCCATAAGAAGCATCATTGCATTACCGGCCCCACTACCATCAAGACCTTGCTGTTTCAAATTAAGAACCATAGAGTCCATTGCAGCCTGATTCTCAGGACCGAACTTAGCGATCATCTCATTTAACTGAGCTGTCTTAATAGGATCAGGAGTATTGGGATCCGCTAAGTCAAGATTAAATTTAGCTGTTGACTCAGTAAAATCATTTGCCAGATCCAACGCTTCTCGCTGTCTGCCCTCATCAACAATCTGTTCATTAACCTGTTTCTCTCGTTTAGACCTTTTCTCTTGAGTATCAAACTCTTCCATCTCACCAGTAAGAGGATTCTTGAATACAGCTTTAGTTTCACCTACAACTACTTTTGACTTATTTATTCCTTGCTCTTTAGCAACAGGAGCTTCTACAATATTAGATGTTCCTACATATGTACCTGTATCTCTCCCTTCCTCTTTCTGAGGAACAGGAGGTGCTGCTGCTTCTTCAAGATCAAGTTTTTCCACAGCATCAGAAGCATCATCTAAACTTCTCGTAGCATCATCAAATGGCTTAACAAAGCTCTTTGGGCGATCAATTGACCGCCTACCAGATGTACCACCAAACTCAGCCCCATCAATTGAAACGTCACCAGGAGCAGGAACTGAACTTCCAGTACCAAACGTATCATCAAAACTAGGTACAGTCTGTCCACCTGCTTGCCCTGGAAGGTTAGCTCCGCTTCCAAAATCTAAATCATCTAATGCCTTTACCGCCATAATATCCTCAACATAAGTTTTTTAAGGTTCAATCTCTACTCCATAACAGTGAAATGTAGAACCTAATACAGTAGCCTCTACCCTTATCTGGTCAAATTCATTCAAAGTTATCCCTTTAAATTCTTTATCAATATCTTCATAATTAGTCCCAAGAGGAAACCCATCGACTCTATAATCCTTAGAAGTAGTGGTAGGATTAGAAGCTGAACCGCCATCGTTCACAACAGCCACCTTAATCATGTTAGCCACTCCGCTGCCATTAAAAGCTGTTACCTTAACAATGGCTGTCCTTTTAGAAGGCACAGTATACAGCACAGTCTCTGTCGCTGCTGTTGGGTCCACTTGACCTAGTATCTCATAAATTCTTTTTGGCATTATATGTCCAGAAATGAAGCTTCAAAATTGCTTATCTCATCATTTAGTTTTTTTAGGTTGTCTGATATTTCCACTTCATTTCTAACAATCTTATCATCTAAGAAATTAGTTTCCTGAGATATAAGGGCCAAATTAGCCGATATCTTGCCTGGTTTAATTTCCTTTTCACCTGAATCTATATCAAGACCAGAAATACTAGTTGGATTGTACATTAAGCAACAGCCCCCACCTGAAAGAATCCACCACCAAAAGCACCTGAAAATGTCAAAGTACCTTTAAGCTCGTTGTTCTGATACAGCCTCACATCATCTCCAGTAGTCCTGACAAGCACCATATGGTGGTAGCCATTAATTGGGCCTGAGTCCATAACAGAATCCACTGTAACAGTTCCAGAACCCTCTACAATTGACATAGTAGTGGCATCCTCAGCAACAAGAGTGAAATTATCTACCCCTGCTGAATCTTGAAATTTAGCAATAACCGTATCGGCTGAACCTGAAAAGGACACATCACCAACCATGAACATTATCGTGAACTCATCGGTATAAACAGTAGAATTAGCAAATTTGAACCTCTCAAAAGGAGCGTCATTAACACCTATCTGAATAGCATCATTTCTGCCATCTGGACCTATTTGTGTAGCAATCTTACCATTTGGCATAACCGTCTGTCTGGTTCTATCCACAAATAATCTAGGTCTTGAAAAATGGTGCTCCTGTAAATTAGCAAGCATCTCAGATTGAAAGTCAGCAGCCACTGTAGTAGATGGGCCTCTATTCGGTCTTTGGATATCTTGAACCCTAAACCGACTGTCAATCCCAACTAATCTATGACCTGATCTGCTAGTCTGAAATTCAATTGCAATACGACTTCCCTCTACCCTACGCCAGAACTGAATATCTCCATCAGTCTTAACCCTACCAGTAGTCTCTGTTGGAACCTGTACCCCATCAACAAAAGCAATTGCATCAACCAATAACTCAGGATATACGATTCCAGTATCTGGGGGAGTAGGAATACTAGTAGAAGGAAGTGCTCCCACTAAATCCCTTAAATAGGCATGAGATTCACTGTGCTTTAAATTAAAACTCTCTCTAGAGCCTGTAACATCCCTAGTTCTAATCTTACAGATAATATCTGTACCATTTGGAGAAATAGAAGACACTTTATCTGCCCAATACTTTCCAATTTGGAAAGAGTTGATAGAAAGCCCATCTGGACCATCAAATGTCTCCATCCAATAAATCTTATCATCAGAAGCATCTACAATAAAAAAGAACTCTAAATCTGGCTGTGCTGTATCAAGAAAGTTTCCCCCCTTAAATACTCCTGCCTCATTACCTGGAAATGACCAATCATCACCAGTGTAGAAAGTCCAACCCTTACCAGATTCTCTTGTAGCTGAAAACCTCATGCAAACATTATTACCAGAAACAGCATCATCTACCTTAAACCAAATAAAATAGGCTCCTCGATAATATCCACCAATAGTAGTTCCTTCTTCAATTCTCTCGATAATAGAACGAACTCTATCCTCAGCTACATCACGACTCCAACCGTTTCCATCCCATACACGAACAGATTTATCAGAACAAATAGAGATATAAGAACCCTCTTCCATCTTAACGAAAGACTTCGGATCAGTAACACCAAAGGTATCATCCGTATTTGCAAAGTGAGATAAAACTATAATGGATTCATTAATACTGAAATTATTATGTGCCGTGAGTGTAGCATAATTAGATGTTCTGTTAGTCATGGTAGACAAGAAATCTGGAGTACCTGCAATAACCGTTATCCCATCATCAAACTCATGAAACTGTAGCGCAGGGTTATGAAAACCAGAAATGCTATCATCAGGTACTCTTTGGCTATAACTTAAAACTTTCTTCTGAGAAGTTGCTGAAAACAAGAAACCAGGAGTGACTTCAAATAAATCTCCGCTAGGAAGTGGTATAAAATCAGGATTCTTTAATGTTAGACTTGATGCCGTAGTTCGTGAATCTACCTGAGTATCACTTAACGCAATATTTACAGTGTTTCCGAGTAAAAAATTATGGTCAACAATGGATTCAGCACTAAATGCGAATTGCTCCAATGATAAATTATTCTTCCCATTAATCCCCAAATCTGCCGTTTGATAAGCACTAATATGTGTTATTTTCTGTTCCAAGGTAGCAGCCAAATCTTTGGCACCCAAAGCTGTAGTTAAGCTAGTGTGGCCTGCCCCTTTTCCAAGTTCAAGCGTAGCAGTTCTTAATCGGTAAAATGAAGCGTTATCAATACTACTTTCTCCACTCAAAACAGGTGGACTTTCCCAAACAAGTTTATAGCCTGGAGTGAGCCTATCCACCTGTCCAGGGAAAATAGGTGGAGCAAGACCTGTTGCCTCATCTACAATTATTGAGAATGTATATACAGTCTTAATCTTATAAGGAGCTTGTTCCTGATCAACTCCTATGTCATGAGTATCTAATGGTTGTCCAGAATTAGTTTGGAAGAAACTCTTGTTAGTATACTCTATTAAAATCTGAAATATACCATCTACAGTAGATATCATGAAGTTCTCACCAAAAGGCTTCAATGTGGACTTCTTATCTATCCCAAAACTAGCAGGACTTATTGTTGCGGTATCAGATAAAAAACTAAGTATCTCTGCATCTACCGTTTTAACTTCCCATATCTTTGTGCCACGATGCATGATACAGATCTTACTAGTAGGATGAATAGCAATACTGTGAATAGTGCCAGATCCAGGCAAGTCATGAATATGTACCGTACCGCTCCTACCATCAGGATATCTCTCAAATGCAATGTAATTCTCCAAGTTCTGATTAGCATTACTATCAAAATCAGATGCAGGTATATCTACATTTAAACCCTGTCCAAAGTTCTTTTGCTCATGGATAATGGGTCTATCACCTTGCGGTCTTGTCTTTGATCTAATATAACTCATTAAAACCTTGGTGTAGTATACGTCTTAGTAACAGATTCTGAACCAACATCAGCCCATGTCAAGAACTCTTTCATAAATTGGTTATATTTCTCATTAGGATTATCATCTCTTCCCCATTCCCGATACTCTTCATCCCTTAAAATAGCAAATCTTAATAGAGTTGTTTGGAATCTATCTGGTATCTCTAAAGGAACAGTCTCGCTAATTAACTGATTTGGCCATCTCTGCGCTCTTACAAAATAAACTTGCTGTGAAGGATTCTTTGGGGGGGAATTATCTTGCCAAAATACTACCCTACAATCACCACTCAATGGCTCTTTAGACTCAATCGTATCAGCAGGAACCTCTATTTGATTACCATTATAGTTATTAGTGTACTCAGGATTCCTTGAACCAGGAGTGCTATTGGAACCAAAACCCCGACCTCCAATATTATTAGAGTAAGCATATATCCTACTAACACGCCTCACATCCCATTGAACAGTATTCCTCTCATTCCTCACAGAAGAGAATAACGAACCAGATGCAATAATATCAAATTGATCCACTTCCATTGTAGCACTTGTAGTATATGCCCTTGTCAAAGTAACGTCATCTGCTAATACAAAAGACATTCCAGTAAAATTCTGATACTCATACTTATCTGTTATACCTGCATCGGTCACTTGGATATAACCCTTGGTAGCTACAGTTGTCGGTATTGCTGTAGTTACATCAAAGGTTATGTCTCCAAGTGCATTACTAGCAGAGCCAGTAAAAGAGTCCGAGCCTGTATGCATGAATGGGTCAGGTAATATTCGTGTTATGCGATTGTCATGAGCCAATATTTCATTTTGACACTTGTTTGTCATGTCAAGTATCTGTTCACGGGTAAGATCAGCATTAAGCCTAGCTTCCATGTAAGTTATAAACTCATTCGTTTGCATAATATACCACCTTTAAACTGCTACAGTATCTGGCTTCAAATCCTCAAGCTTGTCTTTCTTCACTTTAGGTTTAGCCGCTTTTGCCGCAGGTTTTGTTTTTTCATCTCGTTTTGCTTTTAATGTTTCAATTTCAGCCGTTAAACGATCCACAGCCTCTTGAGAATAAGTAGGTTGATCCTTGTCTGGGGCATCTTCCTCTAAATTAACCTTGCTTATAATTTCAAATGCAGCAGGATTAATTTTATCCTCTCCATGTACTTTTATCTTTTGTTCGGTAGATAAATACCTTAAAACCTTTCTGTTGTGCTCTGTATCAGGCACTTTGCAAAAACCATCTTTAGGAATATTCAATTTGAAATCCCCAGATATTTGGCCCTTACGGATAACATCTCTTCCATTATCATAACGAGCATGGGCTTCAAGATGAAAACCTCCCATTCGGATAACGCCTTTTCTTTTGGCTACGCCTTTGTACTTTAATTCTATGTACTCCATTTCTTTACCTCATTTGGTTTAAGTAATGAGAGAGGCAGTTGCCCACCCCTCTCGGTAATATTTATGCTATTAGACAGCGGCAAGTGAAGTCCTTGCAAGTATAACGGCACTATTTTGATTGATTTCAGATGTATCTGACTCTGCACCAATATCATCGAACACAGTACGATTCATACCATATCCAACGAAACCGCCAACAGAAACAAGTTTACTGAAGTTCTGGATTTCTTCTTCAAAATGCATGATTTCGTGCATCGCTTCAACAGCTCCACCTTTACCATGAACCATGCCTACATCGTAGTCAGTTCCACCGACAGCAGTGTATCTATCGTCTTGTCTTCCTGGACCTTTGTAGAAAGATGTAAGAGATGAACCGTTGACATTAACTACAGCCGAACGAGGATCTTCATACAAATCCATAACACCATAAGACCCTAAATACCATTTGTAGGCATTAGTGGCAGCAGTCTCTACGTTAGAGTCTTTAAAGAGTCCAGCGATAGAATTTGCAGCACCAGGATCTTTCAAGAACATTGATTGACGAGAAGGAACAGTTACAATATAACGTCCATTATCCATCGGTTCAATTTTCTTGATTGCTGTAATCCAGTGATTCAAGGCATTAAGGAATGTAACATCCCATTGACCGCCTGAACCGGCTGTAGCAGCAGCAGTGATTTGTGTTTCGTATGTAGTGTTGTTTGAATCATACGCAGGTTGAGCTGCAAATGTAACACCCTTGATAAAGATGTTTTCATTCCAACGCTGAGTAAGTGACGTAGGAGCCACAAGCAGGTTAGATGAATATCTTTCAAGGAAGGCTTCTCGGATGTACTTGCCTTTAAGCTCTTTGTGATATAAAGAGATTTGAGGTTGTACTAATTCAAGAATACCGTATGCTTTTTTGCTATGAGCATCAATACCATATCTTTCAGTGTTTACCGCATGAGAAACGTCATTTGAGAACACATCCAGTTCTTTGGTTTCTTGATCTTCTGAACGACCTAACTGTTCTTCTCTTCCAACAGTTTCTTCACCAGAAAGATTCAAGATAATACCTTGAGTTCCTTTGGTGCTGCCAGAGGTTAGAGTTTTCTTAGCAATAATACCGTTAGGCAATGCTTGCTTGTCATCAGAAAATGTACCAGAGAAATCTTGATAAATATCTCTTGTTAGTGACTCTCTGCGGAGAGTGTTGTCCCAGTCTTGTTGTTCTAGGGGTGTACCTATAAGTCGAAGTGCCATTTTTAGGCTCCTTTCTTAAAAATTAACCCCTCTGCGCGTCTCGGATTTGATTATGAATAGTTTCGGCCATCTTTAACTCTTCTGGAGTAGATGGGTTTGGATGACTAACAAGCCATGTTTCCATAAACTTAGTAGTCATCTCCGAGTTTGTACTTTCCACACTTCCATCGTCAGGCGAGAGAGTAGTTGCACTACCATCTACACCGATCTTCTCAAGGGTATCTTGAGCGGCTTTGATTGCAGCATTTTTAACTTGATCGAGCACTATCCCATTCTCTATTTGATAATCATGAAAAGCTGATGTAATTGAAGGATATTTCCCATCACGCTTAAAAGTATTGATCTTGGATATCTGGTCAAAATTCTTATAGTCATCATCTGACATAGGAAAATTAAGCCCTTTAGCCTCCATCTGTTCCTTATAAACATTATCTGAGAGAAATTTATCCACGTTATCAGGTCCACCGATGTCTCCAACAAATTTTTTCCACTGAGCGTTTAATACTTTAATCGGCTTAGAAGTTTTCAGTGATGATTGTCCCTGGAAGTTAGTTATTTCCATAAACAGTTTTTCGTTCTTAATATCACGAAGCTCTGTTTGTAGATTTTCCTTTTCCGTTTCTAATGTCACTTTCTGGCGAGACTCAAGTTTGTCCTGCCTGTCCATTACACTTTGAATCGCTTCTTCACTTAAAACATCATCAAACTTCTTCTTCTCTGGAATAGCAGGTAATTTACCTAACTCCTCCAACCGTTTAGCAGCCGCATCAGCTTTTTGTTGTATTCGATTTAGCTCGTCTAGCTCTTCCTTTCGCTGTTGTAAGAAGGTCTTTTCTTCTTCCGTTTGCTCAGGTTTCTTTTGAATTTCATTTGCAGGTTCATCTTTATTAGTCTCGGCTGTCCCTTCTACTCCAGTTTGTTTATCGTCATCTGGCTCTGGGATTTCCTCTTCTTGTATAATGAATCGCTCGTGAATTTCCTTCTCAAGTGCCTCGTCATTGATATCAGCATATGTGATCGCACCTTCATGAAGCTTGAATGCTAGTTCCGCAGCTTTATCTTCGGTTTTCTCCTCTTTTGTTTCAATTTCATTTACCATTTCATTCTTATCCTTAGATTCTGGATTCTGTACTTGCATCCTTTTTCTCCCTCTGGTGACAGCATCATATCTGCCCTTGGTTGATGGATTTTTGTTCCTTATGGGTTACAGGTAATTCTGCCCCTTTATTCCGAAAAACATTCGGTAACAGTCCTGGGAACTGCCCTATAAATTCCTCGTTTTAAAAATAATTAGACTATGAAGCTCTATCCAAGGTTTATTTCAATTGATTTACGTTATTTACGTCAACTGGAGTTCCTGCACCAGTAGCGGTCTGAACACCCTCAACAGATATCCCTCCACCTTCACCTGGAGTCTTGCCTGGAGCTGTAGGGCCAGGGGGTAATCCACCCTCACCACCGCCTATCTGAGCTGCTGCCTGTTGGCCAATCTGCTCCATTTGCTGTGTAAATTGGGCTACACCTGCTTTATTCTGAGCCACTTCAACCAATACTCTGGATATTTGAAGCTTAATAAAGGTATCTGCTGCCTCTTCTCCTGCTGCAACCTCTGATTCAGGGATATTAGGAAGGTAATTAATCATCATCTTCTCAATGATAGACTTGTAAATCGGATTGCTTGTGACTTCAAGTACTTCCTTATAACGCCCTAAAATCTCTCTTCTGGTCGTTTCTCCATTACGAGAGGTTGTCACTATCACATCATGCCGCCTAATCTGGTTCACATTATTGATGATTTCACCATTAGCAGTCGGTATATTCAGGAATAAAGGGTCTTTTGTCTTGGAATTATTCATGATTCTTGGAGCTTTTCCATATACTGGCTTGGTTGTGTAGAAATAAGCCTCTCCCAATCCTTCCTCAAATTCCTGTAAAGATTTAGTCATTGGCTCTAAAGACACTAATGCCTGCGCTCTTTTTGACTCAAATAACTTATTAGATTCTCCAGATTTCCCTTCTCCACCTGATAAGGCAGGAACGGAATATCCCACTTCTGGGGCCATCTGAAAAGCTCTGTCTGCTGATACGTGAAGGTCTGAGGGCATATCCCCTCTTGGTCTAACTGCAATCCCCATTCTAGATTGGCTCAGTTTACCTGGCCCAACCGTATATGTTTCCCCAGGCTTGTTCTTAGTTAATTTATATCTGTCTTTCTCATCAGGTGTAGCAAAGAAATCTTCCTCTACAAACTCAGCTCCATTAGCAGAAGTTGTTTGCCAATGAGTGAAAGTAGACTCTCTCTTATTATAAATTTCCTGAATATCCTTTAGAACATCAACAACACCTTGCACTTCACCATCAATATTAATAGCCGACCATGTATGATACTGATAACGACCATTTTGAATCTTGTGCATCTTATCATCTTCTAGGACTAAAGTCTTAGATAAACCTGGAACAATAGTTGTTACTCTTAACTTAGCATACTCATCTTGAACCACTTTAAGAGATTCGCCTCTAAGAGCCATCATAGCCTCAGTATTAGCTTCACTCATCTCAGGGAGTTTATCACCAGTTTCTTTATCTATCATCCTTGAAGAGAAACCTCTTTCCAGTCTAGATGTCTGGATTACTAAAAACTTTCCATTAACAATATTTAGGAACTCGGCATCATCATGAAAGCTTCTGTGCTCTTCTCGTTCTCTATCACTACCAAAGTCATCAGTTATTTGTGCTTGAGATTCTTTCCATAATTTAACAGCATCATCAATTTCTTTTGAAGATACTTTATAAGTTCTCTTAATCGCTTCTGGAGTCATCCAAGCATATTGTGGGATGTATTTATTATCGTTTATATCATCACTTGTCCAATCTGGATCATACAATACTCTTCTGTGATTGACATAACGTATAGAAATAGATCCACGGGGGTCTGTCTTGTAGTCAATGTACATCTCAACAGTACCACGATATATAAGACCTGCTCGGATTAATTTCCTCTTAGCCTTCTTCCAGTTACCCCTATTGCTATCAGTGAGGAATAAAGTCTTGAGCAGTAGAGTGTCATCATTAGAAGCACCTGTGTTTGGTTCAAAGTCTACTTCAAATTCGTTTTGATAGAAGTTACCTGCGAGTGATTGAATATGTTTCTGAAGGAAGTTGACTTGATGGGGAGCACGTTTCTCACTGTTAAGAACCTGTAGAGCAGCAGCATCCCATTGTTTAAAGTCCACACCAGAGAAATATCCCCAGTTACGTTCCTCTCTATCTAGAGATCGTCTACTTCTTTTAAGGTATGACTTGTAAAGGTCTGAATAGAACTGAACTTTACTTACGCCTTCTGGTACTTCTGTTGCCATTAACTATCCGCTTTGTCTTTTGATTTTGCTTTTTTCTCAGACTCTTCCATCCATGACTTAATCATGCTGACAGCTTCATCCAATGTTTTTGCGACAAACTTTTTGTCATTATATCGAAGCTTGTATCCATTTTGAACTAATTGTATCTCAGCCCTAACTGGGTCCATCATGAAGTCATTACCTTTTCCTGGGAGAACACCTACTTTCTCTTCAAACATCATTTCTTCACTCATTCGGCCTCCATTAATTTTTTCAATTCATTACCTTCATGGACCTTTCCGTTCTTATCCACAAATTTCTTAATACGAACATCCTCTGTGCCAAAAAAAGATTTATATATATCCTCTAATTGACACAAAGAAATCCGTTTATTCATTAGGTAGTTAGCAATAAAGGAATTGCATAATCGACATTTTCTACTGCAATGACGAGAAAACCTGCATCAGCCATATTCGCATCAATAGCTTTGAAGTTTGTCATTGTTGCGCCTGTGTCTGGAATACCTGTTCCTGCTACTACTGCTAATTCTGTTCCAATGTGAGTATATACTCTTTGATTTGGTACTGTTACTTTTGCTGCCATTTTATTTGACCTCTACGGTATTAGTGAGTCTGATGTCAGTATCTATGAGTCGCTTGATTTTCAAGTTATCTCCTACTATGGCATATTGCTGTTTACATACCCGACAAGTTATCACAACTCTTTCGCTGTGTACAACGGTGCCAAGATAATGACCACAATCTGTCATTCTTTGGTTTTTTGTCTTTACCTGATTGATACATCTTAATTCACTGGTTTTCAAAATATCCTTTCCTCGCCTTTATTTTCCTAGCTCCAGGTTTTCTTTAAAATAATGATTTTAACGTCCGTTGTGCAAACTATCCTTCATTTTTTTAATATTGCTGCCAATCATGAAGCGCACCCAGGTCTAATTCATCAGATGACGACTCTTTGTAGAAATGATCTTTCCCATAACCCTGTCTTCTCTCATATGGCTTTCGTTTTTTAGGCTTTAATGGTGGGTCTTCCTGCTTAAGTTCAGAACACAGATATCTAGCAAGATCCGTAAAATCATTGTTTTTGTCCATTGGCTTGCCATTTTTGTCATATAATAAGTCCCTGGTCTGCCCAATTGACATATGACATCTAGGATGGATGGTTATCTTATTCTGGGTAAACCTAGTTCTAAGCATATCGGTGGATGCTTGCTCATTCCATTTGTATGATTTAGTGAACTGAATTCCTGTATATAACTTTAATAGCTCAGAAACCTGTTTTTGCCCATGTTTAGCGAAAATAGCCGAATCAGCAATCTTCTTCCATGCCATTGAAGGCATACCCATACCTTCCCATTCCTCCACTTTATGTAGAATTTCCCCTGATATTTCAGAGATATCCTTTTGGTACATGAAAAGTTCATCCACGAAATAGATATGATCCTTATACGGGTCATAAAGACCAATACTAAACACTGCATAATGCTCAAAACCGTGGTCATACAGATAAAACAGCCTAAGACCCCAATCAGGATCAAAAGCATTTACATGGGGTCCACCCTCTTTGGATTGGAAGGTAGGATACACATAACCCTCTCTTTTGAGGAACATATGCTCTATTGTCTCTGGATACTCTGTGTAGAAATCCACATCATTGTCATACTGAGTGATTTCTCGCTTCTTCCAATTAGCATCTCGTTTCGGATCAGTCCAGACATTCATGAAGAACAAATCAATGCCTAGAGTCTTACCTTCATCAATCTTCTTCAGCATCATGTTAAACCATGAGCCATTCTTAGAGTTCGATATCACCACCATCTGGCCTCTGGGGTGCTTCTCTATCGCAGGGGAAGCTGATTTCCATATCTGCCTTGCGTGTTCTATCGCTCCGGCTTCGTCCATGATTATTAGTCTCACTGCTGATCTCCCACGACCTGCATCTTCTGAGGTTGTTATGGAAGTTATGGTGGAGCCATTTGAAAACTCTATTCTGTCTAGCCATGCCTGCCATTTCCCCCAATCTAACCCCTCTACCTTGGGTAATGCCTCTAAAGCTGCTTTAACCTTATCTTTTAGAAAATATTTTGCATCATCTTCTGTCTTAGAAATGATATAGATGTCAGAATTAGGCTCAGAAATAGCCACCTTTACAGCTAAGAACCCTGCAATAAGGCTTCCACCTACCTGTCTTGCTTTTGGCCAAAACAGCTTTCGCGTACCATCAATCAGTCGACAAAGCTCTCTTTGCTTGGGCCAAGGAATAACAGGCTCCATCTCTCCTGTGTCATAATCATAAATACTGCAAAAAGTATCAATGAATTTCTCAATCGTCATTTCCCGAAGAAAATCGTAGATTGTGACTGATTTCTTAGCTTCTTTCTTTGCCATTCTTATCAATTTACCTTTTTGAATACTCAAACATGAAAAAAGATGTATATTAAAACTCTACCTCAGTTATCTTTGGTTGGATAACAGTTGTTAAGTCCTAAGCCTTGGGTGTTGTGGTTAGCACCTGGGGCTTTCTCGTTTAAAAGAGGATATTATGCCGCTAAAGAAAGGATCATCAAAAAAGACAGTCTCTCAGAACATAAGAACCGAGAGAAAGTCTGGTAAGTCGCAAAAACAAAGCGTAGCTATAGCTCTGAGTAAAGCAGGAAAATCAAAAAAGAAAAAGTACTAGCCTTCATTCACAACAGCAGCAACTACGCCACCTGTGGCAATCGCTCTTATTTCTTGATAGTTTGCCTCTTGGATATCATAGAATTCGCCTGCATTAACCTTTATTCCATTGAGAATAGTGGCTGCTCTGCCATTTTGCTCTGAACCATTAAAGGTCACATAAATGGGGTTAGTAGCATGGGGATTCTGGATACCAAAGTAATTCCTGCTTCTCACCGGAGACACTAGCGTATCTGTTAAGGCTATACTCACGGGTCTTGTTTCTTTATATGATGACATTTTTTCTCCTACTTCTTAGGCTTTTTTGTTGTACTAGGTTGTTTTTCTTTCTCAGCAGCAGCTTTATTTAACTGATTCTGGATACTCGATAATATTGGTGCGCTTACCTCGTATGGAGCTTTACCTAATAACTGTCCTACGACATCAAGCTGTGATTGTGTTAATACAATCATATGGGTTTGTTCTTTTGGCTCTGTCATTTTTGCCTTCCTTTTTGTTGTTTATGTGTGTTTATGATTTACCCTAAAACTGGTTTGATGTAAGAAAAATCACCGTCATGTACCTTTTTCTCTTCGTTATATGTTCTTGCATCAACCAAGTTATCTAAATATGCTTTCAAAGAAGCATTATCAACTTCTGATGGTTGTGTAATAGTTTCGCTTTGTACTAAACCAAACATTCCTATTTGTACTTTTAATTTGTCATCGGATGTAAGTGAATCTAAATCTATTGTTATTAATGACATGATATTTACTCCTTTTGATTGTTTAAATTATTATACGAATGCTATTTCGTGTTCTGTCCCTGCACCATCCTGAAAATAAAGTTTATCATCTGATTTTGTATAAACACAGCCATAACCTGTCGTTCCTGCTGGTGTAGTTGTTTCTTTCATTGCTAACCTACCGAAACGATCAAGAGTTAGATCGCCATCGCTTTTTGGTGTCTCACTTCCAATTATTACAGCTTCAGCACTTCCGGCTTTAACATAAAGAGCTGTCGCTGACTGCCCCTTAAATCTAAAGTCTCCTGAAGAACTCCCACCTGGATTGAAAACACCTAAACCGCTTGCGTTAAGTTGCAATAATGTTACTGCCCCATCGACACCGCCTTGAAATTTGATTGTACCTTGATTATCCGCGCCATCACGTTGAACCAAAAAACAACCTATTCTCTTGTGCCCACTAGTATCATCTTCAATAAAGAATGACTGACCAACACCAAAATCATCAGCCATATTACCAGAAGTAGTATGCTTCATCATTATATTATTTGGGGCCGAAGTAGTGGATGATGATATGTTTTCAAAAAGAACATTATTTCCTGTGGAAGGTTCTACAACATGAAGGGCGTTGGTCGGCACCACATTAACACCAAATCTTTTGTTACTTACATCTGTATAAGTAGCTGTTCCAGTTGTTTCAGCTAGTACTTCAAAGTCACCTGTAGATAAAGCGGAAGGATTCACAGTAAACTTAGAACCTTGGTCAATTTCTAGAACACTTTCTGCGCCTGCGGTTCCGGCTAATATTTTAAATTCGCCTTCATTATCAGCAGACCCTCTGTTAAACTGTAGTTGACCGATTGCTGTAGATCCGCTCGTAGCATCTTCAACCGCAAATATAATACCAGACCCAAAACCTGTGGTCATATTGCCAGTGGTTCTGTGCCTTAAAATAAAGGGTTGGTAGTTTCCATTTGTAGAAGTTGTTTCCCTTTCAAACAGAGTGATTCCAGTTGAACTTGTAAATTCGTATTGAAAAGTGGTTGGGAATTTACCAAAACCTATTCTGTTGTTGTCAGCATCCGTATGTATCAAACTATCAACAAGATCACCCTTAACTTGAAAATCACCGTTACTAGCGTTGGTACTGTTTACCGTAAGTTTTCCTGATGAGAAATTCAAAGCATTACTGCTACCTAACTTACCATTAGTTATGAATGTTACGTCTCCGTTTCCACCTACTCCCACAAATGGAGCCAATGCACTTTCTGTTCCGGCCCCGTCTTGGAAATAAAGTTTATTATCATTTTTAGTATAAACCTTTGCATAGCTAGCAGTAGCTGTTGGTGTTGTTGTCTCTTTTAGACCTAAATATCCACCATTATCTAACATTAGATCGGCATTTACAAAAGATGTATTTGAACCAATAACCATTTGTTTTGTGCTTACATCAGCATAAATAGCCGTTCCAGTGGTTTGGGCTTTTACTTCAAAATCAGCAGTGGCGTTAGCCGCAGCATTAAATGTCACTAGCCCAGTGTTTGAAACAAGGACTTGTGCAACCTGATTAGTATCTTCTAGTGATAGTATGTTACCTAAATTGGCTAGAACTCTAAGTCCCAAGCCTGAGCCTCCATTACCTATAATAACAGATGCCCCTGCATTGTTAATATTCCAAGCAAGAGAATTAGCTGGGGGAGTGAAACCAAAGCCGAATCCACTTCTAAGGCCACCCTCTATAGTAAATTCTCTATTAGAATCAATAGAGAATAATTCCTGGGTTCCATTCGTTCCACCTTTAACAACAAATTTTCTTAGAGCGTCAGCAGATTGTCTTTGGAAAGTGATTGATCCGGCTAACAATTCACCACTAGTGTCATCCTCTATATAATACTCTTGTGCTATTCCCAATCCAGGGTCCATACTGTTAGTAGACCTATGCTTTAATTTAAGTCCAACAGCTATTTCATCAAAACTTGCAGATACATTCTCAAGTAAAGCATTTACATCAATATCATCATGAAAAACATCAAGAGAGGTTGTGGCAACCTTACCAATACCTAATCTCTTAGTTGTACTATTATAATTAAAGCTTGGTTGGTCAGAAGTAAAACCTCCTGCACCATCAGATAATTGTACACTACCTAATATTCCACTTGGAGGTGTGCTAGGAGGATCTGCAAAAGTCAAAACACCTGTTCCACCTACATCAGTAAGTACTTGTCCTGCTCCACCGGCTGCTGTTGGAAAAGCAATTGTTCCATTATTTAGAACTCCTGCACCATCATCACCCCATGTACTAGAAACACCTGGGTAAACATCATTTGCATCTGGCGCTCCAGTTGGGTATGAAAATTTATTAACTACTAAAAACGCCATGATATCTCCTATTCGGTGTCACCTAACTGATTTTTCGGTGATTCTGTGTCACCCACTGTATTTTTCGGAGATTCGGTATCTCCCATAATATGCCTAGTAATTGGAGGAGGTCCACCCCCTGCCGGCCTTAAACTCAGTCGAAACTGAGAAAATTGATTATTAAACTTATGTAGAGTCATAATATTTCTTTATATTGAGTTAAAATTAAGTTTTTCACTAACCAAAGGGAAAAAAAATCATGGATATCAACAAAGTTATTAAGAAAGGTTTAGAAGGGGCTATAATTGGCGGTGGATGTGGCGGTGCTGCCTCTCAGGACGCAATGGCTACCGTAATATCTGCTGCAATTGGATTTCTGTTCAATGCAGGCAAAAACTGGTGGAAACACAGGAAATAAGATGGATCACAACGAACCAGTAGGCTTTTTAGGCACTTATTGCCCTAAATGTGGCCCAATTGAGCTAGGATTGCAAGGATCTGATCAAAATGGGTGGTTCATGGGGTATTCTTGTGACTGTGGTCCTATGTCTAGGGAGACTGAAATTTTCATGGATAAGAACTTAGCCTTAAAATACGGTGTATTCGCTAAATTGAAAAAGAAATAAGAAAAAGCTTGCCATTCTAGAGATAGTTTGGTAAGCTAGTAAAAGGGTTTAAAATCTAAGGAGTAATTACCTTGGAGGCTAACGAGTCCAGTCACTCCCCTTTCTTCTAGGACTCAACATAAGGACTCAGTATGAAAACTTGCAAAACCTGTAAACATAAAAAACAAGATGACTATATAGATGGCTTAGTCTGCCAAAAGATTAACTTAAACTCTCATCATGAAGGGGTTCATATCCATGAGGCTTATCCTAATGAAGTTGCTTTTGTCGTGACTGATGATTTTGGTTGTGTTCTACATGAGGAGATCAAATGACTCAAGAAGAAAAAGAATTAAAAGCAGAGGCAGAAAAGAAGGCTAAATTATTACCGGAAAAGGAAAAGTGTGATTTTTGTAATGAAGAGGGAACGCTCTAATGTATTACACCAAAGGACACAATTACAAGT
>TARA_R100000750_G_scaffold108_5_pt1 | contig 21239 bp, 14 predicted proteins | sample TARA_R100000750 | Tara Oceans TARA_R100000750 (sample SAMEA2623327) | marine metagenome | biome: marine biome (ENVO:00000447); feature: mesopelagic zone (ENVO:00000213); material: "saline water (ENVO:00002010), including plankton (ENVO:xxxxxxxx)" | depth 375 m
TAGGATCATCCCACTCAAAATCGACTACTCGAACTTTATCAAGTGTATCAAGGGCATTTGCGCTGGTATCAACGATGTTCTTTTTGATGCGTCGATCTGAAGTCGTATTGATAGGCTCGTCCCCGATGTATAATGTGGCGCTTCCACTACCGTTTGACCTATCATCTATATGATTGGGATCTAATGTCTCTCTGACATAATACCCCGTTGACGCTCCGACCGCTCCCGACACATCCATCCGAACTGCACTGCTTGCCGTTTTGGCAACGCCGACGTTCCCAGCTGAATCAATCCGCATCCGCTCGGCCATCGTTCCGCCATCAGAGGTCTCGAAGGCCATGTAGGAATCGCGGGTGCTGGCCGTTGATGTCCAGTTAGTTTCTGTTGCAACTGTGATTTTAGCGGAGTCTTCAGTGGCAGGACTGGATGCGTCATAATAATACTGCTTAAAATGGATAGCCGATCCGGTGCCGTCCATGGTTGCAGCATTAACGGTGTTTTCGAGTGTAAGAAAATCTACAATGCTTTCGGCTGTTCCCGCTTTTTGAATCGAGACATCACCGTTGTTTTCCATCCTCACAACGCCATTGGCTGTCCCATTATTGAACATCGTGAATCGCAAAGCGCCATCGGGCTTGGCGGTTCCATTTATGCTTTCACATACGATCGTCGCGCAATAATCATCGCCCGCCGACGCATCAGAAGACGTAAAGGATATTGCCCCTAAATCCGTGGCGCCGGGATTGTTCCGACTGTCACGAATCTCAAGCACTGGGGATGTGTCTGATATCGAAACATCACCCCCGCTAACACTCAGGAGATGCGTCGGCTCCGTCGTCCCAATCCCGACCTCGCCCGTGGATTTAATAAATATACGTGGGGATCCGCTCGTATAAAGTAACAGATCATTAGACTCTTGCTGATTAATATGGAAGGTTTCTGACGCGTCCAGGCCGATATAGCATCCATCGGTCGCCGTGTGGTTAGTCGTTGAATTGGTAAATTGGATACGTGCCGCACTGCTATCCGACTTCGAAAGATGCAAAAGCTCAACCGGTGCCGTCGGCCCTATGCCGACATCCCCCGTTCCACTGCTAACAAGCCGAACCGATTCCGAACCATCGGTGGTATCAATCTTAATGTAGTCCTTGCCATCGAGACCTTCGATCTCCACAGCAGCCGCTTTGTTGTCGGGAATGACATCAGTCGTGGCAGAGAATAACTCGCCGAATGTTATAATTTTTGCATCAGCCATAACTTACCTCACTTCGCCGCTGTGGCTTTGATGTAGAGATCTCCCTGCATAGGGCCCACACCATCGTCATCATAAGTGCATCGTACGTGCGAGAGCTTCATGTTGAAGTTCACGATGGTCAGAACCTCATCTGTAAGGTCAATCGTCTGGATGTCACACCCAGCAGTAGTGCCGGAGCCAGAGCCAGCAACCTCAACTCCATCGTCCTGAGTAATTACAGACTTCAGCCTTACTCTGAGATTGGCAGAGCTGCCGGAGGAGTAGAACTCCCAGGTTTGCCTGCCCTGGTCCTGGACCTTTAAGTCCATGGCGAATGTCTCGGTTGTTCCAGATAGGCCTGCAAATTTCTTGGTTATGGTACGCATCAAATCCTCCTAGGCACATGGCGGGACATATCTTCATCCCAAGTGGTCATTATCCCATGGCCCTTTGCGAGGGGGTCATGGTGTTGTCAACTTCCTTCTTCAGGGAGGCTAGGCCCCTCTGTGGTCTCGGCTCTGGCTTCTCTTCTTCCTGGTATGCTGCTTGTAATGCCGACATAGCAGGAGCGGTTATCGATGCCTCCATTGGAATATTGAAGAGCGTCGATAACATCAGCCTATCACTGTATTTTGTTTTACTTCTAGTCTTTTGGTCAATTATCGATTCTCGTATCTTCCCCACAAAATCGGCGTAAATCTTCGGATGCAATGCGCTAAACGCATCCGCCATCCCCTTGGTCAGCGTCCTCGACCTGGACGCTGCGATCACGACCTTGATTGGATTCTGTGCCATGGCATAAATCTGGTTCATCTTGTCAAAGGCATAGTCCGGACCGCTGACGCTCTGCTCTCCAGTGAGGGGGTCCATCTTTATATTGATTTCCTTCGGCCTTATCCTATTGATAACTTGAATGGATTCCGCCGTCTGTCGCTTAATCGCATCGCGTATCGTGGGGGACTCGTTAATGTCGCTAGTGGCTTCCTCTATTTTTGAGTGCAATAGATCTGGACTGCTTCCCAGGGTTGTAATTGTGAGGAATGCCTTCTTCTCTGTTTGCCTTTGACGCGAGTCTGTTTTTTCTTCTCGACTGCCGAATGCCGGGCTATTCTCGTTTTCCCTGTACGTCGCCAACAAGTCTGCCATATAAGCATTCGCCGCACTCTGTGTAACCTCCATGGCATCGATGACAAATCTTCCGTCCTTGCCGATGTTGCTAATTACAGATTTTACGCCATCATCAAAAGCTTCCTTCCCTTCCTTTTCAAGCTGCTCAATTCTGGCTAGACGGTTTAGCTGCTTGTAGGGGCTTCTGAATGCCTTCAGGGCAGACCCTGCCAAGTTAGCGCCAGCGGCGATCCCTATCATCTGAGGAATAGACCCGCTGGTGAGCGCACCGAGAGTAAGGAATGCTCCAGCCTGCTTTTTGCTAATGGCTAGGAGCTTCGACTTTAGGAGATCCTTCGCCCCAGAAACCATCCCAGAAACGTAATGACTCTGCTCTGATGGTGCGAATATCTTAACAAGTTCAGCAAGCTGCTCCGAGCCTTCTAGAGAGTTATACGCCTTAATGTTCCTGGTGATTGTCTCCTGATAAAGAGCAGGGCTCTGCTTTGTAGCCGCCAATACTTCCTGAGTATAGGCGTCGGTGGCCTCAGATAGCTTCTTGTACTTCGAGATAGCCTCAAGCGCCTTCTTGTCACCCTTCTCCGCTCTATCTATGAGGTCCTTTATCTTCTCCGCAGGGGCATCTAAGAGACCATGCTTCTCAAGGTATTTCCTGGTCTCGTTCTTCACCTTAGACCATCGCGTATAGATATTGCTGGTCTTCGAATAGAACTTTGCCGCCGCCCCAAGGAACTGTGGATTGGTGAGCGTCCCTTGGAAATATTCCCTGGTTGGGCCAAGCATTCCCCAGTCATCCAGGCGCATCCCGCCCTTTTCAACTGCGGTATAGATGATATTTCTGATGCCTTCGTTTGCTTCAACTAGGACATCAGCAAGGTGGCCCGGAAGGCTAACGTTCTGCCTTAAGAGGTTGGTCGCAGGTGCCTTGACGGACTGATAGAACTCCACCCTTCTCAGTCTCTTTGCTGCTTTTCTCGACTGGAAGGCGATCTGTCTTGCTATCTTGTTGAATGTCTCCGGGCTCCCTCTCATTGTGTCATGCCCGGCAAGCGCCTTAAGCCTTGCGGCAAGGGGGTTCAGGGTTTCATCAGCAGCCCCTAGTAGGTTCTCTGATGTGTACTTCCCTGGATTGAATGCAATGTCCTCTAGGTCATGGAGGTGCCCCTGGTAGGATGCCTGAAAGCCTATTGCGTCGAAGTCACCCTTCAGGTCTTCGAACCCCTTTGTTCCGGGGAGAATCTGATCAACGGTCTGCTTCCTGACTCCGTTGGCTGCATCAAAGAAGGTGTTGTTTATCTGCCTTGGGCCAGTCCTAACTATCTCATTGAGTGCCGCCGCGAGGTTCGTTGCGTCCTCTGTCTTTATAATGTCGTCCTTCTTGAGCGCATCCAGAACCATTTCAGGTGTTGCTTCTTTGCCCTCGAAGATCTTCGCAACCTTACTCGCATCCGCCTCACTGTATTCACCGGTAAGCTTCTGGAGCTTCTCGGCTGACCAGCGATTCATCTTCGGCGGTATCTTAAAGCCCTTCTTCCAAAGCGCTAACGCCATACCTGAAGAACCAGGAAGAGCAGCCAGGGTGGCAGAGATTCCACCACCAATCGCGCCACCCTGACCGGATGCCCATAGCGTTGCCACTAGGTCATCTGCATTTCCTGTATAATCAAATTCTGCGGCTGCCTGCGCTCCAGCAATAATCGCCTCTTCGGTAATCCCCGAAGCAACCACTGGGGCTGCGGATGCCAAAGCAGCCAAAGCCTTCTGATTCTTTGCTAGGCCCTTGGCTCCTATCTTCCCTGCTATGATCTTCGCAGTCTTCGCGCCTGCGGCCCTTCCTGCTGTGCCCGCCAACCCAGCAGGCGTCCACTTCACAAGGGGTCCGACTGTACGGCCCATCCTGCCGAGTGCTCCAGCCGCAGCTCCCTTTGCTGTAACCGCAGCCCCCTTTGCCGCCAGCCCCGTGCCGCCACTTCCGACAATGCCGACCCCCATACCTAGTATTTCACCAGCCATGGATTCAACGGGCCTGAATCTCTCTAATTCCTTGCGTTCCTCTTCGGAGACAATGGATGGGCGATCAATGCTTCCCATCCCCCACGGCAACTCGATTGGTGCCCCTCCCTCAAGAAGAACATCACTTGCATCCAGGGAGATACCGCGAGCTGCGCCGAGTGCTCCAGCCTTTAGCCTTTGCTCTGGGGTGCTGTAGTATGCCTCTTTTGCTATATCCTCACGTACGGTTATAGCCTCAGCTGTTGATAGCGCGCGACCACCTGCCTTGATGACATCTTCATAGTCTTCGCTTTCGACCTGGGTCGAAGTACCATCCCCGCTGTCCATTAGGATGGTCTGGTTCTCCTGAAGGGAGTATGCGCCGGAGTCCAGTGCTCGTTGGAGTAAGTCGGTACCTACCCACCTCTGGCGACCTGTCTCTTTCTCGATTACGTATGGCATACTACCATTCTCCGGTTACCGTTGTTTAGCTAGATCTCTATCAGTCTTTGTGACCCGCCAGAACTCTATCTGCCTTTGTGACTTTCTTGTACTCATCCTCAAATGTCTTTTGGTTAACATTGGACCGTATCGCGTCCACCTCTCTCATCAGTATAGCCTTCCTTAAATGCTTGTCGGCGTTGACGAACTGTGGCATGTCAGAAAGATTAAGGAGGGTAACCATCTTGCCCAGATTCTTTTCGAACTGAGCTGTTTGCTCATCGCCTGCGAACAGTGTGTCTATTGTCCAGCCAGGAATTGCAGCCCTGATTGTAGCTATGAATCTCTTCTGCTCATCTTCGTTTAGGTTTCCGACCTCACCACTAGCCCTTAGGAGCGTGACGGCCATGAATGAGAGCGTTTTCTCTACAGATCGCCGCTCTTCGAAAAAGTCAAAAGCATCCTTGTCTGTGGCAAAAGTTCGGCCAGTAACCCCTGCAATCATCTCCGCAAAGGCACCAGTTGTCTTCTCTGCCGTACTCAGCTCTCCCCACTGGCCAATCAGCTCCTCAAGCTCTTTTAGAGATCCCGCTGCTTGCTCTTTCGCCGTGTCCTGCTTGGTCTGCTTTCCTTTTCTTCCTATGCCTATTTGGTCTGCATGATTCTTCAGCAGTCCCTTCTGGTACTGGGCTGTCACCTGAAGTTGCTTATTATCCGCATACAGCTTCTCTGACTGTTCAAGTCGCTTGTATGCAGTCTCAACCCCCAGCTTAGATGCTACTGCGTATGCTTTCTTCGCATCTCCAAGGGCATTCATTGCCCTGCCATAGACATTGTGCTGAACCTGCTCCTTATCTTTCAGTGCGTTGTATTCCGCCTTCTGCGCATCAACATCTTTATTTACCGCATCCATAACCATTTCGAGCGCGGTATTCTTTCCCCCTGTGAGCGACTGCGCTGCTGCACCGAGACCGGATGCGAGTGCAGCGACTACAGCGAAGAGGGTATTTTCATAAACGCGGAAGGGCTGGATTCTGAAGTCCTTAAGCTCCTGCCCAATCTCCTGGTATGTGGCCTCCTCCTCGTCCGCCTTTGCCTGGGCGGCTATTTCTTCGAATGACAGATCTACAACGCCTAGATCTCCCTCTGTCTGCTCCAGTAGGTCTGCAAGCTTTAGGACTTCTCTATTCGGTGGAATATGAACTGTCGGGGCAGGCCCCATGGTGTCGGGCGCTTCCACTGGGACCGAAGGGGCAGGGGCGGCCATCGCAGATTTATCAATCTCATCACTCGTTAGCCCTCTGTACTCCATGTCAACCATCTGAGATGCAAGCGCCTGCACTGCTTCGTTTTGAAATATGTCAGAGAGAGGCACAGAGCTTAGGGAGTCGGGGTTTTCCTTGCGCCAGTTATCGATCCTCCTGTTAATCATCTCCTCAGCAAGGATGTTGCTCCCAGCCGCGTTGCTCTTCATTTGGCTGATGATGAAATCCTCACCCTCGTCTCCTGTGTAAACAGGGCGTTCTGTTGGGATGGGATCTTGTTCTTCCATGGCATCTTTGGGGACAAAAGCGCCGCCTGCGCGTCTATCCCCTGATGCAGTCTGACTGATGGCGTCCCTGTAGCCGTCCATTACTTCTTCTCCAGTCTTTTTATGCGATCATGCATTTCTTTTTGTGCGACGATTAGAGACTTAAACGCCTGTGGTACGTCCACACTCTTAACGCCTTCAACCTCAGTTACTGCTTGCTGGCCAAGGGATGATTTCTCCATGCTCTGTGCCATCACCCCCATCTCAGGGGTGTTCGCTCCGGGCATATTGTATTGAGCAACATCCAGGTTATCGAGAAAATCGTAAGCCGCGTTTTTGGTCTTCCCTCTATCGATGTCTGACTTTATGCGCTCGTCGCTACCGATCAAGAGAGGGAGTGCTGCTGCGCCAAGAGTAGCTACGCCGCTAAGGATACTTCCCCATAATGAGGAACTCCTGCTTGCTGCTGCTTGTTCTCTCTCAAACCTTAGGCGTTCCTGGTTCATTAAGGCCTGACCACCCTGCTCCACCGCCGCCTGCTTAAATGCATCTAGCTCCTCTTTGGCTGATTCCGCTTCGTCAATCCTGGCCTGCTTTATCTGCCTTTCGAATTCGGCGTCTGTCTGTTGCAGTCCCTGATTCAGCGCTTCCATCTGCGCTGGGGTCAATCCAAGCGCCCTTGCTCTCCCTACGATGCTATCTCGCTGCTGCTGCGCGTTTCGCCTGGCCTCCCGCTCAAAGGACGTAGCCCGCCTAGCCGCAGCCTCTTCCTCTGGCGTACGATACATAGCCCGGAGTTTTGTTCTTTCTTCAAGCTCACGCCTCTTCTTTACTAGCTCTGGGTCCGACCATGCCATCCTCTTTGCTTTTTGTCTGGTTTCCCCCGCAGCTAGCTGGTCCCTTAACTCCCTCTCCCTGGCCTGGCCTGCGCCATGTTCGTATGCATGACCAGCTTGGATATCTCGAATCTCCTGGTTGATCCCCTTGCGCCACTCCATATAGTCGTCAGCTTCCTCATGACTATCCCACTGGCCAGCATCAATCCCCTCGTCGTATGTCTTTTTTCTTCGGGCATCCTTCCAATCATCTACGGTGTCATACCCCGCTTTTTTCGCGGATGCCTCCTCGCTCCTTTTTCTTTTTTCAGGATCGACCGTTAATGTGGTGGTGTTCGCCATCACGCAACTCCCATGTTATTGTTGACTAGTCGCCAAATCTTGTCATCCATTGAGCTGTCGCCCCTCTGGCCAGGAAGAGGTCCCTGCGGGGATTGTTCTAATATATCCCTTACCATCCGCATTGCTTCCTCACCCCGCTGGTCACCAATCACACCTAATGCATTATTTAGCTGATCAGCGCCTTCGCTATAGGCGTCCAGTGTCCTAAATCCTGCTGCCGAATCCTGCTGGGCGCGATCTCTCTGGAATGCTTGAGTTGGATCTATCCCGCGAGCGGTGCTCAAGTCAGGAGGAGCAGGAGGGCCAACAAATTCCGAAGCCGCAGCACCACCTGGGGGTGTATTGAGGGTCTCCATAAAGGCCGTTCTCTCCTCTGGGGTTTTTCTCACAGGTATAGTTTTTTCTGCTTCTTTCGGTGCTTTCATCTTCTCATGGATGACAGGAAGAGCAGCCGCGCCGAGAGTGGATGCAACGTTTAATCCCAGACCAATCATTTTGATCTTCTGCGCCGCCGCGAAGGCTTCTTTTGCGAATGCCAACCGAGCAGATGCGTCTCTCATCCGCTCCTCAGAAGAGACCCTTTTTAGGGCCAGCTCTCTTTCTCGGCCACCCTTTGCTATATCCTCAGCCTGCTTTCGCTCCATGTATTCTATGCCGCTCTGTATCATGGCCGCCCGTGAAAGCTTTTCGGCCAGTACCGGGTTATTCCCAGCCTGCCGCATTGCTTGATCTAGAAGCTGCTGCTGTCTGAGCACTGTTGCTCTATCTACTGCCATAATTAACCTCTGCCCTATGTCGCGACCTGTGTTTTCTCTACGTTGTATACTGCTTTTGCCTGCCTTGGCGCTATGAGTAACCCGAGACCATTAAGCGCCGGTGGCTGAGAAGAGTCTGTCGTACCCCTGCAAACAATATCCACATGGAACCGATCTACCTTCTGCTGCTGTGGTTTGATCACTACCTCTCTTTCGCTGCTCGATGATTGGGTATACGAAAGAGTCTGAGAGGAGGAGTATGTGCCCAGCTCCGAAGCGTATGAGATGCTAAATTCACCATACGAAGCAGTGGTGAATGGCACCGCTAGCCTGTAAAGACGGCACCCCGATAAAAACTGAGGGAATTGTATCTCCCCTGTTTTTACGTTCATCTGAACGCGGTAGTAGCCACCTCCGCCGTCCTTGCTTTGAGAGTAATCCGCATACCTATAGGATGATGATGAGCTTGAGTCGATCGTAGCACGAAGCCAGACACCGCCCTTATTGTCAGTAAGGAACAGATCCCTCTTTCCGTCAGACCTCTTCACATAGCTACACCCGCTAAACTTCTGCCCCGTGGTGTCTACCGGCACTTTCCATGTGTACCACTGATTAACCTCATAGTTGTAAATGATGATACTCATCCCCAACGATGGCAAGTAACTGTTCGGGTCTTTGGCCCAGCTCCCACTTGACCCCGTAACGAAAACGACTTCGTTCGTCTCGTCCAGAACGGACACTCCGGAGATGTTCCCCATATACGTGCTAACGCCCCATTCCCCATCAATGGGGGCTCCCAGATAGCTAAGGTTCTTTCCGTTTAATAAGTATAGCCCATGCGTAGATTGATAAACAACGCCAGCCGGAATCCTTGCTGTAGCACCACCGACCATAACCCCCTGATCAAGGTAAAGAACCTCTGGCGGAGCGAACCCCCCTTCACTATTAAGAAAGTCAGGTCCATCGCCTGCCATAGAATAAACAGCATTCTTATTAAAGGCCAGCAGGGTCTGGCCATCACTCTCGATGTTTGATGCGCCTACCCCGTTGGTCTCCTCTCCTATATTAATAGTATTCCCTGCGGCAAATACCGGGCAAACCGAAGAGCCTTCGGTCCCTATTGAGGAGGTAAAGGACTGAGAAGGATAAACATACCCATCAACAGTTGAAACACATACATGGTTTTTGTGCTCTGTAATGTCAGTCGGGCAAGAAGGCTGGACAGGGTGGTTATACACAAGGGCTGAAGCGTCTGTTGCGGTGTCCTTGAACTGGAGCGACTTGTTGGGTGTGTCAATCTCGATGATTGCCATCCTTGCGTTTGTGTTCAATGGCTGCATTTTTATGAGTCGAAGCGATATATTTAGTAGCTCCTCAGTCTCTTCCACCATCTCTGATAGGCTTACGGATGCGAATATTGCGACTGATACAGACGACGGGTTCATGTCAGCGATATCTTCAATGTCTGTGCTTGCGCTATGGCCTGAGCGGGGAACCTCGTAGCCGATGCTTTGAGTGGGGGCAGATCTCTTGTTTGTTATCGCCGTATTCGCAATCTGAATAACTAGCTTCTTCCCGCTAGACCTTACAGGTACAATTCTATTCGTGCCTCCGTCTCCGAAGAAATCAAGGCCGCTGTAATGGGTAACGCCCATATCGTCTTTCCAGAAATAGGCGGCGGCAATAATGTAGTCCCCTTGGTTGATGCCTTTTACCGCCACACCCCCACTTGTGAAATTCGAAATGCCAACGGTAACGGACTTAATTAGGGGCTTCTGGAGGAACCCATTCTCGACAAACTTTCCACCATTAAATGCCCAGAGAAGCCCAGATCCTATAAGCAGGGCTCCATTTATATTTGCGCTTGGATAGGTCCTTGGGGGGAAGAAATCAGCGATGCCTATACGTGGATTGAATGGAGCCATATATTGATATGCTCGTTCCGCGTGTTCAATTACGGATATCCCAAATGCGGGCATAGGGTATTCAGAAAGAGACGGTGGATTGGAGTACTTGTAGGGTTGAAGTATGGAGTTAGTCCGATGGTAGTTCAGCCTAGATCGAAGGGCGAATAGCGGCGTATTGCTGTATTCGGTGACGGGCACGGTTATCTGCTGCATTTCATACGGATGGCAAAGGACTGCTTGGCCAGGGGCGTAGGTCCCGACAGTCTCTCCATCCTCATTGAATAGGCAAGTTCTTGCGGTTGAGGGATCTCCAGCAAAAACCGAATGCCCCACGAAGTAAGCCTTGCTACCGGAGTAAGGATACCATGCGTCCGATAGAATGTTTATATTCCTGCCGAGGACCTTTGTATCTGAGCTATTTGCTAAGTTTTTCCTGATTATCCATCTGTCTTCAGAGCATATATAACTGTTGGCCGACCCTGCATCTGTTGTTGTTTGCCATGTACTGCTGCCGGCCCCTATCCTGGATGCGACTTCGACAAAGAGATAAATGGCATCACCGGTAATACTTTTGACGTTGGTTATCGCGGCATTCGCTACAACCAGATTAGCGCAGCTGAATTTGTTGGCCGATAAGTTATAAGACACCTGACTCGTTCCGACCCCAAGACGGTTCCTTGTCACGGCCAGGTCATCAGGAATGTTCCATGTTGAGCTTGATGTTGCCCTGTCCAAGAGTGGCTTTATTAACGATGCGTTCCAGGACCCAAAAGCGCTGTCTGACAATGCCGGAGCTGTATACACGTAGATATCGTCATCTTTGGTGGCGTCCGAAGAGAAGACAAACACAATCTTGTTGTTAGCGTGATTTTCAAGGCTTCCGGCATCTGTGTGGTTAATGCATTTTAGAACGAAACGACTGGGGACTGCGACGTTTGTCCATTCGGAGGGGTCCGTACCGCCAAATGTAGCCTTGGCTGATCCTCCCATAGGTAGAGCGGATATTATCTGTGTATCAGATACATCCGCCCTTGGAACATTCGTATTCCCTACTGGAATTGTGTCTAGATTCTTATTTACTGAGTTATACTTGTAATACTGAAGTTTTGTCGTGTTTGTGGCATCATTCGTATAGTAGACATATGCAACCCCGTGGTCATCTTCTGTGGTGTAGGCTAAGTCTGCGTCCCAAATTGGATACTTGTAATTTAAGTCAAGGAATCCGCTCTGAAAATCGCTCAGCAGGTAGACCGTTCCAATCGCGGATACTGCGCTGCTGAAATCAAAAGTTGCCTGAAAGATAGACCAATAGCCTTCAACCCCGGCAACTGAATCTTCAATATTTGTTTGATACGAATACTGCGCGGCGAAAGTCAGAACAACTACATTGTCAGTCATACTAAAGAGCATAGGCTGGGTCGTGAAGTACATGGCATTTTTGCCTGTCTCAACATTGAGGTATGCACTCACATTAGGCATCCTCGAATCAGATCGAGTTTTAACGCTTGATGTCCGATTAAAAGAATCAGAGGCACCCAATTCCTTTACTATCGCATAGTCTGAAGTTATTGAGTCCGCTGTCCCATCAACAAAGAATATCGACGCTTTAGCGTTTGAGTAAGCACCGACCGTGTTGTTGAATGGGCCTTCTAAGATAAGCTGATTGCCATCTTCAGCTACGTCAGCCCACGCTCTCGTGCTCCCGTTTGTGCTGTCACTCCCGTATCCAAAAATACGGAGCATATCGTCCTCAGCCGGGGTGGGCGTTCCGTGTGAAACACCATAATCAGTGGCATCTACCTTGGAGATGATGAGGTCTCTATCTACAAAATCCTTAGTCCGTAAGGGGCCGCCTATATACGGTATACTGATTGGGACCGCATCATAAAGTAAAACGCCTGTTGCTTTATTGCGTATGGAGTAAAGAAGCCTCGATGGCTTATTCCTGTAGTTATGGGTGTCATCTGCGTTCACAAACGACTTAATATTAGATTCATCGTCCTCAGCCCCGAACGGCCTAGATTCCCATACGAAGATCTCATAAAGATCATTATCTGAGCCAACCTTTATCGTGGAGTAAGCAGGGGCTCCGTCCATGGACGCTGAGTTAACATCCACCGACTCCTGTCGCATTTGGACATTTACGCATGTACCACGATCCTTGAACTTACCGCTGGTGTATCTGGAGTATGCTTTTTCCCCATCAAAGACCACCAACTCATCTTGATGATGAGCTGCGCCAAAAAGCTCGCCAGGTTGGGCAGCACCACCAAGCTCCGCCCAAGCCTCCTCATGGAATCCATTTCTTGGGTTTAGCTCTCCGGTCTTGGTTATTGAAACATTCTCGGCTAGCCGAAGTTCGCCCACTGGTTGCGCCATTTCTGATGTTTTTGTATTGACACCCCTCGCGAATGGGAACCCTACGTTTTTCTTCTCTAATGCCATTAAAACACCCACATATCGACTGTACAGTCATTGTCGCAAGACAAGCTTAGGCTTCCACCGCCTGCTCCACTCCATATATTAGAAGGACGGTCTTGATTTAGAATCATATACTTGGAGCCACTTCCAACACCAGGGATTGGGTTCCTTAAAAGCTTATACGCATACAGGCTCCCTCTCATGGTGGAGGGGAATCCATCCAAGATGACATGAGTAGCAAGGGTGTCATAGCTTTCGGCCTTAGACATAACCCGTGAGACGCCGGGAAGGAGATCAGAGGGTGCAGACAGGGATGCTGGACCAAAGCGGATCGGCTCGTTGATATTTAAGGTTGCCGCTATTGCGTCCGTTACACGAAGGCATGGGTCAATTGTTCCGGTTGTGAATCCAGTTCTGCTCGTATAGCTCACACTTTGAAGTACGGAATAGAGCCCCGTGGCAAACTCAACGACCGCACCACTCTCTGCGCAGGCTATGTACGACCCAGTGTCTTGATAGTGGTCTGCTATATTTGTGGCCGTAGTGTTGTTGCTGACTTCGGCATCCCAGTCTGAGCCTTCTGTCCCTGTCCTAAATGTGTTTGACGTTCTGACGCTGACAATAACACCCGAAGTAATGGCGCTATAATCATCAACTGTTAACAGGTATCTGTTTACGCCATTTATCTGCGCCGACGAGCTTGATGCCGTTGATTTCAGCTTAACGCCAGACAGAAGGTTGCCGCCCAGGATTCTACTGTTCTTTACCTGGTTAAAGGTGTTCTTAACCCTCGTTTCGAGATCGTTCAAAGCCCCGTCTTTGTGCTTTGCTTCTGTAAATCCCCGAAACGCCATATCTCATCCTAGATCCAGTTTATGTAATCACGAACGCCTGTCCCTACTTTAACATCTGCTATTGCCCGGCTCTCTCCTGGTGTCCGGTCCTTGGCTGCCAGCATCAACCTATGTCTGACACCCTCTCTCTCTGCCCCCAAAATCTGAGTGTCTGATTCCTCTTTCTGGAGCATCTTAATGGCTGCATCCAAAACAAGGAATCTCTCAAAGCCATTAGCGAGGGCTTTATCTACAGTGTAGAGTTGGTCGCTTGGTGAACCGGGATCAAACTGCTGCGGCTCCGGTATCCACCACAGTGTTACCGTCCCCCCTGGCGGGCTTTCTGGGATAAATCGAATTTGGTCGCCCTGGATAATGAAGAAGGTATTCGCCATGTAACCCTGCTTTAGCATCGGGCTCTCGTAGGCATTTCTTTCTTGGAACATATAGCGTCGGATTCTTCGAGTCACACCGCCAGAAGCGAAGTCGCACCCAAGGGCTTTCCAGAAGTTGTCAGGGAGGTCCTTAACGTTGTCACCATCGTCATGTCCCGTAGGAAGGGAGAATGAGGTAGAGCTTACATAATAAAGCTCGTACTCGTTCACCATCATCTCATGAAGCTCTGCAATGGCCTCATTGATGTAGTCAGTCACTTCAGCATCTGTACAGAACGTAGAGTTCTCTTGATCTGCACGACGCCTTGACCTTGTGATCAAGCTTGACAGTGATGTTGTATTTCTTGCCATGCTTTACCTCAAAAATAGAAGGGGGCCGAAGCCCCCATTCCATTAGTAGTCTTCATCATCACTGTTTAAGGCTATCTGGACAAAGTCGAGCAAGGCCTCACAGGCGTCCTTTTCTTTGTCTTCTGATGCCTCTATCCCAATGGCACTGAGGAACTCGCTGCAGGCGCCCAGTAGGGCCTCCTTGGGTTCCAGTGAGTCTTCTTCCTCTTCACCCTTGGACTTCTTGTTCTTCTCAAGGATCATCAGAGCTACGCCATTCTTTTTGGGCATGACGTATCTCCTATGGTGTTACACTTGAGTTCTTCAGGACAAACATAACTGAAACAACGTCGTTTTCCGTAAGGGCTTGGTCAAACGTTAGTGCAACAACACCGGTAGTGTTTATTGCTGAATCAGTATAAGAAAGCACCTGGGTTGGGTTGGTTCCACCGCCGGCAGGAGACGACACAACAACTGAGAGCCCAAGAAGGGCGTTGTACTTATCATCCATTGTCACCGTCAGAACAGTACTTGCCCATGCAGCACTTGCGCCCATCCCGTTAGTCAGGGTCACGGCAGTTCCCGCGCCAATGGTCGCCTTACACGCAAAGATGATAACATCCTGCTGTATCGCGTTGACGCTTTTAAATGACCGATTAGCCATAGTTCACCTCCTTAAAGTGCAACGCGAACATTAAATCCTGGGGCATTACATGCAACGTTACCGTAGAAGCCGATTCGGACTTCGTAGGCATCTTTTTGCGCCTGCCGCAAGATTCTGTTTCCGTCCAGATCAAGGATGTGAGGTGCTCCGCCAAGCGAGTTCAGAGACCAGGTGTCAAGCTGAAGCACCCATGCAACGTCTGGCTGACAGTTCTGGTCAGGGACAACATTGATAACTCCGTTTGGTCCTTGGACTGCGAGGCTTCTGAACCCGACGTCAACATCCCTTGCCTTAAGCTCGTCATAGCGAACTCTTGATCCAAGAGACTTTTCTAGGTTGATGTATGACTCATAACTCATGAGGCATGTATCTGGTCGAGCACCAGCTCGGGCTGCCTTGCCTGCTGCGGAGACCAAGGCCTCTTCGATTGGCATTGCAGACCCGTCAAAGCGGATGCCGCCCAGTCGCTCCGTATCCTTTGTCCTAACCTGGCCGAAAAACGCCGTTGCACTAGGAGCAGCAGACGGAATCCATCCATCTAGGCCCATAATGGCTTTAGCGCTATCGGAGTCGAGTGTTGCGCCAGCCTGAGTCCCAGATCGGAAGATGTAGTCATCAGCAGAAAAGCCCGAAGTTGCAGCGCTAAATGTAAGCTTGCTATTTGTCCGGTCAATCTCTGAAATCACACCGCCGCCTGTACTTGCGTGTGTGTTTCCGCCGGTGTTTGATGCAAAGATCAGGGTCATCCCAACTTCAAAGTTTGCGATATCTTCAGGGTTGGTCAGGTCGCAGGTCGTGGAGTTGTCGTTGTCCGCCCCAACTCGACCCAAGTACCCGCCGCCATCACGGAAGAGCTGGACAGCGAGGTCACGACTAAGTGCATGAATCGCTCCGTCAATTTCCATGGTCAGGTACCGAATGAAAGAGTCTGCCTTCCCTTCGGTGGCCTTGATTGTTTCGCCAGTAATGGAAGCAACTGAGTAGTTCTTAACTCGGGTCAAAAGGAACTGACCCAAGCTCGATGTTGATGTTTCTCCCTGCGCAATTTCAAAGTCGGCTGAAACGTTTTGAGGGTTTCCGTAGAGCAGAGGAATCGGCATATTCAAACCGCCGAATTTCTCGTATTTAGGGATTAATGCGTAAAAGGGATTGTTTTTGTAAACAAGGTCCTTAATTCGAAAATCTTTGTAATGCTGTTTTACCGCTTCTGATACGGTGGCAAGATCTAATGGGGCTGCCATTCTATTCTCCTTGGTCGCGAATTAAGCGATAGGAGACAGTGCGCCGCCTATTCGCCGAAAAACTTATAGCTGCGGGCAAGATGGTCGAGGTGCTCGTCTCTAGACATTGGTTTAGAGTGAGCTTCGCCGTCCGTGGTCATTCCGACCGCCGCAACTGAATTTGATAATGTTTTCGGCCTTGAATCTGGCTGCCGAGGGGCTTCTGTTTTCGCTTCGTTCCCAAAGGAATCTTTATATTTTTTGGCTATTTTCTTGCTGCCAAAGTAACTGCGGGCTTCCTCTTCGAGGTGATCCTCGACTAGTTGCGCCGCCTGCTTATACTCCAAAACTTGCCCGGACGAGTTATAATGCTCCTGCATTACTTCCGCGACTAATCCGTGCGCGTCTCTAGAATGTATAAGCTCAAAGTCTTCATTGTTAGTTTCAACGAAATTGCGGATTTCGTCAATGAAATTATTGTACGCGGTTTCCTGCTTCGAAACAACCTCTTGTTCTTCACGACTACTTAACTTTGACTCAAGTTGGTCAATTCGGTTCAGAAGCTTATCAATACTGGAGTCTCGCTTATAGTCATCGGGCTTCTTGTTGCCACTAAGGATGTCTTCCGACAGTCTCTGGTAGTCGAGATCGAGCCGCGACAATAACTCCCTGGGGTTCTCGGCGGCAATCTTCCGCAGTTCTTCAAGCTCTCTGGCTGCGTCATTAGGGTTGCCCTGCTTAGACCTTAATTCCTCAACCTCCTGCTGGAGCTTTTTGTAGTCTTCTTGGCTCCGCCTAACACCCTTTTCCCGCTTCGCCAGTTGCGCGAATCTTCGGCTAAAGTCCTTTGTGGTGCCTTCCGGCTCTTTTACAGGGGTGATTTCCTCCGGCTCCTGCTCTTTCTCAGGGGAAGCCTCCTCCGCCACCGCAATTGCGGTATCTGCTGCGGGTTCGATTCCCGGCTCAGGAACCGAAGTTGCCCCTGCTCTCTCTGCCATTAGTCCGTTTACATGATCAATTGTCTCTTGAAGGTGGTCCTGGGCCATTTGCATCCTGTCTCCTTACTGCAAGTCTTGAGGCGGGAGTGCCTCTGGTTCCGAAGGCATTGCTGCCTCAATCTCAGGGGGCAAAGCACCCCCTGCTTCAGGAGGTAATTCTCCTCCTGCTTCGGGTGGTAAAGCAGACCCAACCCCTTCTGGGGGCATCTGGGGTTGGGCTGCCTGCGCCATGGAAGCCATGAGCGCCATACAGTCATCGATATAACGGCGTAAAAGCGACATACGTTCATCAGGTACATTGTTTATTTTTGCGCGTAAATAAGCCTGCTGTACCCGCTTCACCGATAAAGCCAAATTGCTGTACGGTTCCGGTTGAACGTATTTCCCTTTGTCCACCATGTTCTCGATGAGCATATCAATCTCGTCTTGATCTGCCGTCATATACTGAGTGACCGATTCGATGTCTGGATAGTCGAGGAGCTTCAAAATAGTGCCGGGATCTTGGATAATCCCACTTTGCGCAAGCTCGATGACCTTCTGAAGCTTACCGGCAGGGGTTTGCGGCAATAGCGACGTAGGCCATATCTTCATGACGTATTGCTCTTCGCGGAGATCGATATCTTTCCACTTAATCTGCTCGATATACTTATCGCCGCTACTTACGACCTCATAATCATCGCCTCGTTCAGCAATCTTCCGGGCGAGGTCAATCATCTGCCTGGCGGCTTCCATGAACATATTCTCGTAGTTCTGAGCCACAATCATAAAGCGCTCTGTCTCAATATCGGAAAATTCTCGAAGAGCGACTGCTGATTCAAGCCCAGCGGGCTTTTTCGACATCGCAGCAAGCTCACTTACCCCTGATATTTGATAAGCACGGTTAAAAAGTCGGTCTAAGTGAGAAAACACCTCTCCAGAGACTGTTTTTGGTACGTAGAAGACAGGAGGCTGGCCAATGTAGTCGACGATACCCCACTCTTCGTTGTTAATCTGGTGATCGGCTATTTGTGACCCAGTTTCAAGAAAAACCTTCGGCTTCGCCAAATGCATCTGTTGCTGAATGTTCTGAAGGAGCGTGTTGATTTCGAGCTGAATTCCCATAAGCTGTTCAGCGAGTCCCTGACCCCAGAATCCGAGCAGACGATCAGACCAACGCAGAAAAACGAAAGGAAAATAATTGTGCTCATACTTCTCATCCAAGAGCGTTAGATTTTCCAAGCAGATTACGTGGCGACCATCCGGGGCACCCTCAATACTAGGAAGGTGCCAAGCCTCGACTACTTGGACCATCTCGTTAACATTAGAACCGGCGTTATACTCCTCAGTCTCAAATGTGGACGATTCTTTGATTCGATCTGCATACTCCGGATAGGTGTATGTCAGAACATCACGAGGAACCGCTTTGACCTGAAAAATACTTCTTGGCTTCTTATACTTGGCTTCCTCGATCGACACCATAATCTCTTCGGGGAAAACTCGCTCACATAAAATATCCGAGTTGTGTTCGTACACTTTCAAGACGCCAGTCCCAAAAACGCACGAGTCCATAAAGACCTCTGGGGCGACTTCGTAGAGCTTGGTCCGGTAAAATTGGCCATCGCAAAATTTCTCTAGGAGCTTGCCTTTTCTTTGCTGAGAAAAGTCTCCGCCCGAAGTGAGGAATGTGCAACGGGGCCTATTCTTCGCAATCTTCGCCTGGACCGTATCGCACATCGACTTGATGACGTTGAACGTGACCGGTCTGTGAGATCCCGCTCCTTGTGGCCTTGAGACTCCAACCAGATTCAGCGACGGAGTATTTTCGTCGTTGTAAGACCTATAGTGCTGTAGGTTGAGGCTCGATATGTGGCCATAATCTCTTTGCATCGCGTTCAGCAGATCAAAGACAAAATCATGAGAGTCCTTCTCTCTTGCCTGCCACCAAAAAATTCGTTCTTCCATTTCTATTTCCCCTTAGTTAGATTTTCTCATGGGATGTATTCACCATTCTTATCGGGGAGATCACAAAGCCCCCAATAGGCGCATCCTTGCTGGCCGTCTTCCGGCAGAAACATCTCAATCTTTTTCCCTCCATGGGATGTCTGAGACCATTTGAATGCTTCGTCTATAGTATACGGCTTCGTGGCGTTCTTCGTAGAGAAGAACGTCGGAACTCGTTCGTCGTCTGGGTTTTTCTGCCGGAATTTTTCCTTAAGGCCCTTCTCTAGCCCTCGGATGTCGTCTAGCCTCTCAGGGCGGATCGAGCGGATCTCTTTCTTTTTAGAGAAGATGCATGGGTCACACCCTACACGAGAAAGCGGTAGCCTTTTTCGGTAGTAGAGCGGGCATGGTTTAATCCCGTGCCTTTTGTGAATCGCAATCACGTCACCCAATATCCAATCAATGAGGGGGCGCCAGCAGTCAACTCCCAGCGGTCCACCGGGCTCAAACTCATCCATCTTCGAACGCCTATGACTCTCTTGGGCGCGGATGCCGACCACGTTGATTGGGTTTTCAAGTGTGTCTAGGTAGGCTCTAATCGGGACTATCTTTAGCTCCGTGGTGCAAAAGCGCATCCTCCCTGACGGGAATGCTGACTTCGCCATGATGAGATCTCTCATCCCGTTTGGGTACTTGGTAGACTTCACCGTGTGAAAATCTGGTGCGAACATCGGCCTAACAACTTCATCGATATACTTGGTGAGGTCTGGATGCTCCCATCCTGTGTCCGCATAGACGTAGGACACGGGGTTGGTTTCATGGAGCCCGAGTTCTTTAACCCATAATGCCGTAGCCATGGAGTCCTTCCCTCCGCTAACCGAGACAGAGAGGGGGCGCTTTGAGTCTCGAATTTCTTCGAGCATATAAGGTTTCTCAACCATGATTTCCCCTAGTGATAATTATCCTGTGCCTCAGCTAAGACACTCGCCATCCTACACGCCTCTGGTTGTCTATCACCAGTTAAGTCTTTCTCTAGTTGTCCGATGTATTGTTGCTCTACCATGCTCCAGTACTCTGGCGTTCCATACTTCGGCCTTACGGTCGGAGCCTTGTAGGTGAAATGGCGGCATTCCCGCCAAGCATAGAGCGCGGCATCTGAAAGGTGGTTCTCGAATCTCCCATCTTCCTTCAGTCTGCTTTCGTCCCACTGCAAGACATCCCATTCATCGAGGATCGGACAGTTTGCCGGGACCATCACTCTATTGGAGAAGAGATCATCATTCATCAGCTCGATAAACGTTGCCTTCTTACTTTTTTCGGCAGCTTGGACAGGGACTCCAAATCGTTGTCTTATTTCCTCTACGATGGACCGGCCTAGTCCGCCTGTATCGGCAACAACTGAGACGAAGTTGAAATGCTCAGTCAGCTCGACAATCTTATGGGCTATTTGGGTAGGGATCATCTTAGATTCTTTGTGGGTCTCCACGACATAGCATTCCGGCATATCCCGACTAAATCCCAAGATAACAAAAGCAGTGGCGTCCGCATAACCCAAATCCACTCCAAGCACATATTCCCAATCTGCTGAATCATCGGGTGCCTCCATATAAATGTTCTCATCTGTATATTTATATATTAGCGAGTCGAATGACTTCACCCACTTGCCGCACCACTCTCTCTGGAAGACCGGATTATCTTCGGTCCAGTTTCTCTTCTGGAGCTTCTTGGATAGAAACTCTGCGGCATGCGGAATGTAGGGATTCTCTCTTACTGTCCATTTGTGGACGGAGTATTCGTATTTTGGATTAGTCGTGGCATCGTAGAAATACCCGGAGCATCTTGCGTTGGGAGTCCCGGTCAGCATTAGGGTTCCGTTGTAGTCAATTAGTGCCGGTTCTATAACCTCTTCAATAAGGCCAGTCAGGAAGGGTCCATAACTCGCGGCTTCATCGATGATAACCAGTGGGTAGCCAGATCCCCGTAGCTTATCGACATCAGCCTCGTCGTTGGCTCCGTTCAGGATAATCTGAGATCCATTCTTCATGGTGGCAATCAGTTCAACGTTATTGAACTTCATCCCTATGTGGTACTGCCGGTTCGCTTGCTTGAGGAGGCTCCACATCAACCGCTTGGCAACCTGCCTAGTAATGGCGATGTAGGCTACGATGGAGTTCGGATTCTTGAACGCCTCTTCGATCATATAGTAGCAGCAGGTGTGAGTCTTACCTGCTCGACGGGAACAGAGCGCGGCTTTGAACTTCGAGTCGTCGTCAATCAGTGCGAGTTGCTTGT
>TARA_R100000750_G_scaffold21929_1_pt1 | contig 20884 bp, 20 predicted proteins | sample TARA_R100000750 | Tara Oceans TARA_R100000750 (sample SAMEA2623327) | marine metagenome | biome: marine biome (ENVO:00000447); feature: mesopelagic zone (ENVO:00000213); material: "saline water (ENVO:00002010), including plankton (ENVO:xxxxxxxx)" | depth 375 m
GCTTGCCGGAACGGTTCAACGGGGAAGCCTATCGGGGTATCAATATCCTGATGCTTTGGGCGACAGCGATGGCCAAGGACTACAGTTCATCCCGCTGGATGACGTTCAATCAGGCCAAGCAGCTTGGGGGCCATGTCCGAAAAGGCGAGAAATCCGCGACTGTGGTGAAATACGGCACCGTCGAGCGCGAGGACGAGAACGGCGAGGAACGCCAGATTCCCTATGCCAAAGCGTACCGCGTGTTCAACGCCGACCAGATCGAGGGTTTGCCCGCTGAGTTTTACATTCTGCCCGATCCGCCCCGTGATCTTGGCACCGTGGTCGACCCCGCGTTGGAGGCGTTCTTTGCCGCGACCGGCGCTCAGATCGACACGACCGAGGAGCCGCGCGCCTATTACAACATCAAGACCGACCGCATCCACATGCCGCCCGTTGGCACGTTTCATCGAGCGGCGGGGTATTTTGGCACCTTGGCCCATGAAACAGTTCACTGGACAGGTGCGACTAAGCGGCTTGACCGCTTGGGCCGGTTCAATGATCGCAAGGCCTATGCCTTCGAGGAGCTGGTCGCGGAAATCGGAAACTGCATGCTTTGCGCGCAGATCGGGGTGGAGCCTGAGTTCGACCAGAGCGCCGCCTATGTCGAAGGGTGGCTTGAGGCGATGAAGGAAGACAGCCGCGCGATCTTCCGTGCCGCGTCAGAGGCACAGAAGGCAGTGGATTACATCATGGACCGTACCGCGCAGGCCGAGCGGATGGCGGCTGAGTAACGGTAAGCGCGGCCAAATGATCGAGGCTCCCGTCAGCAGGCGGGAGCTTTTTGCGTTGTGAGGGTGGTTTCAGGGTGACCTGTCGGCGCGCAACATGAAGGCCGCCCACCGACAGGCCCGGCGCTTCGCGCGGACGGGCAAAAATGCCCGGATGCAGTGACGGGTAAGCGGTGTTCAAAGGCGATCAACAGCCATTCGCTGCAAGGCATATGAACAAGCAAGACGCGGGACGAAGTTAGCATTCGCTGCGATTGCGCCAATGGCAGCTTTGGGAATTCGGTTTACAAAGAGTGACTTTCGGTAAAATTGACTGACAACGAAGCTACCCCGTTTCAAGCCTATATTTCTTGAAGGTTTCACCGTCGTACTCAATGTTTTCAACGTATTTTGCGCCGCCGCGCGCAAGGGCTCCTAGGTTTTTGCGGGAAAGCGGTAGAAGAAAAGTGATCGTTTCAATGCGTGGATCAGACTTTGCGAACTCAATCGCCTTTCGTGAAATTCGCATTCCTAGGCCGAAATTATCTGGCTTGAGAACAAGCCCGAAATCCCAATCCTCACCTTCTCTTTGAAATCCACCCCACCCGACATACACCTCATCACTCAAGATCGCCCAATGCCCCAACCCATCGCGTTGCCAGGTACTTTCCTTTGCGGTCACGAACTTTTTGACCTCTTCAAGCGTCCACTCAAACTTTAAGAGTGGCATATGTTCGGCGACACGCGGATCATTCATATGTGAAATGATATCGGTGAGTGGGACATCGGATAAGCGTACAAATCTGATCTTAGACGGATATCTCAAGTTAGGTTCCTTTTTGAAACGCATAATATACGCAGCCGTATATTTCAGCCTATTTCAATTGTAAATACGGTGGCGTATATGGACTAAATGAACAAGATCAAATTCTCGGAGGAAGCGTGGTTAGCCGCAGGTTTTCGCGCCCTCACAACAGATGGGCCAACTGCTATCAGAGCCGAAGCCCTCGCGCGAAGCCTTGGGGCATCCAAAGGGTCATTTTATTGGAATTTTGCCGATCTTCCGTCCTTTAAGCGTGCGATGCTAGGTCTTTGGCGCGAGGGCGTAATTCAAGAAATCGAAAGTCATATTTTGGCGGAACCAGACAAGTTCAAACGCCTTAACCTATTGGCGATTCATGCCGCAAAAGCCGCCCCCGACGAATTTGGAGGGCGGCGGACAGAGCCCGCGATGCGTTCATGGGCATTAACCGAACCATCAGCCCTTGCTGTTGTAAATGAAGTCGATGAGATCAGGCTTTCGTTAGTTGCGAAGTTACTCGCAGACATCGGGAAGAGTGATCCAGCGCTCGTTCATTTGGTCTACGGGGCATTCATTGGCTTGGACGATCTGGCATCTAAGGGCACTGCGGATGTTACAAATTCGCTCGGCGTATTGTTGAGGATGGTCACGGATATCTGAGTAGACCTTACTGGACATTTGTATTTCAATCGGATTGCAAAAGCCGCCGTTCGTGCGGGGTGCAGCATCAAGCAAAATGGGCTCTTCTGGCACCTTCGCCGCGTTTTGGACGAACGGCGGCTGTCGATTGGGAAGGGCGAAAACAGCCGTTATCGCAGGTGACAAAAACCTATGGGTTTTGACCCATGAGCGCGTCAAGCATTGGGCAGTCGCGGCGACCTTTTTCGCAGTTTGCGACCAGCTCGACCAAGGCACTTTCTAGCTGGCGAAGCTCTGCCAGCTTGGCTTGAACTTCCGTGAGATGCTTGCGTCCAAGCTGCTCTACCGTTTCACACGCGCCTGCTGGTTCATGAGCCAGGCTACGCAGCGCAACAGCATTATGGATTGAGAATCCGAGGTCACGGCAGCGTTTGATGAAGCGAAGCTCCGATATCTCTGCGTCTGAGTATGTTCGACGCCCAGCTGCCGTCCGTCCCGCTTTCGAGATGATCCCCTCGCGCTCGTAATAGCGGATCGTTTCTATCGAGACGCCACTCAAACGGGACGCTTCCCCAATCGCAACCATGTGATCATTCTCCACTTGCTCCTGTAGTCACTACAGGATGCATATAACTGACCATGATGTCGAACACCGAAACACTTCATGACGGCGCCAAGGGGCCGAACCGCCTTTTGATTGGCGGTGCTGGATTTCTTGCTTTGCTAAGTGCGTCCTGCTGTGTCTTGCCCATTGGGTTGTCGATAATTGGCCTGGGCGGCACCTGGCTCACCATGCTCGGCCCATTCGTTGCCTATCGCATTGAGATTTTGGTGATCGTCGGGCTGGTTCTGGCCTGGGGCTGGTTCCGACTGTGGAAGCGTTGGAGCTGTGCCAGCCGGAAACGCTCAACAGTCGTCATATTGGGCTTCACAACTGTTGCCTTTGCCCTCGCCGCCAGCTCGCCCCTTTGGGAAGAAGACGCGGCACGAACGATGTTTGCTCTATGGAGACAAACACGATGAAGGGCTGGCTTCTGCCCGCGAGCCTCGGCGGAGCTGGGTTGGCAGCAGTGTGCTGCCTTACGCCATTTCTGCCGTGGCTGTTTTCGCTTCTCGGGATCAGCGGCGCGCTCGGCTACATCTATCGAGACGATGTGCTGCTTCCGATTTTGGCCGGATTTCTCATACTGACAGGATACGCACTATGGCGACGCAGACGAACGAAGTGATCCTCCAATCCACGATTACCTGTCCCGAATGCGGACATGCCGCCGATGAGACCATGCCGACCGACGCTTGCCAGTGGTTCTATGAGTGCAGCTCTTGCGGCGTGGTGCTGAAACCAAAGCCCGGAGACTGTTGCGTGTATTGCTCATACGGAACGGTCGCGTGTCCGCCGATCCAAGAAGGCGGATCGTGCTGCGGCTAGCTGGGGTGCCAATAACCCCCTGACAAAACACTTGCGCCAAAAACGGTCGTTTTTGGCCGAGCGCCCTGCCCCGCCCAGGTGTGACTTTTCACGATAAATGGCCGTGAATCTTTCACGCTAATTGGCACTCTCTGTGCGCTGGAGTGTGCGGTAGATCGTAGGGCGGGAGACGGCGAAGACGTCTGCAAGGTCGCTGATGGAGTAGTCGCCTGTGTCGTACATGCGGCGCAGTTCGCGGTGCTGTTTTTCGGAGAGCTTGGGTTTCTTACCGCGTAGCTTGCCCTTGGCGCGGGCGATCTTCATGCCCTCACGGGTGCGCATGCGGATGAGGTCGGATTCAAACTCGGCGAAGGTGGCCAGGATGTTGAAGAACATCTTTCCCATAGGGTCGGTGGGGTCATAGACCGTCGCGCCCAGGGCGAGGCGGATGCCGCGTTCCGCGAGACCGTCGGCAATTTGGCGGGCATCTGGTGCTGAGCGTGCGAGCCGGTCGAGTTTGGTCACGACAAGGGTATCCCCCTCTCTCACAGCCGCAAGCGCCTGATCAAGGCCGGGCCGGGCGCGGGTTCGGCCCGTGAGGCCGTGGTCGGTGTAGATGCGGTCAGGTTTGACGCCGAGGGCAATCAGCGCTTCGCGTTGCGCGGTCAGGTCCTGTTTGTCGGTGGAGCAGCGGGCATAGCCGATCTGGGTCGTCGTCATGGGTTGAGTGTACGTTAAAGCACCCTCTATTGCAAATTAATGCGTACCATTCTTATGGTGCATCATGACGACAAAGAAACCTGACCCCGACAGCTCTCCCACAGACCGTCCGGTGATCGATCCTCTTACGGACAGCCTGACCGCGTTCTCTGATGAGGATCGGGTGGCGGCGATGGACCGGTTCCGGGTTTTGCAGCCGCACCTTGAGATTGGCGTCCCTCTGACGGCAGTGGCGGAGGCATCGGGTCATTCGGTCCGAACGCTGCGCCGGTGGGCGGCGGAGTATCGTGAAGCTGGACTTGCAGGGCTGGTGCGGCGTCGCCGCTTCGATGCCGGACGCCGGAAGCTGCACGCCGATCTGGCGCAACAGATCGAAGCCCTTGCTGTGCAGAGGCCGCGCTTGTCAGCGGCTTCGATTCAACGACGCATCGCGGCAGCGGCAAAGGCGGAGGGCCATCCTGTTCCATCATACGCGACAGTGCGCAGGGTGATGGGTGCGCTTGATCCTGCCATGCTTTGCCTCGTTCATGAGGGTCCAACTGCGTATCGCGACAGGTTCGAGCTGATCCACCGGCACCGCGCTGAGCGGCCCAATGCGGTCTGGCAGGCAGATCATACGCAGCTTGATCTTCTGATCCTGGATGCAAACGGCAAACCCGCCCGGCCCTTGCTCACCATCGTGCAGGATGACTATTCTCGCGCGGTCGCGGGCTATTGCGTGTTTCTGGGTGCGCCGTCCGCGCTGCAAACAGCGCTGGCTTTGCGTCAGGCGATTTGGCGCAAAACGGACCCGGATTGGCGCGTCTGCGGCATCCCCGAGACGCTCTATACAGATCATGGATCAGACTTCACCAGCCAGCATCTGGAGCAGGTGGCGGCCGAGCTAAGGATCGAACTGGTTTTCTCAGCAGTCGCCCGCCCGCAGGGGCGCGGCAAGATCGAACGGATATTCGGCACAGTAAACACCGAACTCCTACCAGAGCTTCCAGGCCATCTTACCGAGGGCAAAACACGCCGCCCGCCCGCACTGTCGCTCTCGGACCTTGATCAGGCTTTGGGTCACTTCCTTGTCGGCACGCATAACGTCCGCCGCCACAGCGAGATCGGAATGACGCCCAATGCCGCCTGGCGCGGTGATGGTTGGTTGCCAAACCTGCCTGAAAGTGTCGAGGCTTTGGACCTGTTACTGCTCACCGTGGCCAAATCCCGGCTGGTGCGTCGGGATGGCATCCACTTCCAGGGCCTGCGCTACATGGACCCGACGCTGGCGGCGTTTGTCAGCGAGCACGTCACCATCCGTTACGACCCCCGTGACATGGCGGAAATCCGGGTGTTCTACCGAAACCGTTTCCTCTGCCGGGCGGTCAGTCCCGACCATGCCGGGCGCAGCATATCCCTCAAAGACATTCAACAGGCGCGTGCCGCACGGCGGCGCGCCTTGCGGCAGGAGATCAAGGGGCGAACTGGTTCTGTGACCGACCATTTGCCGGATGCTGATCAAGGGCAGAAACCAAGACCTCCGGCAAAGTCCAAGCTCCTGCTCTATAAGGAAGATCGGCGCACATGACCAAGACCACCTTCATCGAGACAAGCGCCCATAAACGCTTCGTGGAGTTCGCTAAGACTGTCTGCAGGGACCGCACCATTGGGCTGTGCTATGGCCCGGCTGGTGTCGGCAAAACCCTCTCCGCCCGCCGTTATGCCAAATGGGACATCGCCGAACCGCTGCTGGAAAGCTGGGGGCCGCGTGACCCATCCGATGAAAAGGTCTACGCCGCCCTGGCGCGGTCGCGCACCGTTTTCTACACGCCCCCGGTCGCAACAGCCTTCGCGGCAGTCCGCAAAGACCTCAACCAGCTCTGGAGCCGAGTGGAAGCCTGCATCGACCAGGGCCAACCTTCAGAAGACGTCAAAATCATAAGCTCCCGGAACAGACAGGTTGAGCTTTTCATCGTCGATGAGGCCGAACGGCTCACCAACACAGCCCTCGAACATCTTCGAGACCAGTTCGACCGCGCTGATATCGGCCTCATCCTGATCGGCATGCCCGGCATCGAAAAGCGCATGAGCCGCTACCCGCAGCTCTACAGCCGCATCGGCTTTGCCCATCCATATCCGCCGCTTTCGCGCGACGAGATGGAGTTCATCTTCAGGAAGCAATGGCAAAAACTGGGAAAGGAATTCGATACCGACGACTTTACTGACGTTCAAGCTGCTGCCGCTATCTCCCGCCTGACAGGCGGCAACTTCCGGCTCCTCCAACGCCTGTTCAACCAGATCGACCGCATCCTCCACATCAACGAACTGCGCGAAATCACCGATGACGTCATTCAGGCCGCCGCCTCAACCCTCGTCATCGGAGCGGCCAATTAGCGTGCAAATATCAGTGCCATTTATCGTGAAAAGTGACACCGCCCAGGATCAATCGCTTAGCCATGACAAAAACCCCGGGCAAAACCTTTGCGGTTTTGGCAGGTTTTTGGCGGGCCTTCTGAGGCGGCCAGTCGTAGCATGAGCTTGCTAAGCCCCTAAATGAATGACCCAACTTATCGTGAAGCGCTGGACAGATAGAGTATGTCTGTTTTTTTCGGGTGTCGCTGGAAGGAAGGAAAAATTGGAAGATGATTTCGCCGCCTTTATGTCGGCACTGAAAGCCGAGGAAGATCAGGTCCGGCAGGAGCTGAGTTCTGATCGTATGGGCTTCTTCCCCGTTTATGCCATGCGGGAGTACGACTTCTTCTTCAAGAAGTTCAAAGAACAAGTGCGCGGTGGCGGCAGTGAAGAAATGGAGGAGACACACTACCTGCTTCGGCTTGGCCTGCCACGTAGCTTGGCGCTCGCACTTTCCTTGCGGGATCAATACGACGTGCCGACTCTAATGCCGGTTCACAAAGAGTCGCTTGCCGTCAAAGCCAGAGAGACAATTATGCGCCTCGGAGTCGTTGAGCACGGCAGAAGACTGGCGGTCGCATCGAAAATTGGTGAGCTTCGGCTCCGGCGAACGTCGCAACGGTCTTATGAGTTTACCCTGCCGGATTCATGGATTGACTATGATCGGTTCGAAGAGGCTGTCGAACGGCATTTCGCGCAACAAGGAATGAAGAGGTATTTTGAAGAATACCAACAAAGCAAAGCCACCCAAGGCCTGGAAGAGGAACTTCACGAGCTAGCGTATGAAAACGTCTTTGTGTATAGGGATTACTTCATCGGCTACAATGCTCATCCGACGCTTGATGACCATTTTTTCGGTCTCGCATACTTCTTTTTGTCAACAAGTCCTGGTTTCGATTCCTTCAAGTTCGACCTAAGATTTGGAGGCGTCAGCTACATAAAGTACGTACTGGCGGTGGTTTACGTGTACTCGCTTGCACTGAAACACGAGTGGTTCTGCCAAGCGCTCTTGCGGAAGCATCCTGAGATTGATCCCAGAAACATCCTTACAATATCAGCAGAGAAAAAAGGGTTCGTCGCCGATTTTGCTGAGGCACTTAACATGTATGGTCCCTCTTTTGACGGCTTTACGTTCGCAACGTCTGCCGAACTGGAAACAATCTACAAGGTTCTCTCGGCCAGACGGGATAACATCGACGTACTCAAACCCAACGGTGCTCCGATCCCGATGCTATTGGAGTTCTCGGACACAAGTGTCTTCCGGTGTCTTGCTGGCGCGCAAGAAAGCCCGATCCAGGTTCTTCTGAATGGCCTTCGCTATCATTTTCCGAATGACTACAACGCTAACCAGCAAACACGAGAGGCGTCTCTGCAGCGAGCAACCGAAAGAATTTTGCGGGGCGGGTTTCATGGGCTGAAGTTTAAACGAAATGTCGTTCTGAAAGATCAAGGACGAGATTTAACAGACATCGACCTCGTCGTGACGGAGGAAAGTTCCAACACGGTGTTGCTCTTTCAAATCAAGGCTCAGGACAGCTATGGCATGGAATTGAACGCGCGAGTGAACCGTTCCAAGAGGTTTGCTGAGGGAAGCCGCAGATGGGTTGATGTAACAAAGAACTGGATATCACGAACGGGTGTCCAAGAGTTACGGAACCGGCTTGGGATGAAGCGCTCGCCCGAAGCACCGAAAGTCCGACTCGTCGTTCTATCGAGGTTTTTTGCACACTTTGGTTTTGATGAGGAGACCATGGAGGACGTCACATTCTGTACATGGTTTCAATTCTTCAATGCGGTCACGAAAACAGAGGCACGGCATGGGCAGATCAGAACTTTGGAAACATTGTTTGCGTGGATTGTCCGCGACGAAATCAGGCGCAATGTAGATCGCACAACGTGGTTTGAGCGGAATCTGGTCCTTGCCAACGTCGAATTTGCGACGGTTAACGAGTAACGCCAAATCGCGAAGTGTTGGGCGATAGGGCGCAACGAACATTGTGGTGGTGTCGAAAGAGCTAAGACGCTCATGCAGTTCGTTATCTTTGTCTGGACAAAACCTTACGTTTTTGACCAGATCGAGGCATGATTATCGGATATGCCCGCGTCAGCACGGACGACCAGAGCCTATGTTCACAAACGGATGCCCTTTCCGCCGCTGGAGCCGAGAAGGTGTTTGCGGACAGGATCAGTGGATCGAAGCGCTCGCGTCCGGAACTGGACAGAATGCTAGAGCAGCTCCGCGACGGCGATGTTGTGACTGTCACTAAGTACGACCGCCTAGCGCGGTCCCTGAAGGACCTTCTAGAGATCGTGGAGACGATCCGCGAGCGTGGTGCTGGCTTTCGGTCCTTGGCCGAAGATATCGACACGACGACGCCGGCCGGCCGTCTTGTGTTCCACGTCTTCGCATCCATCGCACAGTTCGAGCGGGAGCGGATTTCCGAACGAACGAAAGAGGGGTTGGCGTCAGCTCGCAAGCGCGGGAGGATCGGCGGAAGGCCCCCTGCCCTAACCCCCGCTCAGAAGATCGAGGTGCAGCATATGAGGGATGAAGAACATCGAGCTGTCGCGGAGATAGCGCGGCTATTCAAGGTCAGCGAGCGCACGGTGCGACGTGTCTAAGAAGCTGAAGCCTTGGGTTATTGGAAATGAAGGTACATAGTTCATTGAAACAAATAAACCGAAGCCAGCGATGGTAAATTTCACTGGCGAATATCGCCGATACTTTCTCTGGGAGCAGCGATAGCCAATGAATGAAATTGCCGAAGACAAGCTCCGGTTTAAGCCGAAGGCGCGAATTATTCGCACGATCGGAGATCAGTTAATCAGCGGCCCGGAAGCCGCTGTTATCGAGTTAGTCAAAAATGCTTATGACGCTGATGCGAATTTTGTGGAGATCAAGTTCACTCCACCGCTCCAGTCTGGCGACGGACGAATTTCCATTACAGATGATGGCCATGGGATGTCTCTTGACGACATTCGGCTGAAATGGATGGAACCAGCGACAGCCTCGAAGGTAAAGGAGCGTCGCTCGCCATCCAAGACACGCAAGATGATGGGCTCTAAAGGGATAGGTAGGTTCGCTGCTGCGAAGTTGGGAGCAAAGATGGCTCTAACGTCTACTGTCGCAGCCGAAGACGGACACGTTGCAGTTCTCATCCCTGAGCTGGATTGGAGTATTTTCAGCGATGATGTGTATCTGTCCGATATCGCTATCGACTACCTCGTCCAGAATGTTGAAGATTCTACCGGCACGACAATCGAAGTTATCGAGCTCCACGAGAGCTGGACCAAGGATCGGTTGTCCAAGTTATACAGTGAACTCCGGCGACTGCTTTCCCCATTTGCAGCAAGTCATGAAAAGGTTGATGACTTCAGTGTTTATCTTGATCTTTCAGATTGCAATGAAGGCAACGCTGGGTTCGATCCTGCCGATATATTCGAAGACTCTAGTGATCAGGCAGACGACAGCACCTATGTCGGACATGGTAGGCGCGTCCATCCGTTCCCACTCCTATCGACATGTGATTATGAACTTGATGGGACGCTGGCACCGAATGGAGCTTTTGAAGGGACTTTCACCATTCATCGCGCCGGTCGTGGCGCGGAAAAAATTTCCATTCCGAGTGCGGGCATCAAGCAAGGCGAAAGCGCCGGGACCGTAGAGGTTCAGCTCTACATGTTTGACAGAGAGGCCGACGCCCTCAAGAGCAACATGAAGGCGGCTGGCATGGGTGATTTGAGCGCTACCGAAGCGCGCCGATTGCTCGACAGTATTTCCGGTGTCGCAATTTACCGAGAGGGGTTTCGCGTCCGACCATATGGTGATCCAGAAAACGATTGGTTGGCTCTCGACACCCGGCGTGTTCAAGACCCATCTTTAAGGATCGGCCACAACCAGATAGCTGGTTATCTGAAGATCGAGGGAGAGCAGGCCTCAAATCTCTTCGAACGCAGTAGCCGAGAAGGCTTTGAAGACAACGCTGCCTTTCAGAACCTCGCAAAGCTGATCAAACGCTTGCTGGCTGAGATCGTTGAGCCGAAACGCTTCGATTTTCGTGAGAAGGCCGGTATCTCGCGGCCCCGATCATCTTCTTTCGATGAACTCAAAGAGCTTTCGGAGTTGAAGCGTGTGAGAAAATTGGTCGCGCTGCTGGAACCAAAGCAGCGGGAGCAGGCAGAGCGCATCATCGACAAAGAGAGTCAGCGACTATCGTTGCGGGTTGATGCGATGCGGGAGCGACAGCGGGTGCTTGAAGCACAGTCGTCGCTTGGTGCCATTCTGGCAGAAGTACTTCATGAAGGGTCTCCAGAGGCAACATTCGTTCAGAAAAGTGCGGACAGGATGAATGTCATGCTGAAGACGTTCCTTACAGGTGATGATGGGGGAAAGAGCAAAGCACGAGAGTTCTTCTCTACGCGGATTCCTCAGATCAAGGCGTCTGGCGACAAACTGGCGAACTTGTTTCGCGCGCTGCGTCCGCTTGCAGGTGGAAAGCGGCGGCAACCAGCGCTTTTTTATCCTATCAAGACGATCAAAGATGCCTTGGCGCTTTTTGAGAACCATCAAGTGGACGTAACGGTCGAAACGGCAGCCAAAGGCATGGAGTTCCTTGGACACTCCGAAGATCTGGCCACCGCTATGGTCAACATTGTTGGCAATGCCATTCACTGGCTTGAGACAACCGATGTTGTCGCACCTTGCATTCATATTACCCTGTCACGTTCGGAAGAAGGTGGTCATGTTTTCATTGAGGACAATGGGCCGGGTGTTCGGAAAGAGTTCATGGAACGCATATTCGAAGTCGGTTTCACTCTGAAGGACGGGGGTACAGGCTTGGGTTTGAACATTGCGCGTGAGGCTCTCGCAAGATCAGGCGGCAAGCTCCGTTTCCACCCGGAACATGAGACCGGCGCATTATTTGAAATCATCTTTCCAGCAGGACCAGAAATTTGAATATCAAGACAATACTCGTCGTTGAAGACGAAGACCGCATGATCACCCTTCTGAGTGATGCCCTGGAAGACTGGAACGCAGCCAACGAAGAGAACGCGAGACGCTTCGATGCGATCTTCGTGAAGAGTCCTGAAGGTGCGTCCCGCGAACTTTATGCAAGGAAGGTAGACTGCGCGCTCATTGATCTTCGTTTGCCGCCTGATGAGGGTTCGGAGAAGACAGACGTGGAGAACGGAAATGCTCTGGCGGCCGCCCTGCTGCGAGAGAATGGTATCCCGGTCGCAATCATCTCTGGCCATCCAGGGGAGGCAGAGCCGAGTCTGGTCGATGGAGAAACAGTCCGAGCCTTTGAGAAGGCTGACGATGGCTATGAAAATGCGGTCGCCTGGCTGGCGTCGCAATGGGAGCTGATGGATGCTCTGCGCGCCGTTCGACAAAAGCTGGAACGTTCTACGGCCGAAGTGTTCGCCCGGAGGATTTGGCCTTACTGGTCGCAAATTGCGGATACTATAGGCCATGACAATGAAAAACTGGCCACAGCTATCGCGCGGCAGTATGCCAGTCATACTGCTGAATTACTTGGTCAGAACGGCTCCAGTGATTGGCATCCGTTCGAGAATTTCATTGTGCCGTCCTACATTGCGGATAGAGCGCATACAGGCGACATCTTCCTCCTTGAAGGCATCAACTGGATAGTCCTGACGCCCCAATGCGATATGGCTACAGGAAAGGTTCCAAACGTGCTTCTTGCCGAATGCACCCTTGGCGTGGACCAGTGGACAGAAAATGTTGAAGCCCTGAGAGCCGCGACGAGCAAAAACAAGCGCAAGGAGCCAACCAAGTTCTTACGGGCATTCGTCAATCAGAATCTGCCCGCATCCGTGCATTTTCTGCCTCCTCTTCCAGGGAGTGAGGAGCCGGTTTTCGTGCAGTTTGGCAAGATCAGGACGATGCCGTTGGCTGATCTGAATGAACAACTCGATGGGAGAGTTGCGTCCGTTTCGCCACCGTTTCTCGGTAACCTAGTGCAGCGTTTCGGAGCGTTTATAAGCCGAACTGGGCAACCAAATATTGGTGTAGAACACCTGTAGATCGCAGATGCGGTATGAAGAGCGGCTTCAGCTCTGCACTTAATGCTATGTTAGAACAAAACATGAACTCTTATCAGAAACAGGGTTCCCAAATATGCTGGGACGGATTATGACATGTTGTCAATAACCAACACAGAGCAGGGGCAGGCACATGAACGCGCATCCACGGACAGAATTTGCGGAACTGATGGAGCGGGCGGGCCTCGACATCGACTCTGCAGCCGAGCTTCTGGGCGTGAGCGACCGCACGATCCGGCGCAACATCAACGGCGAAGGCAAGCGGATCGACCGGCTCCGGCTGGAAAAGCTGCGCCAGACAGCCGACGCGCGCTGCACGGGCGAGCGGCCCGAGGGTTTCCGGTTCATCGACCTCTTCGCCGGGATCGGGGGGCTGCGCCTGCCCTTCGAGGCCATCGGCGGACGGTGTGTGTTCACAGCCGAGTGGGACCGGTTCAGCAGGGAGACCTACAGCGCCAATTTCCCCGAGCCAGCGAACAGCGAACACGTCTTCGCCGAGGATGTGCGGCCCTACGCCGACGCACCGGGGACAATCCCGGCCCATGACGTGCTGTTGGCCGGTTTCCCGTGCCAGCCGTTCTCGATTGCCGGTGTGAGCAAGAAGAACGCCCTTGGCCGTCCGCACGGCTTCCTCTGCGACACGCAGGGAACGCTGTTCTACGATCTGGCCAAGATCATCGACCATCACCGCCCCCCTGCCTTCTTGCTGGAGAACGTGAAGAACCTTGAGCGCCATGACGGCGGCAAGACCTTCGCCACGATCATCCATGTGCTGGAGAAGGAGCTGGGCTACCGCGTCTTCCACCGGGTCATCAGCTCGACACCCTGGGTGCCCCAGAAGCGGGAGCGCATTTTCATTGTCGGTTTCAAAGATCACAGCGTCGAGTTCGACTTCGATCAACTCGCCGTGCCGGAGGGCGACGGCCCGACGCTCGGGGCGATCCTCGATAGGGACGTTGATCCGAAATACACTCTCACCGAACACATGTGGAATTACCTTCAGGGCTACAAGGAAAAGCATCGCAAGGCTGGAAACGGCTTTGGTTTTTCACTTTTCGGCCCTAATGACGTGGCCCGCACCCTGTCCGCCCGTTACTACAAGGACGGCTCCGAAATCCTTATTGCGCAAAAAGGCGACCGCCCGCGCCGCCTGACCCCACGCGAATGCGCGCGCCTGATGGGATTCGAGAAGCCCCGGCAAACGGACTGGAAAATCCCCGTCTCCGATACGCAGGCCTACCGCCAGTTCGGCAATGCCGTTGTCGTGCCGGTCGTCAACGCGGTCGCGCAGCTCATGCAGACGCGGATCGCCGAGGCGATGGAGCTGGACGGGCGGGACGTTCCCGCCGCTATCCAGCCCACACTGCCACTGGACGAGAGGCGCGCCTACGCCGCCAGCGAAACGCCAGCCGAACATCTGGAAATGCTGGAGGCCTCGCTGGCGAACGCGTAATGCCTGGGGATATCGTCTCCACCAGCGTCCGAAGCCGGATGATGGCGGGCATCCGGGGCAAGAACACGAAACCCGAGCTGGCGATCCGCTCTGCGCTTCACAGGCGCGGATTTCGCTTTCGGCTGCACAGAAAAGACCTGCCGGGCAAACCCGATCTTGTGTTCGCGGGCCGGGGTGCGGTGATCTTCGTTCACGGCTGTTTCTGGCATGGACACGACTGCCATCTGTTCCGCTGGCCGAAGAGCCGCGAGGACTTCTGGCGCGACAAGATCGGGACGAACATCGAGCGCGACCGGCGGCAGTATCAGGCCCTGGCCGAGGCGGGCTGGCGCATCGGCACGGTCTGGGAATGCGCCCTGAAGGGAAAGACCCGCCTGCCCTTCGACAGCGTTGTCGATCAATGCTCCATATGGTTGAAATCGGATGTAGAAACACTGGAGGTGAGCGGTGATACAGCGCGGGCAACTGTCTGACTATTTCGAGGGTGTCGGGGTCAAGCGTCTGTCCGCTGTCGACGCCGAGCCGAAGACATCGAACCAGCACGAGGTCGGCACGACCGTGAAAATGCGCACCGATTTTCTGGGCGAAACCCATCAGCAGAAGTTCCCCGCCATCTACATCTGGCTTGGCGGCGATCAGGAAGGCTTCACCGAGGAGAGCTGGGCCACGCATTACGACGCGCGGATCAAGAAAGAGGACCGTGCTGCCGAATGGCGGCTCTACTACCCTTCTAACCCCGTCACGGAAGCCATGAAGGCCGGAGACACCCTGTTCCTTGCCAAGGACCACGGCGGCGTCCTGTGGTTCATCGTGGCCCCGGAAGGGTCCACCAGCGAACAGCAGCTCTTCTGGCTGTTCGGCCTGCGCCCGGAAGGCAAGTCGTTTGTATCGCGCGAGTTCTCGGACGAGGAGCCGGAGCTGGACTTCGCCGCCCGCTTCATTCTGGACGAGATCGGCATCGAGTTCGAGGAGCCGGAAGCCGACAAGCTGGACAGCATCATCGAGAAGTTCGGCACCACATTTCCCAAGACGGCCGAGTTTTCCGATCTGGCCCGCCTCACCCTGCCCGAGGTGCGCGCCGAGGATGACCCAGACGCCGCGCTCATTGCTTGGCTGGACCACGAGGAGGCCCTGTTCCGGCGTCTTGAGCGCAGGGTCGTGTCCTCGCGGATCGAGGCTGGGTTCATGAACGACGAGGGCACGGACGTGGACGGCTTCATCAGTTTTTCCCTGAGCGTCCAGAACCGGCGCAAATCCCGCATGGGCCATTCGCTGGAGAACCATCTGGCCGCTGTTCTAAGGGCGCATGACATTCGACATGTCCGGGGTGCTGTGACGGAACACAAGCACAAGCCGGACTTTCTGTTTCCCGATCTGGAGACCTATCAGGCAGCACCAGCCGAGGGCGATGCCCGTCTGACGATGCTAGGAGCCAAATCCACCTGTAAGGATCGCTGGCGGCAGGTTCTGGCGGAAGCCGAAAAGATCAGCCGCAAGCACCTTCTGACGCTGGAGCCGGGGATTACGGAGCCGCAGACCGACCAGATGGAGGCATCCAGTCTTCAGCTCGTGGTCCCCTCCCCTGTTCACGGCAGCTATACCGAAGCGCAGCGTAGCTGGCTCTGGTCTGTCGGCGATTTCATCAACGAGGTCAGGGCGCGACAGGGGTAACTATAGCACGCCCATGGCATTCATGCTGCGTCCCTGCCCTATACTCTCCTCAAATGAGCTTTTGAGTAAATGAGTGACGTGTCTGTCACTCCCTTTCTTGCCGATGGATACCGGGCATCGGCTCTCACCAAACTTGCCGCGCCTCAAATACTCAGTTACACTTTTGAGTAAATACACAAATGAGGCAGAGCAATGAGCATAATTTCCGTCCTGAACCCCAAAGGTGGCAGCGGCAAGACCACGATTAGCACCAATCTGGCCAGATCGCTGCATGAGCTGGGCCATTCCGTTCTGATCGTGGACAGCGATCCCCAAGGCAGCGCCCGTGACTGGCACGCAGCCTGCGAAGACAATCCCATCGAGCTGGTTGCACTGGACCGTCCCAACAACGTCAAGACGCTGACAAGTATGGCAGCAAACTACGACTACGTCGTAATCGACGGCGCGGCAAAACTAGAAGACATGATCGCCGCCTGCATCAAAGTTAGCGACTTCGTTCTTATCCCCGTTCAACCATCGCCATACGACATTTGGGCCGCGTCGGACCTGGTGGATTTCATCAAGGCTCGCCAAGAGGTCACGGACGGATCGCCGCGCGCCGGGTTTGTGGTCTCCCGTGTCGTGGAAGGAACCCGGCTGGGCAGTGACGTGCGAACCGCGCTGGACGACTACTCCTTGCCTGTCTGTGAGACGACCATAACACAACGCCAAGTTTACCCTCAGACGGCATCGGAAGGGCTGACCGTATTCGACGCCGACAATGCGAAGGCAAGGGCGGAGACCACGGCGCTGAGCAACGAGATACTGGCAGTGCTTGCAGCCGCGACACGGGAGGTCGCGTGATGGCCCTTTCAGCTAAACGTCCAAGCCGTGGCGACGAGGCCCGCAAACGCATCCTGCACGAAGTCACCGAGACGACTGAGAAGAAGAAGCGCCTGAATGCCGAGATCGAAGAGACACTTTATCGCAAAATCAAGATTAAGGCGGTCGAGGAGGGCCGGTCAATCTCCGACATCACCCGTGATCTTTGGTCTGAGTATTTAAGTAAATGAGTAGTTGAGTAATTACTCTACCAGCCGTTGCGCCCGCGTTTCTTGAACCAGCTTTTGCAGAAACCGAGAAACGCGGCGTCCGGGTTCTTCGGGGGGTTTTGCTGTCTGGCGGCGTAGTTCCGCCACTCTCCGACCAGAACCTTTATGTCCCATGTGGGAGCCAGCTCCCGCGCCCGTTCCAGTGTGTCGGGCGAGAGGGGCAGGATGTAGCCGCCGGTCAGCCTGTCCTGTTCGGGTTTGGGAGCATAGTTTTCCAGAAATTCCGGTTTTGGCGTTACCGTGAGAATGTCGGCATCCATTCTGAAGGCATAGTCCGGCATGTGGTTGTGTTCCTGATCAGCCTTGCAGATGGCTTTGACAAGCCGTCGAAATTCTTTGTCGGAGGATGTGGAGCCGGTTCGGTCCTTCAGCTTGTCCAGACCGCATTTCCACTCTGGTTGCATGCCGCATTGCTTGCGAGCCAGCTCATACAGACGGCGTTCCAAGGGCTTGCGGAGCTGGAAGTAGCGGCGGTTCAGCGTCAAAACGTCATCCCCGGCGATGGCGTTGAAGACCCAATCGGAAAGGGTGACTTCGAGATCGAGCATCCGGCCGTCACGGGTTTCGCGCACAATGCGATAACGATCTATCAGGCTGAAACCGTCGATCTGTTCAACGCCGCCCGTGGTGATGTTGGTTTCGATCTGCGTCCCCTGGAGACGTTCCAGTGCGGCTTTCAGGCCGCTGTAGCCGGTTCCAGCCACAGGACGATTCGTCGCGACAAGAAGATCATATGCCTTGAACCGAAGGGTTCTGTGAACCTGTTTGCCGTCATTCAGAGCCGCCATCACCTGCGAGATGCAGTAGATCAGCACATCACGATCATGGACAGTTGCGAGACCGATCATGTTGGGCCTGATCTCCACATAGCTCTTTCCATCGGCCGCTACGTAGCGCCGTTTCTTGGTGTCAGGCTTGGTCGAAAGGGTGAAGATCGGGTGCGCCATCGACGCCATGTCACCCTTGGGCGCGGCATCGAAGATATCGCAAACGAAGAAATCCCCTTGTGCATGTCGCAAGGGGAGGAGAGGCGTTCGATCCGGTTTCGTAATTTCACCCACCATCCATGCACTATTCGTAATTTCACCCACCAAGGCAAGGGGTTCGTAGTATCACCCACCAAGCAGGCTTTCGTAAGATCACACACCACCTTTCGTAAGATCACACACCCTTTATCGTAACATCACCCACCAGAAGCTTAAAAAGAGCCGGATTAAATTATGCTTTTCAATACCATAGGCGAGCGCACGATTCGCGTAACACAGAGTCTAACACACATATAACACCCAGCCTCTCAGGCTCAGATAGTCACCGACAGCACTTCACCAATTACCTTTGATAGAAGACACATGCATCGACACCCGTGGTTGTCGTCGTCCAGGACGCCCCGAGGACAGCGCATGTGGACGCGTTGCTGGCCAAGAAACGAGGAAGCGTCACCGTCAGCACCAGGGCTACAACCAATGCACCCAGACCAAACCAGGGCAGGCGGCTTTTGAGACGATCCGCTTTCTGTTCCCGTTCGAACACCGCTCGATAGGCTGTGGACCTGTCATCTTCCGATCTGGCCAAGGCCCCGATGGTCTTGTCCGTCTGGACGCCAAGGCGTCTGACAATCTCGGTCATCGCGTCAGCGGTTGCGCCCAGGTGGCTGTCGAGGGTCTGGCCCAGAAGATCCCCGTATTTTTTCGGATTGGTCTGGTCCCGTGCGGCAAAGGCGGCGATCCGCGCTTCCGTTGCAACCTTGATCTGCTTGTCCGCCACGGCGGTCAGATCGTCGATCCTGTCGGACATACTGGCGACAGCCGTGGCCATGAGATCGAGCGTTTCGCGCAGATCATCGTCGGAGAGGGCAGGGAGGTCGGGTTGGTCTGGCATCGGGTGGCGTCCTTCGGATTACTGGTCCTGCGGGACAAACAGCCCCTTGAACTCGGGATCGACGTAGTAGCGCAGCTTCTGCGCGACGGCGGTGGCTTGCCCCTGCACGCGCAGAAGCTGGTTTTCCGGGCGGAGCTGCATGATTTCATCTGGGGTCAGCAGATCGCGGCCCGTGAGGTTGTTACTGAAGCTGGGGCCGTCACCGGGCTTGAAGCTGTCGGTCTGGAATCCGGCTGTTTCCTGACCCATCATCTGGCTCAGCCATTTGGCCGTCTCAAAGTCATTCACCCCGAAAACTTGCTGCACCCCGGCATTGGCAATGAAGGTGCCCGCGCGTTCGCCGTAGAGGTCCTTGAGCTGGCTCATATCCTGCAGGATTGGCCAGAGCTGCAATCCATAGCCCGCCATCAGACCCATGGCGCGCTCTACGGCCTCCAGACGGCCCAGAGCGGCGAATTCATCCAGCAGGAAGAGGGCAGGGGCCTTTAGGCGCTCAGAACGCCCCTCAGACGCGTCCTGAGGCCGTTCAGCGTCCCGGGCGATGTCCTGAATGGCCTGAGAGACCAGAAGGCGCAGCCAGCGGCTGTAGGCGTCCATCCGGTTCGGCGGCAGCACCAGAAACACAGACGTGATCCGGTGGCGCAGATCGGAGAAGTGGAAATCCGACCGCGACAGGACTTTGGCAATGCGCGGACTGTCGAGGAAATGCGTGTGCCGCTGTGCGTTCGACAGCACCGAGGCAGCTTCCCGATCTGCCTTGCCAAGGAAGCGGTTGGCGGCACGGGCGATCAGCCCGCCCGCCGCATCGCTGTCTTGCATCAGCTCCAGCAGCGCGCGCAGCTTTTCCGGGGGCAGGGTGAGATATTCCCGGACGGTGGCAAGCGTCCGGCGGTCGCGGTCCTCGTGGCAGACGCAGAACATGATCAGCCCACCGAGGATGGCCTTGGCCTCCTCGTTCCAGTGCGCTTCCGTGACCTGCCCCGGCGGGTCCATGACCAGCGCCTCTGTCAGGGAGGCCGCATCCTCGCCCAGATCGAGGCTGTCCGGTGTCAGTCGGTCGAGCGGGTTGTAGGCGGCAGAGGGCATCCCCGAGACCTCAAACGGATCGAGGACATGGACCGTTCCAAACCGCCGCCGGGCTTCCCCGGCGATCCGGGCATTCTCGCCCTTGGGGTCGATGACCAGGACCGAGCGCTCCGCCGCCAGCAGGTTGGGGATCACGGTGCCGACGCCTTTCCCGGCCCGTGTCGGGGCGAGGGTGATCAGATGGGCGGGGCCGTCATAACGCAGCAGCCGTCCGGTGTGCGGATTGCGCCCGATCAGAAGACCATCATCCCCCTGGAGTTTCTTCAGCTCCTTGCGGTTGGCAAAGCGGGCCGAACCGTGGCTGTCACCGGTCAGCCCGAAGAAGGCATCGGCCCCTGAGGCCATGCGCCAGTATTGGAATCCGAAGATGCCCCCGACAAAAATGAACGGACCGAAGACCAGCCACTGCGCCGCGCTTTCACCGGGCGGCTGGTCAAAGAAGGCGAAGACGAAGGGCGTGGCCACGAGCGCCCCGATCATCGCGCCGAACAGGACAGCGCCGATCATCCAGCCCAACAGGATGGGCGTGAAGATCAAACGACCGAAGAACCGGAACAGCCCTCCGAAGACGCGCATCACGCCCCGCATCAGGACGGCGTTTCCGGATCAGAGCTGGACGGGGCAGGGGAGGGCAACCCGATGGGCGTCCCCCAGTCCGCGAAGGCCTTGCGGTCCTGTTCGCGTGGCAGGTTGCGGATCAGCCGGTCGAGCATGGCGGCGGCACCGGAATCCCTTTCTGCCAGATCGAGGAGCGCCCCGCCCAGGATCACTTTGCGCCGGGTATCCAGCTTGCGCTGTCTGGTGGCTTCCCGGTTCTTCAGCGCCTGAAGACGGGCCTTGGCCTGGGCGTATCGTTTCTCGGCCCGCTCGAGTTCGGTGTCTGCCAATGCGCGTCTCCATCTTTGAAAAGAGCAGGTGGACAGGTTGGTCTTG
>TARA_R100000750_G_scaffold62694_1_pt1 | contig 20330 bp, 19 predicted proteins | sample TARA_R100000750 | Tara Oceans TARA_R100000750 (sample SAMEA2623327) | marine metagenome | biome: marine biome (ENVO:00000447); feature: mesopelagic zone (ENVO:00000213); material: "saline water (ENVO:00002010), including plankton (ENVO:xxxxxxxx)" | depth 375 m
AGAATTCAAGTGAGATGTGGCTGCGGACATCAGAAATGTCCGCAGGCAAGCCAACTTTGAAATGCTTTCTAGCTACGCGGCGTGAGTGTGCCGTGTGGTTGGTTCTTCAGTTGGCTTGATGATGCTGCCGTGATGCCTTGCCTGTCTCGTCTTGCCCTTATGCCTGCCATTTTACGGATATTGCTGAAGTCTGTACTGCTGCACACGCTTACGAACTCAAGCTTGGGTTTTTTAACCCAAGTTTAGCCTTAATACCCCAAGTTTAGTGGTTAACGGGAAAAGTGGGCGAAAATATGCTCACAATATGAGAGTTTTGTGCGAAAATCTGGCCTTAGCCGGCACCTTCCGAGGGGCAAGGAGCCGGCAGGAGCAGGGATTTGCGCCCAATTTTGGGCTGCAACGAAGGGCTCCGGTTGCAGTGACGAACGGGTGTTGTGAGGGAATCTGGACAGGCCGATTCCGTTGTGTCGTCATTTCAGTCTACGGAATTTTTAGGTGCGCCCGGGCCCGGGTTTACTTGTCTCGCTGGTCTGAAGTCTGCCCGCAGCTTCATGCGACGCTAGGCGCTCCCAGAAGGTTGAGATAGAGGGCCTCCAACTCGGGCCCTCTTTTGGAGGCATCGAACCTGTCCTGGGCAGTCTGGAACGCGTTGTCGGACAGGGCTTCCAGCAAGCCGCGGTCGTGGACCAGGGCCTCAAGCCGAGACAGGATGGACATGCCCACGTCCTCGGCGGTGGTTCTGAGAATGCGCTGATACTCGGGGCTGTCGTGATCATGGGCCCAAAGCTGATCCCAGATTCCCATGTCGGTCACAGGAAGGTCGATCAGGTATCCATTGTACCCGTCCTCTATCACTTCGGGCAGAGCGCAGCAGGCGGTTCCGATCACCGGTACGCCCATCGCGAAGGACTCGATCACGGAGTAGCCATAGGTGTCGGACAGGGTTGGTAGAAGGCTGACATCTGCCGAAGAGAGCAATTCAAGCAGGGCCGCATTCGGTATCTTGCCGTGATGATGCACGTTTGGCAGGTCGAGTGCCGCGAGAAGGTCGGCAGCGAAGTCCAGGTTGGTGGGGTCCGTCCAGACACCGTTCCTTGCCCCCATGGTCATGTTGGACACGATGTGAAATTCGATCGGCCAGCCACGTTGCTGTGCCACCTTGGCGGCGTGCAGAACGGAAAGCCCGCCCTTGCGAATGAAATGCCCGCCCACAAAGACGCAGCGCAGTGTTTTGGCCTGCCGCCGATCTGCTCTGGGGCGGGATTTTGGCACCGGGATGTTCGGATGAATCGGATTGGTCAGCTTTGCCAAGAGTGCCTCATACAGGGGGCTGCCTTGGTGCTGGTTCAGAAACATCTTGCGGGCGAAACCCGAGATCGGGACGATTGCGCGACACCGGCGAGAGGCGAGGCGTCTGGAAAAATAACGAAACGCAGCGCTGTTTTCGTAATTGAACAGCCGCGGCAGATGGCTCTCGAAGGTAATGACGAAAGGCCGGGGGCCAAGCGGAATTCGGTTGAACGTCGCAATCAGATCCGCGTCCAAAGCCGGCGTGAGCAGAGCGACCTCGAACGGTTTCCAGATCTTGTGCAGGGGCAGCCATTTCCGGGTTTCCATACGGACATGGCGCGGGTTTCTGGGGGTGTTGAATTGCGACGGATATCCGAAGGGACGCAGTACTTTGGGAGGTCGCATCATGTGTGTATGGTCTCCCAAGAATTGATGTAAAAGCGCCTCCTCCAGAAAACTCAAAGCCTGAATGAGAGGCCGCAAAGGGTAATTTAATAATTTTAATTTCAGCCACGCGGGGAAGGGTTTCAAGGAAAATATGCCTTTGGACGACGAAGCGTATCGCCCTTTTGCCTGCCCGGCGGGCTGACCGAGAGGCGGAACAACCGCACCATTGCCAGAAAAAGCGCAGCAAGAGGCCCGGCATTCTGCCGGACGCGGAGCCACCCTTGCCGCATAATGCTTGATCCACCCGCGATGACCGGCACAATGATTGGCGGACGATTGATTTGCGCTTCTGTCAACTCGATGAAATCCATGCAGCTGTCGCTGTGATCGCATTAACAGCGGGAAATGATGAATGCAGAGTGTGACAAACCCGACGGTTGTTTTTATCGCCGGAGAGGGGCGTTCGGGGTCGACGGTCCTCGACCGATGTATCGGGACCGCCGAAGGGGTCGCCTCTTTCAACGAGATGCATGAGATCGTTCATCAGTACCGGCGCAACAGGAAGCGTTGCAGTTGCGGTGACCTGCCTCAGGACTGTGCTTTCTGGCGCGAGGTCTTTGCCGATGAGGAGCTTTCGGCGAACCTGAGCGAACTGGAGAGCGGTTTTGAACGCTACGACGGATCGCGTAACGCGATCCGTCTGCTGCTGGGGCTCTATGGCCCGGAAGATCGGCGTCGCCTTCGGCGGTACGGTGACCTGACCGCCGGCCTGTATCGCAGGATCGCTGAGGTGGCCGGTGTCTCGGTCATCATCGACTCGTCGAAGAATCCATCACGGGTGTTGATCCTCAAGCGCTATGCGGGTCTTGGGGTCTGGTGCCTGCATCTGGTCCGCAACCCGGTCGCGGTGGCCGCGTCTTGGGCGCGCGCCAAGAGCGGCATGGACGACAACCTGCCGACCTACGAACGCGCCGCGACCTACACCCGCTGGGCCCTCAAGAACCTTGCCTGCGAAGCGCTCCGGTTTGCGGTTCCCTACAAACGCATTCGCTTTGAGGCCTTCACCGCGGCGCCACGCAGGGGGCTGAGTGAAATCAAGGCATGGGTGCCGGCGCTGCGGGGTAGGGGGGACGGGTTCGAAAGCGAACAGGAGGTCCGCTTTGGACCGTTCCACAGTCTGCAGGGCAATCCTGATCGGTTCGAGAGCGGGCTTGTCGAAATCCGCCGCAGCAGGTCCCGCCCGCTTGCCGACAGCGGGTTGTCCTGGTTCCAGCGCCGCATGGCCTCTAGGTATGGGTATGATCGATCGGATGACCCGTCGGGGTGAGCCGCTTACCCGTTGAGCGTAGAGGTGGCCCTGCGGATCGGGGCGATCTGCGGCAGGATCGCGGCGGCCCATGTCAGGGGCAGCGCGGCGCAAGCCAGCCCGAGCATCTGCCACGCGGTAAACGTCAGACTGCAGGTGGCCAGCGCGCCCCAAGCTATGGCAGAGATCCCGGCGGAAACACCCATCGCCCGCAAGACGGCCAGTTGGGACACCGGACTGACACGCTGCGCAAACGCAAGATAGCGCGGCAGGTAGCAGATCGAGAATCCCGAAATGACGAGCGCCACGGCTTCGAGCCCGAAAGGCACGGCCAAGGCCACGACCACGGTGCGCAGGATCGTGCGCTCGGTGATCATCCACAACCGCAGGCGTGTTCGGTCGAGCGCCTGAAGCATGACCCCCACGCATGAGGTCACAACCTCGAGCGCTACCCCGACCGCCGCGAGCGTGAAGACCGCGGCGGCAGGTGCCCAGGTTTCGGACAGAAGGAGTGGAAAAAGACTGCTGGCGCTTCCGGCAAGAATGGCGATCGGCGGAAATATTGCCACAGACAGCAGCAGGCAGCTTGCCGTGTAGATGTCCGCGACCTTCTGGCCGTCGTGCTGAGCTTTTGCCATCCGGACATAGACGGCCTGTGCAACGGGGCCGCCGACGGCGGTCCTTGGCAGGTTCAGGAACCTCTGGGCCATCGAAAACAGGCCCAGCGACCCGGCGCCAAGGATCGCGCCGATGAACAGCACCGGCACCTGTCTCTGGGCGCTGAAGATCAACGAAACGCCGACATTGTCGCCAGCAAACCGGATGTGCGCACCAAGAGGAGTAAAGTTGCGTGGGGGGCCGGGGCGGAAATGACTGTAGGCGATGGCACCGATCGTCTGAACCGCCGTAAGCACGATCTGCTGGGCAACCAAAGACCAGACTCCAGCCCCGGCGACGGCAAGAACGATGACGGTGACCAGACCTGCAAGGCCAGCTACGGCACGAATGACGGCCAGTCGCGGGAATTGCCCGTCCTTTTCCATTTGGGCCACGGCCACGGCTGAAAGCGAATTGAGAAATGGCAGGACAGCAAGGGCCGACAACAGCCAAAGCAAAGGAGGGCGGTCAAACAGGTTTGCCCAGAGCGGCGCGATGGCCATGGTGACAATCATCAGACCGAGCCCGACACAGGTCAGCAACCAGAAGACGCTGTTCCACTCTGCCGGATCGTAGTGCGTTTGCCGGATCAGCGACCGGCCCATTCCGGCATCGCTCAGGAGCTGCGCAAAGATGATGACGGTCATCGCCTGTGCCATGTCGCCAAATTCCACCGGGTCGAGAAATCTGGCGACGACGGGCAGGACGAGAACCTGCGAGAGGGCGATAAATATCCGAGACGCGCTCAGGGATCCTGCGTTGACGAGAAAGGTTTTGGCCATCCGAATGCACCGCTGCAACGCGCGGCCCTGTATTTGTCACGCGCGGTTGCGCCACTGTGTCTTGCACCTGTGCCGCCGCCGCCCAGGTCTACTATCCGGACATCAATACGACACTTTGTTCACGCACGTCTTTCGTTTACCACAACTTATTGCGTGCCTTCATTTATGCTCCGTTGGAGAAGTTGCGATTATACGGCATTTTAGATGGTGCGGCGTTTGGCATCCTGATTTTTAGCCATTCTTAAGGGGGCAGGGATCACTTGATGAAACGAAGAGTTCCGACAACCCACCGGCTTGACCGAAATGAGGACAGTCCACCCGAAGGGCCTGCGGACCCGGTTGGCGAAACAGCAAAGGAAACCGCCGACGTGGCAGCGTCGACCGAGGCCTATTCGCGCCGCTTTTCCGGCCGGGTCGGAGCATGGATGCTGGGCGTGCAGTCGGCGACTCTACTGGCCATGTTGCTGGATCTCTCAGATAGCTCTGTGCTCGATGTCGGCGGAGGTCATGCGCAGGTGTCGCCGATGCTGGATGATATGGGCTATAGCACACACACAGTGGTCAGCCGCTCCGAAGCGACCGAGCGACTCATTCGGATGGGGATATCCGGTCAGAAAATCCGCGTCGGCGATCTCATGGATTTGCCGTTCGCCGACCGCAGTTTCGGTGCGGTCGTGTCGGTCCGCATGATGGCCCACGTTCAGGACTTGCCTGGCTATGTGGGGGAACTCTGCCGTGTCGCCGATCGGGCCGTCGTCGTCGATTACACATGCATGCAGGGTCTTGGACGGGCGGGCACCTGGTTGTTTTCGGCGAAGCGCGCGCTCGAAGGTGACACCAGACGGTATACTGTCAGTTATCGGTCAGAGATTTCCGAATTGTTCGAGAAGAATGGCTTTATGATAGATCAACACGTCGGGCAGTTCGCGCTTCCGTTGGTCCTGCACCGCAAGCTGCGGGTGACGTATATATCAAGAGCGTTGGAATTCGTGTTGCGGCCGCTGGCGAGCCGGTTCGGCAATCCGGTTCTTCTGCGGGCAACCCGGCGGGACGAAACCTCATGAAGATCCTCGTTCTGGCCCCACAGCCGTTCTTTGTTCCGCGCGGCACGCCGATTGCCGTGCGCGCGCTTCTTCAAGTGCTGACCTCGGAAGGGCACGAATGTGACGCCGTGGTCTTTGCCGAAGGCACCGACCCCGAAATCGAGGGATGCCGGATCTTTCGGGTGCCGGCCTTTCCGGGCACCCGGAACATGCCGCCTGGCTTTTCGCTTAAAAAGATCGTGGCGGACATCGGGCTGACGTGGATCGCTGCGGGCCGGATGCGCCGGGCGTCCTATGACCTCGTGATTGCGGTCGAGGAGGCGGCCTTTATCGCGATGATGCTGCGGCCAATCTTCAAGGTGCCCTACATCTACGACATGGACAGTTCGATCCCCGAGCAGATGGACGACAAGTTCGGCCTGCCGGGCTGGCTGCGGCGCTGGCTTGCCGGGGTCGAGGGCCGCGCGGCGCGCAAGAGCATCGGCGCGCTGACCTGCTGTCGCGCGCTGCAATCGACGGTCGAAGGGTATGCGCCCGGTCTGCCGGTGCAGACGATCGAGGACGTGACGCTGATCGAGGCGCCCGGCGCGCCGCCCGAGGATTGCAGGTTCGACGAACCGATCGTCATGTATATCGGCAATCTCGAAGGCTATCAGGGGGTGGATCTTTTGATCCGCGGTTTTGCGCGGGCCATCGAAGGAGGGCGCCGCGCGCGGCTGGTCATCATCGGGGGGACAGAGGCGCATGTGGCGGCGCATGCCGCCCTCGCGCAGGACCTGGGTATCGGCGACAGTGTCAGTCTGCTGGGGCCGCGACCGGTCGAGCGGATCGCTGATTATCTTGGCGAAGCGACCATCGTCGCCTCTCCCCGCACGCAGGGCCGCAACACGCCGATGAAGGTCTATTCCTATCTCGACAGCGGCAGCCCCCTGATCGCGACCCGGCTGTCGACCCATACGCAGGTGCTGGACGACGAGATCACGATGCTGGTCGATCCCAACGCCGAAGACATGGCGCGCGGCCTTGTCGAATTGCTGGAGGATGCCGGCCTGCGCGATCGGCTTGCCACGGCGGCGCAGCAGCGGGTCTTGGAAGAGTTTAGCCCCGCCGCCTACCGTCGCAAGCTGACCGGTTTCTTCGACAGGCACATCCTGCCGCAGATTGGCCAAAGCTGACAAAGCGTCAGGCGTATCCCAGTTCTGTCAGCCAACGGTGGAAATCCGCGGGCACCGAGGCCAGTTCGCTCTCGCTGACCGCGCTGCGCCATGTCCCGATCGAACTTGTAGAGATAGCGCCGGTGACGCTGGCGTGGTGGCTTAGTTGCTCGACGTCACCCAGAGAGCCCACATCGGCGGTCAGCATATGGGGGGCAAAGTCCAGCCCGGCCCAGTCGAAGACCTTTGCAAATGCGGTCTCGGGCGTGGCGACAAGATCCTCATAGCGGATCTGCATCACGTTTGGCGACCAGCGGTCCAACCGGGCGCAGGCGGCGTTGGCGTCGCACCAGCGGCGCGCCGCGCCTTCGAAATCCGCGATCAGCCCGGCCTTGCGATAGGACAGCGCCACGTCGCGCCCGTCCCGGATCAGCCAGAGATACCGGGCGCGGGGAAACATCTGGGCGATGGCCGGTAGGTGGTAGGTGTTCCAAGGGGTCTTGTCGCCCCAGCGCGTCGCGGTGGATCCGCTCTTGCGCGCGAGATAGAAAAAGAACGCCTCTATCAGCGGGCGCAGCTTGCGCGGCCGCAACTGCATGGCCTCGGCCGCGAACTCGTCGAGGTTCGGCAGCCCGAAGGTGGGCCAGTGCTTGTGCTTCTCGAAATGTGCGCAAAACAGCCAGACGCGTTCGCGCCAAGTCAGCAGGGCGGCGCGCGGCCACAATTCGATCAGGTCACCCAGAACAAAGGTCTCGGGCGGGATATAGATCTGGTTCGACGCGACCAGAATCCGCCGCACTAAGGTGTTGCCACTCCGCCCGGAACCGATGACAAAGAGCGGTTCCCCTGCGCGCGCCGGTGTGAGCCGCAGGCGTGGCATCGCCAAGGCGTGACCGCGCCGGATGAGGCGTGAAGCGATGGCAGGCACGACCGTTCCCTAACCCGTTTTGCCGCTCAGCCGCCGCCGATAATGGCCGCCGAGCTTTTTTGCCAGAACCAGCGGCGACACTGCGGCCCCTTGGCGGCTTGTCTCTCCGTGATCGTCGGCGATCTGTTCCAGCCGTGCTCCCAAGGATTCACTTGCGTAGAGCGCCGCCATCCTGCGGCGCACGTCTAAGGCCTTGTCGCGCGCGGCCGCCGGATCTGATGCAATTCTGTCGACGGCGTTGCGGACCTCTGTGGGCGTACAATAGGCGGCAAGATCGCCGAAAGTCTGCTGCAGACGGGGATCCAGCAGCAGTGGCCGTCCGCAAAGCCCCGCCTCGACCACCGTTCTGCCAAAGGCTTCGTTGAGGCGCGGATGGTAGTGGTAGACAAAGACATCGAGCGAATTAAGGAAGTCGGGGACCGCCTCGGCGCCGAATTCCAGCGCCTCCCAGCCCTCAGGATGCGCGCCTTTCCCGGCCAGTGCGGCGGTCGGGCATCCCAAAACGCGGACTTTCAGGTCTGGCCCCGCCGGTAGAGAGGCATCAATGTCTGGGCCCGTCGCCGGAAATTTCAGCGGGTCACTCCGACCGTGCCGTCCGATTGTCAGCGGCCCGCTGTCCGGGAAGGGCTGTCGCGTTATCGTCCAGTCCGACACGTCAAAGACATTCGGCCAATCGACGGACGTCTGTCGTAGAAACGGTGCAAAGGCGGCGATCTGCGCCCGGACCATGCCTGAGACCGGCGCGATCCATGCCGACAGACCCAGCGCGGCGCGCGCCCGGCGGATCGCATCCAAGGGGTTGTATTCCAGCGACCCGTCGGCCCGGAACGGCAGGTGATGGGCGACAATTACGGTCCGGTCCGCCGAGAGGTTGGCGCGTTCCTCAATCCCGCGGGCAAAGACCAGGGGGTGGTGCAGAAACGCCAGTCGGCCGTGCGCAGCACATCCCGGCGAAAGCCGGGTGACACCAGGCAAATCCGTCAGCGCCAACGCCTTGGGATTGGGGGGGTCGCGGCTGTCGTCCAGGTAGGCAGAGCGCACGAAAAACAGTCCGACACGCAATCCCAGCCCCGACATCGCGGTCACATCGGTGACCAGCGCGGCGGTGCTGCCGCCTGCAAAACGCGCATCTGCAACGACGAGGCAATCGTAGATTTCCACCGTGCCTACCCCGCGCCCGTGCGGCGTCGGGCGCGGACCACCGCCTCACGTATGAGGCGACCGAAGAGGTCTACTGTGACTTGGGGCGGTGCCCAAAAGCAGCGCAGGGCTGCGACCGGGTCCGCAGCGCGCACCGCATCGATCAGCTTGCGCCAGGCCCATTTCTTGTATTGCTCCATCATGTGCGCCTCAAGCGCGCGACGGGTGTCGGCGGAGAGGTCCTTGCGGGCCAGTAGGGCACGGTCCGCTGCGACCAAATGGGCGTGGGCCTCTGTCGGATGCCGACCCGACAGCGAGTCCGGGCGCACGGTCGCGACATAGCCGGTTGGCCCGGTCAGCAGGAACACCGCCCCTTCAAGAAGCGCCTGCATATAGAACACGTAATCCTCACCCAGGCGGATGTTCGGGTCATAGTTCAGCCCGTGCCGGTCCAGAAAGCTGCGGGACATGAGGGGTTTCACGAACCCCATCTCGCGTCGACCGCCGTGGCCAGCAGACAGGTTGGACGCCACGAATTCGGCGGAGGTCACCGGGATCGTCCCAGTTACGTCGCCAAGCATCGGGCGACGGGTGGCTTCCGGGGCGCCCACGTCGAGCTTCCACAGGTCGTCGGCCATGAAATCGGCCCCGTGTCGCGCGGCCAGATCCAGCAGACGGGCAAGGCGGTCGGGTTCCATCCAGTCGTCAGAATCCAGTATCGCGATCCACGGCGCGCGGCCCGCCGCGATGGCCCGGTTGCGCGCCGCAGAAGGGCCAGCGTTCTCTGGCTGACACAGGACGGTCAGGCGCGGATCGTCCTTGGCCCGGTTCTCTGCCAACGCCCGCGTATTGTCGGTGGACCGGTCATCGACCACGATAACCTCGACGGGTACCGTCTGTGACAGGGCGGAATCGATGGCCCTGATGATCGTCTCTTCGGCATTCCATGCGGCGATCACGACAGTGACCTGGGGATCATTCCGGCCCTGATCAGTCATCGACATCCAGCGTGGCGATTTCTCGCTCCGAACACATGGGGGCTGCCTCGTCCGGGGGGCGGTAGGAGATGCAGTGGTAGGTCACGACGGATTTGGTGTCAGGGTCGGCGGTGCCGGACCACTGTGCCTGACCGGTGCCGCCGGTCCATATATTGATGTAGATGCGCCCCGGAGTGTCCGGGATGGCCTGATCCGGGGCCTCGATGCGGTAAAGTTCCCGGCCATCGACATACCAGACCAGCCGATCCGGGAGCCAGTCCAATGCATAAAGATGCGGACCCGCAGCCGCGTCGAACCCAAGGTCGAGCCACTTGCCGGGTAGGTTCTTGCCCTTTGCGAACCGGTTGATCCAGACCTTCGTCGTATCGCGGCCGAGAAACTCGAAATCGATTTCGTCGTGCGGATCTCCGAAATAGGGCCCGGTGTAGAGGAAGAAACTTGAGATCACGCCGTCCCCCGGGGCCGCCGTCATCTTGACCTCGTAATGGCCGTAATGGGTGCGACGGGCGCGCTGGATCTCGGCGCCAAAGAAATTCTGCTGCGCCTCAGCTGGTGCGGGATGCAGCCACAGTTCCAGCGGGGTGCCCTTGGCCCTGCCATGCGTCACGGATTGGCGTTTCCAGATCGTCTTGTAGTGAGAGTCCTTGACGGCGAAATGGCTGATACGCCAGCCTTCGGGAAATGGCTTGCCATCGTCGAACCGCGACAGGAAGGCGCCTTCCGGCTGCGCCTGCGCTTCGACGGGCGAAAGGCCAATGCCGCAGACGGCAGAGAGGATAAGCACGAAACGCGGGCACTGGACTAGGGCGCGTTGACCGGCAAATATCTTCATAAGCATAACCTTCGGTCAAGGATGAGGAAATGCTATGACGAGTCACCAGGTCAAAGCAACGATCATTGTCGCGGCTTGGCGCGCCGAAGACACGCTTGGCCGGAGTGTGCGCAGCGCGCTTGCGCAGGATATCGGATCGCTTGAGGTGATCGTGGTCGACGATGCCTCGCCGGACGGCACCTCGCGTGCTGCACGGGAATTGATGGCCGGGGACCCACGGGTGCGGCTGCTGACGCTGGACCGGAACGGGGGGCCGTCGGCGGCGCGCAATGCCGCCATCGAGGCCGCGCGTGGTGAATGGCTCGCAGTGCTCGACAGCGACGACCAGATGCAGCCAGAGCGGCTTTTGCGGATGATCACCTTTGCCGAAAGCGTCGGCGCGGACTGCGTGTATGACGATCTGCAACCGGTCGATCCGGAGGGCAGGCCGCTTGGGTCCAGCCATCTGGCTGCGCTGGCCATCCATAGCCCGCAAAAGTGGCCGATTGAGCGTTTTCTGACGGGCTGCCGCGCGCTGCCGGGGCAGGCCGCACTGGGGTATCTCAAGCCGATTCTGCGACGCAGTTTCGTGATGCAAAACGGGCTGCGCTATGACACCAAGTTGCGGAATGGAGAGGATTTCCACCTGATCGCGGAACTGCTTGCCGGTGGAGGGGAGCTTTGGTTCCTGCCAACCCCCGGCTACCTCTATACGCACCGTGATGAATCCATTTCGCGCCGCTTGGATCCCGATCACGCGCGGGCGCTGCTTCACGCGGATAAGGCCTTTTGCGCCCGCCATGCCGATACGCTGAGCGCCGAGGCCCGGCGTCTCATGCGCCAGCGCGACCGCAATTTTGCCGATCTTGCGGCAGCCGAGATTGCGATCGGGGCGATTAAGAGCGGCAAGCTTCTGCGCGCCACAGGGACGCTTTTGCGGCGACCGTCTGCGGCGATCCGGATGTTCCGGCAGCTCCGTGGCGGGCTTGCGCGGCGCAGAGCGGCATGATTCGCATGCGGTGCATGAACAGAGATGCCGGTTTCGCAAGCATTGTGTCACTGGACAGACACCCCGGAACAGTTTTTTCTATATTGTGATGCGCTCCGGTATTTGGGGGCCAGATGTAGCGGGCGTCCTGAATTTGTCTTGATCGAAGCGTAAAGTTGCGAACACTTCCTTAAGATCTGGTGGTTTGGCCGCCGCAGCCGATTTCTTTTTAGGGCATTTTGAAAGGGCGCGACCGCACCCGAGGCAGACGGATTATTGGAGAAAGGGAATGATTGATCAAAGAGTCATCTGTGGCTCTCGGTATGCGGAAACCGCATCCGTCCAAGGACTCGGCGCATGAACTGCGGTGCAACGGTTTGCGTGATCGGGTGTCTTGATGTCTCCATGCAATCGCTTTGTATCGGCGGGACCGGTTTGCCAAACACCCTGCCTATGATGCGCCCAGGTTACCCTGACGCGATCGAATGCATTCCAGGTGTCTAGGTTCAGATCTCCATATTTCAGCGCGAATGCGGGGCAAACGGATCCGGCGCAGAACCTGGGCGATCCTCCCCCGATAGGCCACAAGTCGCGGTTTCGGAAACGTCTGCTGACAGGTCTCAAGCTGTGTATCGTCGTTGTCCTGATGATCTGGATCGTCCGCAACGCGGACACTTCATCGGTCTTTGCTGCGATGCGGGGGGCCAACCTGTGGCTGCTTGCGGTGGCGGTCGGCATGCAGGTCCTTGGTGCGGCGATCATGGCTGCCCGGTGGCGACTGCTGTTGGAGGTGCGCGATGTCAGGCCCGGTTTCAGCTATCTCTTTACCGCGACGGTCAGCGCGTTTTTCTTTCGCCAGTTCCTGCCTTCGGTCGTCGGGGGGGACGCAATCCGCAGTGTCGCGGCTTGGCGGGCAGGGGCCGATCCCGGCTTTGCCGCGCTGTCTCTGGTCGCGGACCGGTTGTTCGGCCTGCTTGCGCTGATCCTGTTCCTTGTCGTGGCCTCTGTCTTCATGACACAGGTCGCCGGGGGATTGCCTGGACTTTGGGCCGGAATGGGACTTGCCGTGGCCGTGGTCGGTGGCGGGCTGGTGTTCCTCATGGCACCCGGGCGGATTCGGCTGCCGGCCCGCGCCCCGGCGAGGCTGCACCGGATCCTCGACGCCATGCGCGTCTTCGCGGGTGCGCATCGGATCATTCCTTCCTGCCTCGGCCTGTCCATCCTGCTTCAGATCAACGTTGTCACCTTCTACTGGGTTATCGGTCAGGCGCTTGGCCTCGACGTGCCTTATGGCGCCTTTTATGTGATCGTTCCGATCGCGATCTTTATGATGATGGCCCCGTTTTCCATCAACGGCATCGGCATACGCGAGGTCGCCTTTATCTACCTGCTGGGGATCTGGAACATCGAACGCGAGCTGGCGCTCGCCTTTGCCTGGCTGGAGTTTGGCACCATTCTCACCGCCGGGCTGCTTGGCGGGGCGGTTTACCTGCTGCACCGAGCCCCGCAGAGCACTGCCCCTCGGGGCGACCGTGGCGAAGGAGCGACCGATGTCACATGACCACCGACTGCCGTGGCTCGGGCGGCTTTTGCAACACCTGTACGTACAATTTGACCAGAGGGTATCTCCATGCGTGTGAAATCAGCGATTGAAGCCGTTCTACGGCGCTCGCCTCCGCTCTACCGGCTCGGCTCGCGGCTGTATCACAAGATGAACCCCGAGTTCCGAACATTGAGCCCCGGAGCGCCCGGCGCGATCCGGAAGGCGTTCGAGTTCGGTCGCACCGACCCGGATGCCTCCGCCTTTTCTGGCGACTACCACGAATTTGGCCTGTTCCGTGGCGGGACGTTTCTGGCGGCAGGCCAAATTGTCGATGAAATGGGTCTGAAAGACGTGCGGCTTTACGGCTACGACTCTTTTGAAGGCCTGCCAGAGGCCACGGGTCTCGACGCAGGCGATCCACGTTTCTTCGAGGGGCAGTTTGCCTGCTCGCGCGAAGAGGTCGAGGCGAACCTGGCCGGGCACGGCATGGACATGTCGCGCGCCGTACTTGTCGAAGGCTTCTATGAAGACTCGCTCACCGAAGAGCTGCATGCGGCACATCCGTTTCGGCCCGCTTCGGTCGTGTTGTTGGACTGCGATTACTATTCCTCGACGATCTGCGCGATGGACTGGCTTGATCGCTACATCCGTGCCGGAACGGTTCTTCTGTTCGACGACTGGTTCAGCTACGGAAACGACCCCGACATGGGACAGCCCAAGGCTCTGGAAGACTGGCTGGCGGCGCGGCCGCATTGGCGGGTCGAGCAATTGGATGATTTCGAGGAAAACGGGCGCGGATTTGTTGTCCGGAACGCCTGAGAAGGGCAGGGGGACCCGACCATGACCCAGAGGCCCGACACACTGCCCGAGACGATACAGCAAGAGCCGCCTGCCCATAAGGACCGGGTTGTCGATCTGTTGAACTCCGAAGGCTCTGCCCTGTCGAAGTACCAGACTGTCTTTGTTGGGGTCCACGGGCTGTGGGCGACAGTGCGCTACGATCTGACGATGATGCTGGCGTCGGGCATGCGGGGGGCCTTGGGCTTTGCCTTGCGCAAGGCGCTTTTTCCGCGTCTGCTCGGGGCGGCGGGCGCGGGCGTGACCTTTGGCAGGTCGATTTCCCTGCGATGTCCGGGCCGCATGTCGCTTGGCGATAATGTGACCATAGACGATCACTGTTCGCTTGATGCGCGTGGGGCCCGCACGGCAAGCGATTTCACCATCGGCGCGGCGACCCTGATCGCGCGGGACACGATCCTGCTTGTCAAGCAGGGCCATCTGCGGATTGGCGCGCGCTGTTCGATCGGCAGCCAGTGTTTTCTGGGTGCCGTGTCCGGTATCGAAATCGGCGACGACACGATCATCGCAGGGCAATGTTATTTCGGCGGCGGGCGCTATCATACGAAGCTTGGGGCTGGCACGATGCAGCAGCAGGGGCTGACGACACGGGGGGCCGTTGTCATCGGCAAGGACGTCTGGATCGGCGCGGGCGTCAAGGTGCTGGACGGGGTCCGCATCGGCGATGGCGCGATTATCGGGGCTGGCGCAGTGGTGACCGGCGATGTCGCACCCGCGACCATCGTTGGGGGCGTTCCGGCAAAACAGATTGGTGAGCGAACTTAGGAAAAGGGGGATACATGGTCCGGTCTTTCCAGCCGCCCAGCGGGGATCGCACGCCGTCCGGAACCACGCTCCGACCGCGCAGGACAGCGTTTGTCGGGGCGCTACTGGTGCTTGCGGCGGCGGTCGCTTTTCGCTTGGGCCTTTTGCAGGCCCCCGGGGAGTTCGACGAATTTTACCACCTGCTTGCCGCGCGCGGCTGGGTCGAGACGGGCAGCCCCCGCATCCTGGACGGAGAGTACTGGCGCGGCACGCTGTTCACGCGCTTGGTCGCCGCCCTGTTCGGGATCACCGGGTCGCAAGACCTGCCGGTGGCGCGTCTGGTTGCGATCGCTGCCGGATCGCTGATGCCGGTGGTCCTGTTCCTGTGGATCTACCGGGTCGTTGGTCTGGGAACGGCGGTTCTGGCTGCCGCTTTCGCCGTCCTCTGGCCGCAGGGAATCCTGGAATCCCAGCTTGCACGCTTTTACACGATCCAAGCCCTGACATTCTTCTCGGGCGCGGTGGCGTTCTATATGTTTCTCGTCGGCCCGGCTGGGACGCGGATTTTGTATGGGTTGGTCGCGGTGCTTTTCTGGTGTTTGGCGGTCCACTTTCAGGTGAGTTCGGTCATCGGCATCGCGGCGGCGCTGCTCGGCGGGCTGGTGGTGATCGCCGTCCGCCGGAAATTCAGCCTGCGGGGCTGGATCTTTCTGGGATCCGCCATGGTGTCGCTGTCCCTGATCGCCGTTGTGGCCCTTAGCACGACGGGGGTGCTCGAACGGGCCTGGGCCTTTTATCGCTGGACTCCGTTACATGCGGCGGGGACGCGCGATTACTATGGCTTCTATTTCAACCAGCTTGAGACGTCCTACGGCGTGTTGTGGCTGGCAAGCGTTGTGCTTGTCCCGCTGGGGTTGCGGGTCAACGCTGGGCTCACCGTCTATTGCGGCACGATCTTCACGGCCTGCTTCCTGGTCCATTCCTTCGGTGGGATGAAGTCACTGCGCTACCTGTCCTACGCAACACCGTGTCTCTTCGTGCTGTGGGCGCTGGGACTGCGCTCGGGGGTCGCGCTGGTGACACGGCACCTTGATCCGAAACTTCGGGTCGGGTTTGTGCTTGTGGCAGGCGTGGCCGTCGTGGCGACAACGCAGTTCGTTCCCAGATCATTGCAACTGGCAGGGGGCGAAGGTCTGCCGCCCCGCGGCGACTGGAGCGCGGGGCGGGCGGTCGTCGGCGATTGGAGCAGCGTGCCGTTTGTCGCCACCACGCGCGAGTTGCAGCAGATTGCGTATATCGGCCCCTACGATGTTCTGTTCAGCCAAAGCCGGGTCACAGAGCTGAGGCCGCCAACAGATTTCGGAATTGACCCACGCACCGGGCGACCGGTTGTGGGCACCGGCGAAAACATCGCGGGTGTTCTGTACTGCGTGCCCGACGGGATTCTCGTGACGTCACCGGACTGGTGGTATGCCGGGGGCTGGGAAGACGGGCTGGAGCCGGTGCTGACCGCAAGAGACGCCATCGTGAACAAGCGTGAGGCGGACGAAATCGTTGTTATCCGCTGGCAACACAAGCGTCCGGTGCCCGATATCTGCGCCACCCTGTTTCAGGAGCTGCCCGCCGCCGCGCGTGCGTCTGCCAAGGCATCTTAGGCGCGGCCGCCCGGTTGCTCACGGCAGGAGCGCGGCGGTGATTTCCTCGGGGGACTGACGAAAACTGTCCTCAGGCATCGAGAGTATGGCACGGCGCTGCGCGACGATGTCTTCGTGTGACAGGCCGGACAGCAGCGAGGTCAGCGCCTCTGCTGTTGGTTCCGCCACGGTCCAGCCCAACCCCTGGCTCACGCGTCGGCCCGTTTCGGTGCCGGACACCGCAATCGACGGACAACCGAAGTATCCGGCTTCATAGATCCGGTTGGGCAGCAGCCAGGTCGAGTTCGTACCCCATTGCCACAGGTCCTGTACCCAGACCGCATCGCAATCGCGATAGATCCGCTCTAGCCCGTCGGGGTAATCGTAGGGACCATGATAGGTCACGTTCTCGCGGGCGGCGACGATCTGGTCAAAGTCGGGCAGCATGTGGTCATGGACGATCCCGTGCATTTGCAGGCTGACCTCCGGGCCCAGTCGATCAGCCGTCTTTATGAGGATGTCGAGGCTTTGCGGGCAGCGCAATGTGCCGACCCAGCCCACGACAACCGGTTGTCCGGGTCGCTTGGGAACCACGGTGTCCGGCGCGGGCCGGACAGGGCCTTCGTCACTGACCCAGATCTTGTTCTCCACCAGCTTTACGTCGCCGGACCAGCCCTGCACTGGCGCGAAATATTCGCGGTCAAAAGCGGGAGAGGAGACGATGATCGCGTTTGTTTGTTTCAGAAGCTGCCGCTCGACCCCCCGTGCGATGCGCCCCTTGGCCCCGGCATCTGTCATCATGTCGTGGATATCGAGGGCCTCGTAGACCATCCGTGGACGCGGTCGGATCATGCTTTTGGCCACCGCAGCGACGATCAGCATGTCAAGATTGCGCGCCACGATCGTCTTTGCGCCCTTCAGCCGTTCGCGGTTCCGCCACAGGATCGGTATGGCCGCAAGGATCCGCCATATTCGCTGGCCCATTGCTGCGTTGCGCGTCTCGCCCAGATCGACATTGGGCCAGAACGGCTCTGCGTTGTGGGTCATGTTCTCACGGCGCATCGTAAAGCCGCTGACGTCAAAACCACAGTCCAGATAGGCGCGGATACGGCGCTGCTGCGCCGCCTCAGCCGCGTCAAAGCCAAAGACCAGAAGTTTGTGTGGCCTGTCGGACCCGTGAAGGTGGCTGTTGGTTGGGGCGTTCACCTGTCCTGCCCCACCTCCCAGGGAAGCCGGTCGCGGCCCAGCATCACACGCAGTTCCGCCATTTCATCCTCAAAAAGGCTCCGAAGACGGCATTCAGTTTCTGGGCGCATTGGGGGCACCTCGTCGCGCACCTCGATGCGGTTGGCCTTGAGAAGCTGCGCAATAGGCGGCTTTGCCTTGATCCGCGCCAACATGGGCTCAAGGCCGCGCCGGCGCATCCAGTCGCCCCCGGCCCGCAACCCGACGCGTAACGCGGGCAGCCGGGCGCGGTCGCTTTCGTTGCGGCGCTCGTGCAGGATTGCGCTGTCAAAGCTGTCGTCCACGCCGAGGAACCCGAAAAGCCTGCGGGCTGCGGCGCTGGCATCGGCAGAGATGTCCTCGGCAAACAGCACCAGCATCCGGTTCGCGGCGAAGGCCTCACGCCATCTGCCGAGATGCGTGGCATAAAGTCCCTGCTCGACGTAGGCCGGGTTGTTGGCCAGTCCGTCCTCAAAGGCGACTGGATCGATATGCCCCTTGATGATCTCGTGGAGGTGATTGGAAAACGCGCGCTTTACCGGGTCGCGCAAGAGCAGCACGATCTTGAGATCAGGATTGTAGGCCCGCGCCCGCCCCGGTGCGCGCGGGTCGTGAAAATAGGACGGTGAGCTTTCAAACCGGACTGTGCGGGTGGCGTCCTTGTCGAAATGGCTTTCGTACCAGCGATAGCCGCGGTCGAAATAGTAGCTGAAGAAATCCAGCTCTTTGGGAGTGCTGACGCCAATCTCCGGGTGTGATCCCGCGACCGAATGTATCCAGGACGAGGCGCATTTCTGCGCCCCAAGACCGATGGCGTCGACAAGCGCGGGGCGCGCCGTGGCGCCGGGGCTGGGGATCACCTGAGGCGCTGCTGTTGGCACGAAGTCAGAACTCATCGGCGCAGGATACCCGGCTATTGGTGAGGGACCAACGGTTTGTCGGCGGGATCAGAATGGCGCCAACTGATGTTGCGCCTCGTCTCATGGGGCAGGCTTTCTGTTCATGGTCGCAATCACCTCATGCAGCACGTCAGGTGTGATGTCTGAATAACGATAGGTCCGGTTGTTAGCGTCTGGATCCTGCCTGCGTCGTTCGGCCGTGCCTGCAAGGACGTCCCAGACGGCCTTTGGCATGGCGTCCAGTGCATTCAACTGGTTGCGCGCGCGCATCAGCCAAGGCCCGTCCGAGGCCTTTGCCGCCTGCGGAACCTGGGCGATGATGTCGCCGGTATCGATCCCCGGTTCGACATAGTGGATGGTCAGCCCGGCCTTGTCGAGATCACCGTTGCGCACCTGCCAAGTCTCGACGCGGGTGCCGCGATAGTCCGGCAACAAAGACCCATGCAGGTTCAGGACGCCCAGCGACGCCGCCCGCAGCATCGGCTCACGGATGATCGGTGTGCCGGTCAGCACAATGACCTTCGGTGCGAAACCGGCTTGCCAGCTTACATTCTGTTCCGCGTTAACCTCGGGACGTGGCACGCGACGGATGTCACAACCCTCGGGCCAGTCTGGCAACGGCCCGGCCCCTTCGAGAAAGACCTGACGGGCCTCGCGTTCGTAGCCCCAGACCACCTCCGACAACCGATGCTTTTTCGAAACAAGGCGTTTCAAGCGTGTCGCAACGCGGGAGAGGAGCCCTCGGCGCGGTTCTGGAGGCGGTGTCTCGAGCACGAGAACGCTGCGCAGTGGATCGTCCGTGCCGGAAAGCGCTGTCGCAAGACGCAGGGCCATGTGGCGACCCAAGGGGGTGTCGCCGGTAATCAGCCCGACACCGCTCATCGAGGGTTTCTCGCTGCTTGGGCGTCAAGTTTGAAAAACAATTCGCGGTCGTGGAAGAAGAAATCGAGAAAGCTTGGCGGCAATCCGTTCCAGCCATGCGCGCCCTCAAGTCCGCCGATCTGTGAACGATGACAGGCCAGCGCCTCTCGTTTGCGCTGCTTGAGATCCTTTATATCCACGGCAACCGCATTCAGGTTCCGCGCCGCTTGGCCTGCCTTGCGCAGACCGGCGATGAATCCGGCCTTATTGCTTGCCTTTTCGGGGCGCCAGGACCGAAAATCCCAAAACCACACCGGGTATTCCCAGACCGCCGCACCGCCAAGCCGCCCTTGCGCGTGAAGATTGCGCACAGCTTGCGCCAGCGCAACGTGATCCCGGTGACCGTCGCCCAAGGCACATACGAAGATTTCTGGCGGCGACAGTTCTGCGACGAGCGAGGCGATCCGGTCCTCTAGCGCCGCCGCATGCGCGGCGAGCGCACCATCTGGGAACCCCAAAAACTGAACGTGGTCCTCTGCGACATCAAGCCGGGCGCAGGCTGCGACGGCCTCACGCGCACGCAAAGTTACGATGTCTTCCCGTGTCATATCCGCAGCCCCGGTCGCGGCCCCATCGGTCACCACGGCGACCTGAACCGGCTGCCCTGCTGCACGCTTGTGTATGACCAGCCCGCCGCAGCCCAAGGTTTCGTCATCCGGATGGGGGGCGAGCACCAGGCAGCCCCGACGGGTCAGTTCAACCGAGCAATCCGTTGCCCGGCGCGCAACGCGTCGCCATAGACGCCGCATCGCTGCGCGTTCCAGATGAGGCCAGATTCTGGATAGGTTCACGGTTTTCACTTGGTCTGTTCAATTCACTGGGACGAACAATTTGCGCGGTCGGGCCGCCACATCATGAAGTATTGCGGGGGTTTCCCGCAACTGACAACGTTTTAGGGCCGCTTTGCCGCGGCTTTCCCAAGGTCCAGAGACAATTGCCATCTTGTGCGCGCTTCAAGTAGCGCGCACATGGCACAAGACCTGTTGCAACCAAGTTGAAACGTCACCCGGTCTGCAAAGTAGA
>TARA_R100000750_G_C2347351_1_pt1 | contig 19585 bp, 20 predicted proteins | sample TARA_R100000750 | Tara Oceans TARA_R100000750 (sample SAMEA2623327) | marine metagenome | biome: marine biome (ENVO:00000447); feature: mesopelagic zone (ENVO:00000213); material: "saline water (ENVO:00002010), including plankton (ENVO:xxxxxxxx)" | depth 375 m
ACAACCGACAACCGACAACCGACAACCGACAACCGACAACCGAAATTAGTTCCAATTTTCATCAAAATCGAGATTGTCGTAATCTTCCGGATCAAGATCAAAATCTTCGTCATAGTCCTCTTCCTCTATTTCCTCGGCAATAAACTCCTTTTCGGGTGCTTCCTCCGGAATTTGCCCGTGCGAGTACATCAAATTTGGATAAGTGGTACCCGCTTCCGCATCAGCAATATCGGCAAGCTCCACCATAAACGTCCACATATTTAGGAAATCGTAAACATAAAGTAGTCTTGTGTTTTCTTCATCAACTACATCTTCCAAAATGGTTTCACCCATAATACGAATGCCACCCGGCTCATCGCTTACGTCAAAAAGGGAGATTTCTTCATCTTCCTCCCACAGTTCATTACTGGTATAAAAAGATGCCATTTCCTGTCCGTCAAATCCAAAAGATTGGGTGATGGCGTTATGGAAATCTTCCAGGGTGGCCGAAGCTTCTATTTCGATGTCGCGGAAAACGTCTTCGTGGGTGTCGAGGATTATTCTGAAACGGTAAATCATTTTAAAGAAATTTTAGGGTGCAAAGTTACAATTTTATACCTCTCTTAAGGCCTTGAAATTTTTGTTTTTTCAGAGTTATTTACTGAATCTGTGCAAAACAAAAGTCATTGTAGCCAGTAGGAAAAAAGCAGTTACTTGATGCAAAACTCCCAAAACTACGGGCACTTGCAGGATAAGCGTGAAAACTCCTAAAATAAATTGAAGCAAAACCAAAAGCAACAATACATTTATTCCGTTTTTCTGCGGAAGTGTGAGCTGCAATTTTCGAGTTTTGTACCAAATAAAGAAGATTATTCCCACCACCGCATAAGCCATATACCTATGGACGAACTGCACGCCGCTTTTGCCTTCCACAAAATTTTTCCAAAGTGGATTTTGTTCAATATAAACTGTTTCGTGCAACCACTCGCCATCATTCATTAATGGCCAATGGTTGTGTATCCACCCAGCATCGAGTCCCGCTACAAATGCACCCCATACAATCTGTATAAGCAAGATTGCCATTCCAAAACGGATTATATTTCGGATGTGTTTGTTAATTTCTTTTTTAACCGGATACCAAAGATCCATCGCCACCCAAAAAGTATAAGCAAACGTTATAAACGCCGTAGTTAAGTGCATCGCAAGCCGATAATGGCTCACATCCGGACGGTCCACCAAGCCACTTTTCACCATATACCATCCCAGAAATCCTTGAAATGCACCTAAACACATTAAAATTATTGCTTTTCCAATAGTAGGCTTGCTAAGTTGTTTTTTCAGAAGAAAATAAAGAAAAGGAATGATAAAAACAATGCCCAGAAGTCTGCCTAGTAATCGGTGCAGCCATTCCCAAAAATAAATATCCTTAAAATCCTGCAAGCTGAAATGGTTGTTCAGCTTTTGGTATTCTGGAAATTGCTTGTAATGGTCAAACTCGGCAATCCATTGCGCTTCATTCATTGGCGGCAACGTTCCGGAAATAAGTTTATAACTTGAAATTGAAAGCCCGGAATGGGTGAGGCGCGTAATGCCTCCAATCACTACCATTATAAAAATAAGGAAACATCCTGCGAGGAGCCAGTAGATTACTTTTTTGTTGTCTTTGTTTGCCACCAATTATAATTTTTTATTAGTGCATTCGTGGTGGACTTTTTAACCACGAATACACGAATTATTTTTTTCAATCTTCATTTCCCCCTTTGGGGGTTAGGGGGCTTAATCCTAATTCCTTCCCTCTTTTCAACATAAACTGATGCGCTGCTTCATATTCATTGGGAATTTCGCCCTCTAGGATTGCTTCTTTAATGGCATCTTTAATAATACCAATTTCACGTGAAGGTTTTAAATTGAAAGTTTCCATAATTTCTTCACCTGTAACAGGCGGTTGAAAGTTCCTTACTTGATCTCGTTCTTCAACTTCCACAATTTTATCGCGCACCAATTGAAAATTTGCGTGATATTTTTTAAATTTTTTAGGGTTCTTTGTGGTAATATCTGCTTCGCAAAGCGTCATTAAATCTTCCACATTTTCACCTGCGTCAAAAATCAAACGGCGAACGGCGCTATCAGTAACTTCACTTGCCAAAACGATAGGGCGGGAGCTCATCAAAACCATTTTCTGGACGAATTTCATCTTTTCATTCAACGGCATTTTCAACCTTTTGAAAAGTTTGTAAACCATTTTTGCGCCTACAAATTCATGTGCGTGAAAGGTCCAACCCAATTTTTTATCAAATCTCTTTGTCGGTGCTTTTCCAATATCGTGAAGCAATGCAGCCCAGCGTAACCAAAGGTCATCAGTAGCTTGTGAAATATTATCGACCACCTCCAGCGTATGCCAAAAATTGTCTTTATGCGTTTGGCCTTCTTTTTCGTCTATGCCCTGTAAAGCGATCAATTCCGGTAAAATGAAAGGCAATAAACCTGTTTTGTGCAACAAGTCAAATCCTTTTGAAGGAACATCCGATAGCAGAATTTTGTTCAGTTCGTCAACAATCCGTTCTTTGGAAATAATTTTTATGCGTTCAGCATTTCTGGTAATTGCTTCCAACGATTCTTTTTCAATTATAAAATCTAACTGTGTTGCAAACCGAATGGCGCGCAGCATCCGTAATGGATCGTCGCTATAGGTAATATCTGGGTCTAAAGGTGTTCGGATTATTTTTCTCTGAAGATCTTCAATCCCATTGAATGGATCCAAAAGTTCTCCAAAAGTTTCATCATTAAGGCTAAGTGCCAAAGCATTTATGGTGAAATCCCTTCGGTTTTGGTCGTCTTCCAAAGTGCCGTTTTCCACAGCAGGATTTCTGCTTTCCTCGGAATAGGATTCTTTGCGAGCACCAACAAATTCAAGTTCAATACCGCCACTTTTCAGCATTGCGGTGCCGTATGTTTTGAAGACGGAAACTTTCGGTTTTCCCGGTAATAGTTTTGATACTTCTTCAGCTAAATCAATTCCGCTTCCAACGGCAACTATATCAATATCTTTCGCATCGCCTCTTTTCAAAAGAAAATCACGCACATAACCGCCAATTACATAACTTTCCAAATTTAAGTTATTGGAAGCTTTGGAAATGGTTCTAAAAATTGGGTTTTTTAGAGCGGATATGTAGGTTTTTTTTGCCACGAATACACGAATATTTTTTGTGGGGGTATATTTTATAGTTTACAGAACAATTTTTTGATGGTCTAAAAAGTCTTTATGAAAATTAACTAAAAGAGCTAGTTTGCAACCTGAAACTTTTAAATAGTTTATACATTGGGCCAAATGTTTGTCGTTTAGCATTTCAATAGATTTTATTTCCAGAATTATTTTATTCATTACTACAAAATCAGCATAAAACTTATGAGGCAAAATAATGTCTTTATATTTTACTGAATATTGTTTTTCTCTTTCAAAAGGAATTTCTTTTAATTTGAATTCATATTCAATTGCATCCTTATAAACAATTTCTGAAAATCCACTGCCTAATTGATTATAGACGTCGAACATACACCCAACAATAGCATAACTTTCCTCTTTATATGTAATGTTTGCCATTATTTCAAAGTATCATTTTTACAAAAACATTCGTGAATTCGTGGCAACTTTTACTGCCGAATCACTTTTACCGAACCATCATTCTTCAACTTGATAATAGCCGAAGGTTTTCCTGATTTTTTTTCGTGGTGCAAATTTACAACATAGTCCACGCCTTCCAAAATTAAAGGGTCTATTTCGGCATAACTTTGCGGGGTTTTTTCTCCTGAAATATTTGCCGAAGTAGAAACTAATGGTCTTCGGAATCTCTGAATTAGTTTTTTACAGAATTCATCTTTCGTTACCCGAATGGCGAGTGAATTATCCTCGGCAATAATATTTTCAGCAACACGAATTGGATCATCGTAAATAATTGTGGTGGGTTTTTTGGCGTATTTTAAAATATCATAAGCCACTTCCGGTACATTTTCAACATATTCATTCAGCATTCTAAAATCGTGTACCAAACAAATCAGCGATTTTTCATCACTTCTTTGCTTCAGCTTAAAAACTTTGTCCACGGCCTCAGGGTTGGTGGCATCGCAGCCTATGCCCCAAACCGTGTCGGTGGGGTAAAGGATTAAACCGCCTTTCTTTAAAACGGCGATGCAATTTTCAATTTCAGTCTTCATTTAAAAAAGTGATTTTTTGTTTCTGTTTCAACGATTGGGTTTGGTTGTTGCTTTTCAGAATAATGGGCAGCAGATACCATTTTTTCGGTTTGATTAAAATGGCGATTGTTAGATACACTCTAATGAGCAAATATTTTCCAAAGCCGTAATTTTTCCGAAGTACATACAAATACGAAATATAACTTTCCCTGTTCATCACTTTGGAAGTACCTGTACTAACGCCTTGATGGTGCAAGATTTTCGCTTCGGGCACCAGCCAACTTTCATAGCCAAGTTTTTTTAGGCGATGGCAAATGTCCATCTCTTCCCAATACAGAAAAATGTTGGTGTCGAAACCGCCAACCTCCGCAAATGCCTTGCTATCAAAAAATAGAAATGCGCCGTTTACCCAATTTACTTTTAAAGGTTTGGAATATTCTTTTTTGCGCTTTGGATATAGTTGTGGATTGTTTTTTTCAAGAAAACCTCTTCCGAAAAGTAAACGCCGCAACCCCTTATTATGGTCAAACGAAGCAACAAACCTATTGTTTTCGTCAAAATTCTGAGCCGTTGAAACACCCACTTTTGGATTTGCTTTCATAAAATTCAGCAAAATACCCAAACAATCATTCAGCAACATAGCATCATTATTCAGAAAAAGGAGATAATATGATTTTGCGAATTGTGCTCCGAACATATTTCCGCCGCCAAAGCCTGTATTTATAATACTTCGGTGTAAAGAAATGTTGTTTTTTTTCGGAAAGTTTTCTTCAAGAATTTTATATTCTGAAGGTGTTGAATTGTTGTCAACCACGATTATTTGATACTTTATCGCCTCCGAAGTTTTTTCAATCACGGTATTTACGCACTCCAAAGTATATTTTGAAGAGTTGTAATTGACAATGATTACGGCTACATCCATCAAATAAATTTTAATCGCGAAATTTTTCCGACCGATTTTGGCAAAGATACAATTACTGTCCGTGGGAGTTTGCCCAAAGTTTTAATAAAGTTATTTAGAGCAAGCTTTTATAAACCTCCAGATATTTTTCAGCAGTGGTTTTCCAGTTGAAGCTTTGGGCGCGAGCAGTGTACCAATCTTCATAAAACTGCTTTTTACTGTTGAATTTTTCCATTCCATTTTTCAGCACCTGCGCCATATATTCGGGTTCGTAGTGATCCCAAAAAAAGCTATGCTCACCACCAATTTCGGGTAGGGAAGTGTTGTTTGAAAGAAATACGGGTTTCCCAAAACGCATGGCTTCTATGGGTGGAATTCCGAAACCTTCCCGCAAGGATGGAAAAACAAAGGCTTCGCAATTTTGCAGGTAATATTGTTTGTCTAAATCGGCTATTTTTCCAGTTTGGAAAACCCTGTTTTCAAAACCGTAACGTTTAACCATTTCGGTAAGTTTTTCTGCATAACTGGAAGTATTGCTGCCCGCGAGCACCAAATTATATTCAGGCAAAAAGCGCAACATTTCCACAAGACTCATAAAATTCTTTCGTTCGCTGAAATCGCCAATTGTGAAAAGATAAGGTTTTTGAGGTAAAAGTGACGGTTTATAGTCCTTCGGAAGTGTGATTTCGGTAATTGTATTGCCGTTGTAAATTACGTATTCCGGAATGTTCGGCACATCAAAATGGGCGTGGGTGTCCTGTTTTGCAAATTCTGAAATATAAGCAATGGCGCTGCTTCTTTTCAATTTTTCGTTGAATTGTTTTTTCAGTTTTTGCTGCAATTCCTCAGAACCTTCAGTTACAAAATGCACGTCGTGAACCGTCAATAAATACGGAATGTTGAAGAAGGGTTCAATCTTTATATTTTGATTTAAACAATGCCAAAGATTGTATTTTCTCTTTATTCGGAAGGGTTTATGGCGGGTTAGCGAATTGTATTTTCGGTATTTAAAAGTATCACCAAATTCCTCTTCAAGCTCTGAAATATTTTTCGCATTTAATACAATTTCAAAATCGTCTTGGGGAAACGTAGCCAACGCTTTTATAAAATGATAGTTAAACTGGCCAAAGCCCGAATAACGGTTTTTTAAATTGTGCGATTCTAAAAAAACTTGTTTCAATTTACGGATTGTTAATTAATCTTTCTGTACAAAAGCCAAAGGTTTACATATCTTTTAAATACTGAAAACGCACTTACATAGGCGAGGATAAAACCTTCTTTCCCGTCTAAAATACCCAATCTGAAAATAAATTGGTTCCAAAATCTGTAAAACGGGCGAAACAGAAAATGGTAATAGTTGGGCTTCTTTCCTTTTTTATAGAGCATTTGTGCTTGCAGCGTGCTGTATTGGTGCATTTTTGCGGTGTAATCATCAAACGATTTATAGGTGTGGTGCGGCAGGCTGTTCTTTAAATTTTCGGTTTTGCCGTCGGTTTCCAATGTTTCGTGGACCAAATTTGCGTTGTATTGGCAATGGCTTTTATTGAAAAATCGGATGATGTAATCATTCTGCAAACCGCTGTATTTAATGCGTTTCCCCATAAAATAGAAATCGCGTTTCACAAAATAGGCAATGGCTTTTGGGTTTTTAAATTTTTCTAAAATTTCATCGGTGAGTGCTGGCGTAATTTCTTCATCCAAATCAAAAAATGTAACCCAATCGTTTTTCGCCTTTGAAATAGCGAAATTCTTTTGCGCAGAAAAATTGTCAAAAGCCCTTTGGTAAACAGTCACTTTTTCGTTTTTGGAAGCCAACGCTACCGTTTCATCGCTGCTAAAGGAATCCACAATCACAATTTCATCCGCAAACCAAAGGCTTTTTAAATAGCCTTCAATATTGGCGGCTTCATTGAGCGTGATGGCAAGGGCGGTGATTTTTACAGGGTTTTCCAAAAACAGCTTGTAGTTTGCGTAAAAGTAATAATTTTACAGGTATAAATTTGAAAACCGTTATGGCGAAGCTTCCTATTTTAATGTACCACCACGTTACTGCTGAAAAGGGGAAAGGATTGACCATTTCGGTAGAGAACCTTGAAAAGCAGTTTAAGCATTTGGCTGAAAACGGCTATAAAACCTACCATTTTAAGGAATTGGTAAAACTGAAATCATTGCCAAAAACCAAAAATATCATTATCACTTTTGATGATGGCTATGTGAGCCAAATGGAATTGGCGCTTCCGTTGCTGAAGAAATACAAACTGAAAGCCACCTTTTTCGTGCCTTTAGATTTTTTGGGAAAAACCGATACTTGGAATACTTCTTCCCTAAAAATAATGACGGCGGAACAATTGAAAAACCTCGACCCAAAAATTGTGGAGCTCGGTTTCCATTCCTTTTACCACAAAAAATACACCGAGCTTTCCAATGCCGAAATTGAAGCCGATACCCGCCCTTGCCTGGAATTCGTTTCAGAAAATGAATTGAATTTTTCGCCTGTTTTGGCCTATCCCTATGGTAAATTTCCAAAGGAAAAAAAACTGAATGAAATCTTTAAGAAAATACTTTCTCAAAACGGCATTGAATACGGGCTTCGCATTGGTAATAGAATAAATTCATTTCCCTTTAAAAAACCTTTTGAAATTCAGCGAATCGACGTAAAGGGAGAATTTTCAATGTTAAAATTTCGACAGAAAATTCGGTTTGGGAAGTTTTTTTAGTCCCCTCCCGACCTTCCGCCGCGGCGGAGAGGAGAAAGACGTAAGATTCCCCCTTTGGGGGCTAGGGGGATTGGCTATTTCATCCCTTTTTGAAGCAACATTAACTTCACATATCGTTCAAAAACCCCATAGGCATTTACCGCTGCCACAGTCATTCCCGGCATGCCGTCGCGGAAACCTCCTTTTAAAATAAAGGAGCGGAAAAACCGATAACTGGGCTTAAAAAAGAGGTGGAACCAAGTTGCTTTTTTGCCTTTATCAAATAGTTGCTGCGCTTGAAACCAAGCATACGATTCTTTTTTTGAAATATAATTATCTAGGCCTTTATAGGTAAAATGCAGCATTTTATTTTTCAGCTTCCCAATGCTGCCTTTGCAAGTAAGTTTTTCGTGAACCGAGCCAGAATATTCCGCACCATCGCGTTTTACAAGCCGAAGCACGTCATCACTGTGATGATAGAGAAAACGGTTCATATAAAAGTGAGGAAAATTTATTTTGTACCCACCGTGCTTTGGGTTTTGGAGCGTTTCCTTTATTTCAGCTTCCATAGAGTGGGTTACGCGTTCATCGGCATCCAAAAATAAAACCCAATCGCCAGTTGCTTCTTTTAATGCAAAGTTTTTTTGGTTTGAAAAATTATCGAATTTTCGTTGTAGAAATTTTGTAGCGTACTTTTTGGCAATTTCAGGGGTTGCATCTGTACTGAAGGAGTCAATAACTATAATTTCATCAGCAAACACAACGGAAAACAGCGCATCCTCTATATATGCTTCTTCATTGAAAGTTGGAATAATAACTGAAAGGGTTGGCATATTTAGCTTTTTATTCTTCGGAAAAGATTTCTGGCTCCGTGATGAACCATTAAAATGTGAAAATTTTTGGAATTAACAATCCGATAAATAATTCTGTAATTCCCTTCCACTAATTCTCGAATATTGGGATTGTCAATTTCTTCTACAGATTTACCGATATTTGGATGTGTTTTGATTATTTCAGTACCGTGTTTTATTTTTACTATTTGTTACCGAGCATATAATTTAGAGTCCGCAGAAATATATTCATAAATTTCCCGTAAATCGGTTTTTGCATCATTTAGCCATTTTATTTGAACCATTGCTGCATTTCGGTTTCTAATTCCGCTTCACTGATTGTATCATTTTGTTTGGACTTTTCAATTCGTTTTTCAAGCTTGTCTATAAATATAAAGCGCTCAATCAATTCCTCAATGGTAAATTCATCAGGAAAATTTTCAATCTGTTTTTTCAGAAAACTTTTAGTAATCATCGCTTTTGTATTTTTTATCTAAATTACGACTTTTCAATTTCTAAGCCAACTGGGTAAATAACTTTATCTTTGATGTCTAAAACTATTTTCGCTTTATGGCAAACACTTGCAGAATTTGTGGCAATTCCAAAGAAAATAAAACCTTCGTAGCAAAGGAAATGATGTATGGTTTGCGGGATACCTTTGAATATTTTGAATGTGCAAAATGCGGCTGTTTGCAGATTAGCGAAATTCCTTCAGATATGTCTAAATATTATCCGGGGGATTATTACAGTTTTGATACTTATGATGGAAAGAAATTTGAAGGAACAAAAGGTGCCATAAAAAAGAAGCAGTACGAATATGCTGCGATAGGCGGAATCGTTTATAAAAATACGCTAGCCCATTTAATTGGGAAAAAGGAATACGAAATTTTTAATGAGCTCGATGTAACAAAGGCAACGAGCATTCTTGATGTAGGCTGCGGAAATGGCCGAAATTTTCTGTACCCGCTAGCGGAGGTTGGTTTTAAAAATGTAATGGGCTGTGACCCTTATTTGAATGAAACAATTCAATATGAAAATGGCTTGACCATAAAGAAAAGCAGTGTGTTTGATATGAAAGGAACCTTCGATATTATAACCTATCATCACGCCTTTGAACATCTGCCAGACCCTTTTGAAAATCTTCAAAAAGTTTACGAACTTCTTTCTCCCGGAGGTGTGTGCATAATCCGTATTCCTACCGTTTCCTCATATGCATGGGAGCATTATGGCGTTAACTGGGTGCAATTGGATGCTCCGCGGCACTTTTTTCTTCACTCCCAAAAAAGTATGCAATTACTTGCGGAAAAGACCAATTTCGATTTGTATAAAATTGAATATGATTCCACTCATTTTCAGTTTAGCGGAAGTGAAAAATACCGTCAAGACATTCCGCTTTCTGCGCCAAAATTGAAAGGATTTTCAAATTCACTACATCGAAAATCCCAAAATTTCCAGTATGGACAAAAAGCAAAACAACTCAATAAGGAAGGGCGTGGTGATCAGGCTGCCTTTTATTTACGAAAGAAATAGCTTTATCTTTGCCACAATATGACCGCACATGATACTTCTGTAATTATCAGTACCTATAATTCCTGTGAATGGCTGGAGAAGGTGCTGTATGGCTATAACAATCAAACTTACAGGCAGTTTGAGGTTGTAATTGCGGATGATGGCTCTAATGATGAGACTCGGCAATTGCTAAAAAGATTGGAAGCCGAAGTATTCTACCCCATAATCCACGTTTGGCATGAAGACAAAGGTTTTCAAAAATCGCAGATACTAAATAAGGCGATTCTTCAGTGTAGCACAGAGTACATTATTATGAGCGATGGCGACTGTATTCCGCGGAAAGATTTTGTGGAACAGCACGTTAAATTTCGCGAAGAGGGTTATTTTCTATCGGGAGGTTATTTTATGCTGCCCTTGGATATTTCAAAAGACATTACCAAAGAAGATATTTATTCTGAAAAATGCTTTGATGTTTCATGGCTGAAAAAGCACGGACTGCAATCTTCTTTCAAAAACAATAAGCTTTATTCGGGACCTTTTAAAGCCTACCTTCTTAATAGATTTACACCCACAAACGCCAGTTGGAATGGGCACAATGCTTCTGGTTGGAAAAAAGATATATTAGCCGTAAACGGTTTTGACGAACGCATGCAGTATGGCGGACAGGATCGTGAACTGGGTGAAAGGTTGATAAATCAAGGTATTAAAAGCAAGCAGATTCGTTATAATGCTGTGGTGTTACATTTGGATCATCCGCGCGGCTACAAGAATCAAGATTCGATCAATAAAAATTTGGCCATCCGAAAGCAGACGAGAGGCAAAAAAAAGAAATGGACGCCTTTTGGAATTGTAAAAGATGATAATATTGCTCCATTTGTTTCCGTAATCGTCAGTACGTATAACCAACCGGAATGGCTTAAAAAAGCACTTTGGGGTTTTGAACAGCAGTTGGAAAAGAATTTTGAAATTATAATTGCCGATGATGGTTCTACTGAAGAAACAAAAAAATTAATCGATTCCTTTATAGTAAACTCTTCTCTGAAAATCACACACGTTTGGCAGGAGGACCACGGTTTTCAAAAGACGAAAATCTTGAACAAAGCCATAAAAGTTGCTAAAGGTGATTATTTAATTTTTACCGATGGCGACTGCATTCCGAGGAACGATTTGGTTTCAACCCATTTGGGCCTGAGCCGTCCGGGCTGTTTTCTGTCGGCGGGATATTTTAAACTTTCGATGAAAATCTCAAAACAGATCACTAAAGATGATATTGAAACGCAGCGTTGTTTTAATGCAAAATGGCTTTTGAAGCACGGCCTAAAAAAGACTTTTAAACTGAACAAACTAACATCCTACGGCTTGAAGGAAGATATTTTAAACACCTTTACGCCCACCAGCGCTACCTGGGACGGTAACAACGCCTCTGGATGGAAAAAAGATATTTTGGCGGTAAACGGATTTGACGAACGCATGCAGTACGGCGGCGAGGATCGCGAAATGGGCGAACGTTTGATGAACTACGGCATTAAACCATTGCAGATTCGCTATAGCACTGTTACGTTGCATTTGGACCACGAGCGCGGGTATGTGAAGAAAGAAATGTTTATAAAAAACAAGGCTATTCGAAGAATAACAAAGAAGGAAAAGCGAGTTTGGACAGATTACGGCATTGCTTCAAAAGAAACGACAGTTGCCAATTGATAGGATTTTAAGAGTATCAATTCTTTTTATAAACCCCAATTTTCCAATAGCGAAGCTCCTCATCGGTAGTTACGGTAGTAAAATCAAGCTCTTTCAACCTTTTATCTTCCTTAAAATATTCCCAGCAGCCGTGACCTTCCCGATAAATGGAGGTTATAATAATTCCGTCTTTTGTGAGGCTCTTCAACATTCTGTCTAAAACATTTTGCTTTTCCGTTTCGTGAATGTAGTAGAATGCTTCGTTGAAAACGATTACATCAAAGGATTGTTTTGGTTGGAATTTTACGGCATCGGCAGCAAGAAATTCAGCTTTTGGCAATTTCTTTTTGGAAGCTATTTTTATGGATTCGTTTGAAAAATCCAAGCCTAAAAAGAAGGAATAGTCTTCGGGGCTAATACGTTCGGTAAGTAAACCATCGCCACAGCCAATATCTAAAATACTTGGGTTTTTAGGTGAAAAACGTTTTATAAATTCAATGATTTTATTGTAGCGAATAGCTTCTTTTTCGCTGCGCAGGCTTTCCCATCTTCCTTTTTTGTACTGGCGGTTCCAGCGTTGTTTTCTTCGCCAGTTATGAAATTTGTCCAATAGGTTCATAGGTGGCCGTTATTAAGATGGTGTGCCAAAAATGGCTTTAATTTTTCAAAAATCATTTCGGGGGTCAATTGTTTGTAAAGTGAATGTGGGTCTTGCTCAATTCGCCTTCGTTCCTCTAAAGTAAAACTGCTGAATAGATCGGGCTTTTCTTCCAATAAGTGAATAGAATCGTGATGGTCGCTATCCTCAAAACTGCACCAATGCTCTTTATTCACATAAGGCGAATAAATAGTAAATGTGGGTTTTTCAAGTGCTTTGGTAATGTGAACGCTGCCGCCTTCATTGGAAACCAAAAGGTCGCATTGGTTCATCAGTTTTATAAATCCGCGAATGGAGTCTTCGTAAATATCGAGATTGATTTGACTTTTATTTTGGCACATTTCATAAACCTTGAGAGCTTCCTCTTTTTGGTACGGAGCATAATTAAATAGAATGGTGCCCTTGTAATAGGAAGTTATAAAGTCAATTATTTCAACCATATAATCATACGGCATGGACTTTTGCGGTGTGCTGCCCAAAATGCCCAACATTATTATTGGTTTTTGAAGGGAATGGACTTTGGAATATTTCGTTTCCTCTTCAGTTAAAAATATTTTTGGAGCGTATTCGGGTTCTTTTAAGTCAAAAACCGAAGCAATCATATTTATTCTATCCTCAATAGCTTTGCCGCAGTTTTTTGAGCGATGTTCCAAAAAACTAATAGGGTGCGTATAAAACGGAAGCTTTAATTCTTTGTGCGCACGTTTCAAACCAATTCGGTATTCAGCACCGGAGAAAAGACAGATCATTCTGCTCTGGAATTTGGAATACGGATCAAAAATAATATCGTATTTCTCCTTTTTTATTTTTGCAATGGTCTGTAAAAGCTTCTGGAATTTTTTAAGCTCTTTTTCCTTTACTGAAATTACGCGGTCAATATTTGGGTTTTGCTCTAAAACGCCCGTTGTATAGTCATACACAAAATAAGTTACCTCACTTTTCGGGAAGATTTTTTTAATATTATTGGCAATAACAGAGCTGATGAGCACATCGCCAATTCTTTTGTTTTGTATAACGAGAATTTTCTTCATATGGATTACCTTCGCAAAATACCTTTTTTGGTTTTATCTTTTTTAAAAATGCAAGAGAATTTTGTCATTCACCCAGAATATTCCCAGATAGCTACAAAGCTAATGGATGTGCTTCACAATTTTTCCAAAAAGGGAGAATACGTGACCAAGGGCGAGCGCAATGTTATTAAAATGGTGAAGATTGAAGGCAATTCATTAAACATAAAGAAGTTTAAGACCCCGAATGCATTTCAATCTTTGGTATATCAATATCTTCGGGAAAGCAAAGCAAAACGCTCGTTTGAATATGCGTCTAAGTTAATTGACTTTGGAATAAAAACGCCTTTTCCAGTTGCATATTTTGAGATTTTTTCGGGAGGCCTCAAGGAAAGTTTTTATGTGAGTGAGCACGTAAACTATGATTTTGATTTTCGAGAATTGATACATAATCCCCGGTTTAAAAAACGAAATGAAATTTTAAGGCAGTTTACCAAATTCACTTTTAAGCTTCACGAAAACGGTATTAATTTTTTAGACCATTCTCCGGGAAATACCCTTATAATGGATAATGGTAACGATAACTATGATTTTTATCTAATTGACTTAAACCGTATGCGTTTTGAAAATATGTCTTTTGAAAAACGAATGCACAACTTCCGAAGATTATGGCTTTCTAAAACCATGATAAAAGTGATGGCCGCGGAATATGCCCAACTTTATGGTAAAAGCTATGAAGAAACTCACAGATTGATGTTAAAGCACAGCAGAGCCTTTCAGAAAAAAATCAATAGCAAGAAATTGCGGAGACGAAGAAGATAGCTTAATAATTCACATAAACCCACCCTATAAAAGCTTCGGGATATTTGGGGTCGTTCAAAACCAAAACATAATAATAGGTGCCAACCGGAACTCGGCTTCCCGTAAACAGAAGCCCTTTTGTTGCCACTCCATCCCAAAAGCCATCGGCGTTGTGTGCGGTATGTATTAGGTTACCCTCGCGGGAATATATGTTCAGTTCAAAATTTTCGTAAATGTTCAACAGATTACTGATTTCAAAAGTATCATTGATGCCGTCACCATTGGGCGAGAAACCTTGTGGAATAAAGGGAGCACAGTTTTCTGTAGTCAATAAAAAGGAAGCAGTTGCAAAACAGATTTCGTTTTCCAACCGTACATAAATCGTCTGTGGATCAGTGCCGTTTTGATATTGTGAGGGGTTGCTAATGGGATTGGTATTTTCCAAAGCATTTTCCATAGTGGTAAAATACTGTACCACATCATCCGGCCCCGTGCTTATAAAATCATCCTGTTGTGTTAAGTTGAAAACTGCCGTATCAAAACCTTCGTCGCATTCCAAAAGGTCAGGCAAATTCGGAATGGGAGGGATGCTTTCAAACGTAATGGTCTGCGTAAAACTGTTGTTATCCTCCCGAAGTTCTTCTACGGCACCGTTACCGTTACCGTCATCATCTACTACAGTTGTGATGGTAAAAGTATTTGGCAAACTATCAGGCAAAAGGAGTTCAATTTCACCATTTTCACTGCCGCCAATTGGAATGTTTTGCTGTGTTTGTGAAAGTGCCAATAAAACACCGTCAGTATAAAACGCTATGGATGTATTGGCTGGTAAAGGTGCCGTGGCTTCCAAATTATAAACCGTAAATGGAAGTAGTAACTCCCTATCGCGACAGGCGGAAATTTCAGGAAGTTCAATCGTGGCATCGGGCAATGGGCAAGGGATAACTTCTACCGTAAAACTATCAATTAAAAAACAATCAGGGTTTGAAACGCGAATGTAGATAGTCTGGGGGTTTTCGGTATTCTGAAAGTTTTCGGGATCTGTAATTGGGTTTTCGTTGTTTTGTGCATCCGCTTCCGAAAAGTGAAAACTCAGTTCATAAATCGGGTCTATTTGTGAAGTGGCTTCCGTTAAATCAAAAAATTCCTCGCCTATAACATCACAGGTTTCCAAGTTTTGAAGTCCTGTGATTATAGGATTTACAAGCAGATGAATTGGCGCCTCGTCTTCGTTGTTTTCTTCATTAGTTTCTTGCACAATCCCAGTTCCGTTTCCGGTATCATCCACAACAGCTTTCAGAATAAAATCTGCTTCAATATTGTTTGGAACCGTAAATGTAATGGTTCCGCTTTCCTGTCCGTCAATAGGAATTGGCGCCACGGTAGCACTTTGCGCCACCAAGGTTTCATCCGCATAAAAAGCAATAGGCGTTCCCGCTGGCAAAATATCGGTACTGTTGAGGTTGTAAACTGAATAGTCTAATGTAAGTTCGCGATCACCACATTCAGTACCGCCAATAATATTGTCAATGGAAATAGTGGCATCGGGAAGCTCGGTATTTAAAACCGTAATAATATTATTCACCATTACAAAATCCTGTCCGCTTGTAAGCTGAATGCTTGCTGAGGTATCGCCCGGATTTATAAAGTTTGAAATAGGATACACGTCAATATCCATATTATAAAGCACATCGCTGCCCGTAAAACTGTTGGTGCCATTAAAGGCATTGTCGGGAGGATTTAGCGGCAGATTGCTGAGAATGTTTCCATTTATGCGAAGGGTTTCGTTAACCGCAAGCCCGCGATCGCCTTCCCAAGCCAGAAAACCGATTTTAGCACCTTCGGTATCTAAAACCATCAAATTGTTCAAGGTTATATCCAAAGTTTGGTCAACCCGCGATACACTTTCCAAACCATCAAAAATATTTACTTGATTATTGGGAAGGGTTGCGTCCTTATAAACCACCGTCACCGCCCAACCGCCAAAGTTGGTGCCCGAGCCTGGCGGACTACAATATGCGGGAATTACAAGGGTAAGGTCTAAATTGGAAAGTGTGTAGTTGGCATTTCCTGTGGTTTGAACTTGTTCGGTAACATCTGCAAAGGCTGAAAAATAAATATAATCCTGTCCGCCGCTGTTATAAGTTTCATTGAAGGTACGTTCCGCAGTGATTGGAACTTGGTTGAAAGTAACACTGAAATCCCCTGGGCCAGAACCTGCCCAATAGAGATAAGCGGCAACCACTTCTTGATTAGGCAGTAATTGAAAATCGGCACTACTGCTGGTAAGAATGAAGCATTGTCCACCTTGTCCATTTTCTTCAACATTTAATGTATTTCCGAAGGCGGTATAGTCATATTGCCCATTAAACTGCCTAAAGAGTGAAATATCCTGAGAAAAAACTCCAGTGAAGAAAAATAAGCAGATTATGGAAAAAATATACTTCAAAAATGAGTTTTATGGATTGTCCGTTAAATATAGGAAAAAATGAAGTCATAACTCCATAAACATATCAACTCACTAAAGATCTCTTTTCTTTAGAATGGCGTAAGACCAATAAATAAAAAGGGAGGTCCAAATAAGAACAATCAACACATTGAGCCAAGTAACCTGATAGTCTTTTGTGAAATTTTCACCCAATTGATTGGCGGCAGATTGTATGGCGCCCAAACGGCTCATCGGTTCTTTGATGAGGTTTGCCATAGCATTTAGCGGAAAAAATTGCGCAACATTGTCAGCAATTTCAGTGTCTTTAAAAAACTGCCATTTCATCAAACCATAACATAACCATTCTACAATTTGCCATACAATCAGAAAGCCAAGCGCGAAGGCAGAACGTTTCACCAAAACCCCCAGGAATAGACAGAAAGAGAAAAAGGCTACCAATTTTATAAAATAGGCGCCTATGTATTCCATATCGCTGAAAATGATTCCTATTTCATTGTAATCTGAAAAGAAAAGCCCCAAAATCAACGAGACACTAAAAATAAAAACCGTTGATATCACTGCGAAAAGCAAGACGGTCAAAAACTTTGAAAGTACAAATTCCTTTTTGCTAAGGCCGTCAATAAGGTTTTGTTTCAACGTTCTATAACTGTATTCATTGCTCATCATGGAAACAATCACTATGGCCAAAAACAATTTCAAAATTGCTGCCACATAGGTATTGAAATGCCAGATATACGGAAAGTTGAAAATTCCCTGATCGGCAACCCGAAAGTGAAAATCACCAAAGTTAAACTCAATGGACGCAATTAGGGCGATAAAAGTGATTAGTACAAAATAAATTATGGAAATAACCTTTGCCGAACGGTTATAGCGCAGTTTTTGAAGTTCTATATTTAATAATCGTAGCATTGCGGTTAGTTTTGTTTGGTAAGTTCGAGGAATTGTTCTTCAAGGCTTTCCTTGCGTTTCACAAGGTGGCTAAGGGTGATGCCTTTTTCAAAAAGAAGTCTGTTTACTTCCGAAGCATCCATCGGGGCGTTGAGATAAGCGATTAGATAATCACCTTCGCGCTTTACGGTGCCAAAGGCAGCGTTTCCTTCCAAAGCATTTTCAAGCGCTTCCATATTGTTGCTCTGCATTGTTAAAAAACCGTGACTGGCGTTCATCCCATCCACACTGCCAGAATAGAGGCTCACCCCTTTCCGAAGAATGACCACGTGTGTACACACTTTTTCAACCTCGTCTAGTAAATGCGAAGCCAGCAAAATGGTTGTTCCCTGGGAGGCGATTATTTTTATTATTTCGCGGATTTGATGGATTCCCTGCGGGTCTAATCCGTTTGTTGGCTCATCGAGTATTAATATTTCAGGGTCGTTTAGCAGTGCCGAAGCGATTGCCAAGCGTTGTTTCATCCCTAAGGAAAAAGTACTGAACTTGCTGTCCTTTCTGTCCAAAAGTCCTACAAGCTCCAACTTTTCAGAAATCTTTTCTTCCGAAACTTCCTTTATTTTACACACCAGTTGCAGGTTTTGCACGGCGGTCATATACGGGTAAAAGTTGGGGCGTTCAATGATGGCGCCTACTTTCTTTAAAGCGTTGTGTGTATCTATGTTGCCATCAAACCATTTAAAGTCGCCAGTGGTTTTGTTTACCACATTCAGGACGATGCCCAGCGTGGTGCTTTTACCGCTACCGTTTGGACCGAGGATGCCATAAACATTGCCTTTTTCAATGGAAAAGGAAAGGTTATCCACGGCAGTTAGTGCGCCAAATTTCTTGGTTAGATTATTTATGGTGAGAATATTTTCCACGGAATTGTTTTTGGATGGTTGTTGATTGTATGACGAATGGGTTAGCGTTTTGTTACATTTTAGTGAAAAGTGAAAAGTGAAAAGTGAAAAGTGAACTGGCGCCAGCAAAACCCAACATAGCAAATTTGCGAGGACTTTGCTAACGCCAGTTCGCACTTCGTGCTCGTGCCGGACCCAGTCGAATCCGCCGTAATTGCGGTTATGCAGTGTTGGCAAATCGTTTTTATTCGCTTAGTATCTCAATCGCATTATTATCAGTGTCATATTTCATATATTTTCCTAATGCTGGTGAATAAACCTTGAACTCTTTTAATTCGGTAAATGGTGAGTAAAGTCTAAAAGTACAAATATCAGTTGCGGTAATATAGGGTGTTGTTCTTAAATGAGAATGAGTTGCAGAAGTTATAATTTCGCCAGTCGGCATTTTCGATTGAACAGGAATTAACCTTGAATGAAATTTCTTCCACGTTTTAATTTTCCCATCTGAATCTGCACGAAATAAGTAATCATTTCCGAATGGAATGACACCAGATTCACTTGTTCCCATTATAATATATAATTTGTATTCTTTATCTTCTTGTATAAGTATTAAATTAGGATTAAATCCTTCTGGAAATCCGATTTCGTACTTATTATCCGATAATTGGTCAATTATATTATTTTTAATTTCGAGTAATTTCCGCTCTTTTGTTGATAATTGCGAAGTTTCAAGATTTGAGTTAATAGGTCTATCAATCTCATTTGTTATAAACGAATATTGGGCAATTCGGTTGCTCTGTGCCTTATCGATTATGGAAGTATAAATGGTGTCGTTTGAATTATAAACTATATAACCACCAAAATTATTTCTTAAACCTTCCAAGGACATTGTCAAATCGGTAGCAGTCCACGCAGCCTTTTCATAATTATATAATAAGTTAGCTTCTTTAATAATTGAATCCAATTTGACTTGTATATTTTCTGATTGGGAATAACTTATTGATGAAATAAGAATGAGGAATAATAATATGATTTTTTTCATTGTTAGTTTTTCAAATGTCTTGTCCTGAAATATGGCTACAGGTTAAAATTGA
>TARA_R100000750_G_scaffold47827_1_pt1 | contig 14037 bp, 12 predicted proteins | sample TARA_R100000750 | Tara Oceans TARA_R100000750 (sample SAMEA2623327) | marine metagenome | biome: marine biome (ENVO:00000447); feature: mesopelagic zone (ENVO:00000213); material: "saline water (ENVO:00002010), including plankton (ENVO:xxxxxxxx)" | depth 375 m
CCCCGTTCCATCAATGACCCGATCACCACCAACCAGGCAAACATCGACGGTTTCCTGAATATGTTGGTGGCAGGCAAGGATGAAGGCGTCGCCAGCTTCACCTACGCCGCCTCAAGCTCTACCTACGGCGACCACCCGGGCCTGCCCAAAATCGAAGACCGCATCGGCAAGCCGTTGTCTCCTTATGCCGTCACCAAATACGTCAACGAACTCTACGCCGACGTCTTCGCCCGTACCTACGACTTCAAAACCATCGGCCTGCGCTATTTCAATGTCTTCGGCAAACGCCAAGATCCAGGCGGACCGTATGCTGCTGTTATACCCAAATGGTTGGCGTCGATGGTTGCCTCTGAGTCAGTGTTTATTAACGGTGATGGGAAAACAAGTCGAGATTTTTGTTATATAGATAATGCTGTCCAAGCTAATGTTTTGGCGGCTACAGCGTCAGACATTTCAGTAGGTGAAATTTATAATGTTGCTGTAGGTGACAGAACTGATTTGAACTCTCTTTTTGCTACACTGAAAGACACTATTAAAAATTACGGGATTAATTATGAGCTTGAAGTTGAATATCGAGATTTTCGGGACGGTGACGTAAGGCACTCGCAAGCATCGATTAATAAGGCGAAAACCCTGCTTGGCTATGACCCTGCTTTCAATATTGCTCAGGGGATTGAAGCAGTTGTTGATTGGTACTTCAGCTCTTTGATGCGATAAAGGTTGATGGTTTTTGGAGGTTTGGACTTTGTTTTTCAATATTAGATATTTATACAGTACGCTTGCTCCTAGGAGACGCTATCAGCTGATATTATTGCTTCTTCTTATGCTTATAGCATCTGCAGCTGAAGTGGTCACGTTAGGTTCTGTGGTGCCGTTTGTTACGATTTTTATCGGGGATGGACTTCCTGATAATCAGCTATTAAGGGGCATGGTTGGCATCGCTAGTGTTGTTGTTGATGGCGAGCTATTGGCTGTATGTGTGCTCTTTGTTTTCGCTGTTCTGTTTGCAGCTAGTATTCGAATTTTGATGCTTTATTGTTCGTCACGGATAAGCGCGGGTATAGGCCATGAACTAGGTTCTGAGGTTTATCGGCGCAGCTTGATGCAGCCTTATTTGGTACATGTTACACGTAATAGCACTGAAGTATCGGGCAGTTTGCCCAAAATTGATGCTATTACTGGCCTGATGATGCAGATGTTGGGGGTAGTGAGCTCGTTACTTCTCGCTATTAGCTTGGTCATTACATTGTTAGCGCTAACAGGATTGGCTTTTCTTTCTATTCTTGGTTTCCTAGGTGCAGCATATTTACTAGTATCTACATTAACCAAACGACGGCTAAATAATAATAGTCGGATTATTAGCGAAATGCTAAACACTCGGTTGCAAATGGTTATCGAGGGCATGGCTTCGATTCGGGATGTTCTTCTAGATAAGGTGCAACACGTTTATTTGGTACGTTTTCAGTCAAAAGATCTTCCTTTACGAAAAGCTCAAGCAAACAATGCATTTCTTGACCACGCCCCAAAATTTGTGGTTGAAGCTTTGGGTATTATATTATTGGTTTGTGTGGCTTATTACTTAAACACTAGTCAAGCTGAAGGTGAATCTGTACTTGCCAAAATGGCGACTTTAGCTGTAGGTGCGCAGCGGTTATTACCGCTAATGCAGCAAATTTATCTTGGGTGGTCCAAATTGTCCGGTAGCAGCCAAGTATTAGCTGATGTCGCTATTTTGCGCCGACAGAAAGTAAAAGAGGAAGATCATAGCAATATGTCGTTGAGTTTTGTTGACGAGCTTTGCTTTGAATCTGTGTCCTTTGCGTATCACCCAGACAGTGAAGAAGTTCTGCATGATGTGTCTTTCAGCATTCCAAAGGGTAGTTGTGTTGGTGTGATTGGGCGTACCGGTAGCGGCAAGAGCACGCTTGTTGATTTAATGATGGGGCTGCTTCCTGCCACAGCAGGAATGATTAAGGTTGACGGGCAGGAACTGACGATTAGATCTATGTCTGCTTGGCAGGATTTAATCGCGCATGTACCCCAAAATGTTTATCTGACAGATGCATCAATAGCAGAAAATATTGCTGTTGGCGTTGAGTTGGAAGATATCGACTTTCAGCGTGTCGAGCATGCCGCAAAACTAGCTCAAATAGCAGATTATATTACAGCGCTTCCAAATGGATATATGAGTGTTGTCGGTGAGGGTGGTGGTTATCTCTCTGGTGGTCAGCGTCAACGAATCGGTTTAGCCAGAGCTTTCTATCGAGATGCCCCTGTGATTATTCTGGATGAAGCAACTAGTGCTCTTGATGAGGAAACAGAGCAGGCTGTGATGGCATCAATTAATGGTGCGGCTGGTGATAAAACGATTGTGATTATTGCTCATCGCTTATCGACACTTGAGCGCTGCGATATTACTTTGCGTGTACATGATGGTTTTGTGGAGGATGTATGAATGACATGCAAAAATGATATGGTGACAGTATTTCACCATATACCTAAAACTGCTGGCACAACTTTGCTTGATATCGTACCTAAAATTTACGGCACTAATCGCTGTTATGTAATTGATGGAATCGAAACCGATTATGACGTAGCGCAGTTTCGTAAAATGTCGGATTTAGAAAAAAATAGATACCCTGTTATTATTGGTCATCAGGCTATTATGCTCTATAGAGACATTCCAGAAAAAAAGCGTGTTGTAACTTTTTTTCGTGATCCATATAAGCAATTCGTATCAAATTATTATTACTTGCGGAAGGCAAGGCATAACCTGAAACATCATCATCGAGTTAAAAATCTAAGCTTGGCAGATTTTCTAGATTATTGTATCGATAATAATTTAGATAACCCCCAGGCTAAGGTGCTCTTTTCAGCGCACTATGAAGATGTTACTGATATTGAAGAGATAAGGCGGGGCGGCCTGCAGGGGCTGGAAAAAATTGATTACCCATGTTTAACAGAGTATTTCGATCTTTCTTTAATGTTGCTGCGCCGTGAGTTAGGTTGGAAGTCTTGGCCACATTATCTTAGAAAAAGTGAATCAGACAAAAGTGGATATTTCTTTAATCAAGATCTTTTGATAAACATAGAGCTCATAATGAAATTGATTACTTGGTATACGAGAAAGCGGTCGAAAAATTTTGGAGCTTGGTGACCGAAGAAGATCGAATTTCATTAAATGCTTTTAATCGACGTAATGCTGTATACAAATATCTAAAGAAATTTCGTATAGCGTGAGCCTATGTCACTCTCTGATGATGAAAAAATTATTTGGACTTTGTGGTTTCAGGGCGAAGCAGCTGCACCTGAGATTGTGACTCGTTGTATAAATACCTGGCGTGAAAAGAACCCGGATTTCAAGCTGGTTTTCTTGAGTGAGGATAATATTTTTGATTATATAGATCGCTCTGAATTTAACTGCATGAAATTTGATGATTTGGCATATCCGCCTAGGTCAGATTTGCTTCGTCTATATTTGCTGAGCCGATTTGGTGGGGTTTGGGTGGATCCAACTAGTATATGTGTATTGCCACTTTCTAGTTGGCTTAACTTGGATGGAGCTAAATTTTTTGCTTTTGAAAATCCTGGCCATGATCGCCCTATTGCAAATTGGTTTATGGCTAGTAAAAAGGGTGGGTATATAGCAGTAGAATTTTACAAGGCATTTAAGAGCTATTGGTCCGGTAAGGAGTTGTATAGTTTGGTCAATGATGGGTCTTGGTTGAATCGCTATGGTAGTCATCCGGCACTGCAATGGATTTGGTTTTCATTGTTGGTGCGATTATTTCGTGTTTACCCATACTTCATTAACCACTACCACTTTGAACGTTTGCTAAAAAAGGATATGGTTTTTTCATCATATTGGAAGCAAAGAAAAAAAATTTCTGCAAAGCCTAGTAATACACCTGCCTCACAAGGAATGGCTGAACCAATTTCAGCTGCACTTAAAGCGATGATTCTCGCTGAATGTCCACCAGTATTAAAGATGTCTTGGAAAGGCGTTGATTCATCTGTTATTTCTGACAGTGAAACAGTTGCAGGGTATGTTTTGTCTAAGCTAGCAGGGGAGGCGGAATGAAACCGCCTGTTATTGTTTTGGGGATGCATCGATCTGGTACTTCTTTGTTTTCCCGGTGGCTATCATTCTCAGGTTTGCACTTAGGTGATCGCTTATATGGGGCGAGCTCATTTAACCCCTATGGGTATTATGAAGATTGCGATTTTATAGAACTGCATAAATCACTGCTCAAATCCAAGGGTGGATGCGAAAGCGGGCACGAGCAACCTTTGGGTTCATTGGCGCTTCGCGATAGTGATATTGAGCAGGTAAATATACTTATCAAGCGAAAAGAAAGTGATTTTTTGTGGGGTTGGAAGGAGCCAAGGACATGCCTTTTGCTGCCTTTATATAGAAGGCAATGCCCTGCAGCCAGGTATATCGTCGTCGTGCGCGAATATGAATCAATAATTGCATCCTTGGTGAAACGCGAGCGCGCCAAGCAGTCTCTTTTTTGGGGTTTGTTTTGTCGTCTTGGTATTGAAGATTTACTGGTTAAGTACTATCAATGGCGATTTAACAATTACTATGCGGGTATTGTGGATCATTATTTTTCTTGTCTTTTGTCGCATTGCGATAAAGTTAGAGAAAATACAATTATTATAAATCTTGATGATTTGTTGGTGTCTCCGCTTAATGTGAAGCGACGTTTGGCGGATTTCTTGCCGGGATTGAATTTAGTGGATTTTGAAGAGGTTTATGATGGTTCAGTCATGAGTAAACAAGGAAAAATTAATTTTCTCAGGCCGAATGTTAGAACTGGATTGGACGAAAAGTATAGGGCTTTAATTAAATTGAGTGTGTCGCATGGCTGAGATTGCTTTTGTCCTTGAATCTTTTCCGCAACTTTCTGAAACCTTTGTTTTAGATCAAATGCGATCTCTTGCTTCTGATGGGCATAAAGTTCATGTTGTTGCTGATCAATTAAATGATCTTAATGAGAATGTTTTCGGTGATTTATCATTTATCACTAGTTTAAATAATCGATGGAAAATGCAGAACTTAATTTCTGGTTTACTTGGTCATTTTCCTTGGTTCATATCATCACGGTTAAAGGTTTTTTTTGATGTTATATCAGATGGTCAGCTACGAAAATACGATCTCCTTGTAGCTCATTTTGGTTTGAATGGAGCTCGTTTGGCAAAAAGTCGGTCATTTCGGAGATTTGGAGCTCCAATAATTTGTATATTTCATGGTTACGATGTAGGTATACCATTTTTCGAAGGTAAGCTTAATTTTTATAAGTGTCTGTTTAAAGAGGCAAGGCTTTTGCTCTGTGTGAATGAATGGTTTTGCGATGTTTTATCAGATGCAGGCGCGAGCTCGGTAAAGTTAAAGGTTCATCGAATGGGAGTGAATGTTGGAAGGATAGAGTATAGAGAAAGAGAGCAGAATCGGCTCGATATTCTCAGTGTTTGTAGGCTGGTAGAGAAGAAAGGTATAAGCGTTGCATTGAAAGCAGTGTCATTGCTTGTAGAGGACCGACCAGATATTTGCATAAGGTTTAGGATAGTAGGAGATGGCCCATTAAGGGACATGTTAAAGCAACAAGCTCATGAGCTTGGGATTGCCGCCTATGTGGAATTCCTTGGCGCTTTACCTCACGCCAAAGTTCAAAACCTCCTCTATGGATCAAATGTTTTTATACTGCCAAGCGTAACGGCAAGCAACGGCGATGTAGAAGGTGTTCCTGTATCGCTAATGGAGGCAATGGCCAGCGGTGCGGCGGTTGTTAGTAGTCGGCACTCAGGTATCCCTGAGCTGATCACCCATGGTGTTAGCGGTCTACTTGCTAATGAATTTGATGTCCAAGGTTTTGCCAGTGCTCTTGAGGAGTTGCACGACAAACCTGATCTGACATCAAGTTTAGCATTGCAAGGTCGAGCAAAGGTCGAAACAGACTTTAATGCTGAAAAGCTTCGACAGTCATTTTTAAATTATATCGGTAACTGTTTGATTTGATTTGGGATTTATTGCAATGACTAAGCGTTATATCTTTTCTATAGCAAATAACGGTCACGATAGAGAAGACTGGGTTAATTTTAGCAACCGGTCCAAAATTATGGCGGCAGAGAAGTGGGGCGCAGAGTATATTTTGCATACCGATGTCTTGGGTCTTGTAAAGGCTCACTTAAAGTCCAAGAGCGGTTATTTTGAAAAGTTTGAAATGTTGCGGATGTGTGACGGAGACGTTTTTTTTACTGACACTGATGTGGTTATTTCGGCAAATTGCCCAAACCCATTTGAGACATTAGCCAATGACTGTCTTCATGCATCCTGGGAATCTGAAGTCTTGGTGAAATCCAGATACTATGAGGAACTTTGGCCACAAACTCTCGCGCTCTATCTCTCACTGAATAACAATTTCTGGCCAACAGTAGACGGAACAGACTGCCCAGTTTTTTTCAATTCCGGTGTTTTGTATATACCTGATAATGTGCGTCGGGTGATCCTTGCCAATGTAGATTCTATACAGAATTTTATTGATCGCCAGCGCGATAACGGTTTTTTACAGTTTGCTGATCAGGAAATTTTTAATGTATTTGCAAATAAATTTTCTGAGCAAGGGTTGTTTGGTTTGTCCTGTTTGGGTTCTGAGTGGAATGTACAGGTGTCTTTAGAGTGGAAAGCATTGCGGGGAAAGTACTTCTGGGAGCGCTTTAGGAAATTTAGGTATTGGCGAAATCAAGCTTACTGGTGTTCAGATGCACGGCTAAGTGAAGAGGCTTATTGTATTCATTATACAGGTAAGTCCCGTGGGCTGCTTATCCCGGAATGGCAAGCAGTTCATGAGCCTCGATGGGAAATGAAATAATCTAGGTTGCTTTTTGATGTCTAAGGCTAGGCGAATTAACTTTAACGTTCTTCTTATATCGGCTGAGTCTTGGTCGGGCCACTGGGTCAGTAAGCATCATTACGCCAAGGCATTGGTCGATGCTGGTATATCGGTTTACTTTCTTGAGCCACCCACCTTGGGTTCAAAAAAATTTACCGTCCAAGAAGCTAAAGATGTGCTTGGTGTTCATGTACTGTCTTGCAGGCGAGTGTTCCCAGCATTGCAATATATCCCGGGAATATTTAGGAGGTTGATTGAACGTCGATGGTTAAATAGTTTGGAGCGTTTTTTAGATATTAATTTTGATGTTGTGTGGCTTTTTGAGAATTCACGTTTCTTCGATATGCGCTTCGCGGCCCATCGGTTGAAAATTTATCATCAAGTCGACCTTAATCAAAACTTCCACCCTTTGACGGCTGCTAAGACGGCAGATATAGTGCTTTGTACTTCTGACGTAATCGCAAATAATCTTGCCAAGTCTGGAAAAAAAATTCACAAAATACATCATGGTGTGACTCTTCATCAGGGCAATCCCCAAACGCTATCCGAGTCATCAAAAATTAAAAATAGTGATATTAATGCAGCTTACGTTGGGAACTTGGATATAGACTACCTTGACTTGCCCCTGCTTGAAGAGGCAGTGAGTATGCATCCTGAGATAGTTTTTCACCTTGTTGGAGGCTATTGCTCTGAAGGTGAAACTTATTCCGCGCTTAAGAAATATCAGAACGTACGCTGGTGGGGACAAGTTAATCCTGCTGCTGTCGCCTCTATATTACACACGATTGATATTAGCCTGTTGATATACAAGGCGGAGACGTATCGAGATCAATTGTCAAGTCCGCACAAAGTGATGGAATATTTGGCCGCAGGAGCTGTTTGCGTTGCCACTTATACTGATGAATATAAAGACCGTCCTGAATTATTGCAGATGGCCGAGCGGCGTGAAGATTACCTTTTGCTTTTGGCTGAGGTAGTTAAGTCCCTTGAAGTTTATAACTCGCCTGATGCGGTAAAATGTAGGCAGGCTTTTGCTGGGTCTCATACTTACTCAAAACAGTTGCAACGTATAGTTGCAATCATTGAAAACGCAGGCTTCAAAATGCCTATTTTGCGAGCTAGAGATGAGTAAAAATGTACTTTTCGTTACATGGGATGGCCCCCAAGTAAATTACCTTGAAAGCCTTTTTGCCCCTATTTTCGAGAGGCTCGAGTCTTACGGCTACCAATTCCATGTGATTCAATTTACCTGGGCGGATTCATCGCAATTAAGTCGTAGTCGTAAAGCATGTGAAGACCGAGGGATTCCCTATCGTTCTGTTAGAATATTGCGCTGGCCTTCCATATCAATTGGTAGCGTGCTGAGCGTTTTATGTTCCAAAAATATAATTCTCAGATCGATCAAAGATTGGAACATCGATATTTTAATGCCTCGGGCAACGCTTCCAGCTTGGGCGGTCGAGCGTGCTAATCGAAATTTACGACTTCCGGTAGTGTTTGACTCAGATGGTTTGCCTGTTGATGAGAAAGTTGAATTTGAAGGTTTAAAAGTATCGGGCTTGGCTCATCGGATGCTTCGTGACATAGAGTTCCGTGCGCTGCATTATTCTCAGGCAATAATGGTTCGCTCCAGTGATGCTGCGAGCATCTTGAAAGAGAGGGCGGGAGCCTCGTTTGAGCCTACAAAATTTTTTGTTGTTGGAAACGGTCGAGATTCAACGCTTTTTGCTCCATGCAATGATGGCGGGGATGTCAATTTAAAAAAATCAATAGGTCTTGATGCGCATGCCCCAACTGTTGCCTATGTTGGTTCTTTAGGCGGGAAATACCGTTTTGATCAGGTTTTAGAATTCTTCAATCGTTTGCGTATTTTGCAGGCGGATTTGCAGTTGTTGGTTGTCACGCCCAGTCCTGATCTGGCAATCAAGGCTCTAAGTAATGCTTCGCAAAATGATGCCGAGCGTTGCGTTGTGGTATCAGTTTTCGGCAATGAAGTTCCTCAATATTTATCTTTTGTGGATTTAGGCTTGATGTTTATTGAGCCATCCTACTCAATGAGAGCAGTTGCCCCTGTAAAGCTCGGCGAATATTTATTGTGCGGACTGCCAGTGGTGGCGACTGTAAAAAATATTGGTGATTCGGCTGATGTTTTAAGTCCTGATTTTGGTTTTCCGTTATTTGATGTGGGTGAGCAATCTCTTCAGGCGGCGTCAGAATGGTTCGTTTCTCTGCTCAGTTCTGGAAATTTGCCTGGCGCACGGAAGGAAGCCCGCAAGGCGGGGGTGAAATATTTTTCCATGGAAGCTGTTATTGATGGTTATGTGCGTTCTCTGGATTGCGTCTTGCCTCGAGGTATTGAATAGTGCATTTGAATGTTCTGTTAGTTTCTATTGCTTGCCCTCCCAAAAAAGATTCCGAGTCTTTACAGGTGGCAAAATATTTAAAATATCTTACAAAAAATGATCGAGTTAAGCTAGATGTTATTACTTCAAGAAATCCTACTTTGTATATGCCGTATGATTCTAGTCTCGAACCCTACTTAAACGGTGTACGCCAAGTTGTCGAAGTGCCAATTCAAGAATGGCGTTATATTAATATATTTTTAAGAAAATTTTTCCCGTCAATAATGATGAAGCCTGACTCCAAGAAAAGCTTTTGTTGTGGAGAGGAGCGCGCAAGTAGGCAGTTGTCCCAACACCCAGATGTGATTTATTCACGATCATTTCCTTTGTCATCAACGTTGATGGCTTATCGCTTACATCAGAAATTCAAATGCCCTTGGGTCTTACATCTCAGTGATCCATGGACTATTAATCCTTTGAATTCGTTGGCTCCAGCCCAGGCATGGAATGAGGAAATGGAACAGCGGTGTTTTTCTGCTGCTACAGTTTTGAGCTTTACTTCTGATAAAACACTTCGTCGTTATGCGGAGATATACCCTGATTTCTCCCATAAGATGATGGTTTTCCCTAATGTCTTTGATTCAGATAATATTCATTCAAACCCCTGGAAGAAAAAGGAGACAATGAAGCTTGTTTATACCGGTGGTTTGGTTGGTGATCGTACCCCAAATATTTTGGTTGATGCACTTATGTTGTTGCATGAAATGAATAGAGAGGCATTTTCTAATATAGAGGTTGTCTTGGCGGGTGAGACTGATCTTCTGGTGAGGAAAACACTTAATAAAAAGCCTTTCGGAATTAATCATGTTGGAGTGTTGAATTTTGACGAGACAGTTGCCTTGCAGGCAGAGGCGGATGTGTTACTGCTGATAGATACACCGACGAAAAATAGTGATGACGCCATGTTTTTCCCTTCTAAATTATTAGATTACATGCTTGCTGGGCGAAGAGTCTTTGCTGTTACGGATAGTAAAAGTTCAACTGCAGAAGTTATTAGAAGAGGTTCGCTGGGTGATATTATCGATCATGGAGACCCGCATACTCTAATGAATTATTTGGTTGATGCAGTTGATAATTGGAAGCTATCTCGACTTGAGTATTTTTCTACTGGAAATGCTGATCAGAATTATAGTGCAAAACATCAGGCCGAGAGATTATCAAGCCTTTTTGAAAGCTTGACGTGAATGAAAAAATTGACTGCTCTTTTTATGGAATCTGTTTAAAGTATGGAGAAAGCGTGAAGCGAGTCGCGATAGTGCTAGGTACGCGCCCAGAGGCTATTAAATTATTGCCTGTTTATAAAGCTATGCAGGAGTCTTCGGTATTAGAGCCGGTCCTTGTATCTACGGGTCAGCATCGTGAGATGTTATTGCCTTTGTTTGACGTGTTTGGCGTAGAGCCGGATTTTGATTTGCAAATAATGACAAAGAATCAAACTCTATCCAGTTTGACTGCCCGTTTATTTGAGACACTTGGCGCGCTTTTTGATCAGCAAGATTTCTTTTCGGTCCTCGTTCAAGGTGACACGACTACCGCACTTGTTGGTGCTGTCGTGGGGTACTATCACAAAATAAATATTTGCCATGTGGAAGCGGGTCTTCGAACTTCGAATAAATGGTCTCCCTTCCCAGAAGAGTGTAACCGTAAAATGATTGGCTCTGTGGCTGACTTTCATTTCACACCAACATCAACGGCAACAAATGCCCTTATAAAAGAAGGAATTGTTGATGGTGTTTTTGAAGTTGGCAATACTGTCATTGACAGCTTGCTGTATGTGCAATCCCAGCTTGGAGAAGTTGGCGATAATTATCAGAATAAATATCGGAAATTACTGGGTTCAGAGAAACGGATGATTTTGGTTACAGGTCACCGTCGAGAGAGTTTTGGTGACGGGCTTAAGAATATTTGCATTGCATTGAAAAAGCTGGTTGAGCTCTACGAAGATATTGTTCTAGTGTATCCGGTTCACTTAAATCCTAATGTAAGAAATATAGTTGCGGATGTTCTTGGTGGTGAATCTAGGATAAAGCTTATTGATCCGGTTCCGTATACAGAGATGGTCTATTTGATGGGACAATCCTGGTTGATCCTCACTGATTCGGGCGGGATTCAAGAAGAGGCTCCCAGTTTAGGTGTTCCTGTTCTGGTGATGCGCGATACAACTGAGCGTCAGGAGGGCGTTGATGCTGGCTGTGCGCTGCTACTTGGGACTTCAATCCAAGGCATCCTCGATGGTGTCGCCAGCGTGATAGATAGTCCCGAGCGCTATCAATCAATGGTTAACTCACAAAACCCCTATGGAGATGGCCTGAGTTCTGCTCGTATTGTTTCTGCTTTAGAGGAAAGGAGTCTAATGAGTGACGGATAAACGATATTGTGTAGTGGATGTTTGTGGAACCCTTTTTACTGAAGATACTACGCTTGGGTTAATTCGTACTCATGTCACTCGAACCGGTAATACTTTTCGTCGCATATTACTATGGCTTCTCACCGTAAGGTTTTCACCCTTCTATTTGGCTTTTGTACTGCTTGAAAGGGTTAGCAGAAAGCATATTTTTAAGCATGCGATTATTAGATTTTTAGGTGGTTCTACTGTGCAGGAATTGGAGTTCAGTGCTGAGCGCTATATTGATCATTTAATGGCCTGCGATAAGCAAGCAGAAGTATGGTCTCGTTTAAAGTTGTGTGAAGGAGAGGTTCTGGTGTTAGCTTCGGCCAGCTTGGAACCTTTGGTGGCAGCTCTGGCTTCTAGACTTGGTTGTTTATATGTTGCTAGTAAGCTGGAGTGCAATGCTGATAGGTACAGCGGCCGTTTATTGATGGATGTTACTGGAAAAAAAATCGACTTTTTGAGCGCTTGTATCAAAGGGTTCAGTCTTGGAGAGGTTTCTACTGTGGTGTCTGACAATCTTACCGATGAACCCTTATTGTCGTTGGCAGATAAACCGGTTGTAGTCCTAAATCGCAGCAAGGATCGGTTGCGCTGGAAAGGTCTTGAGGCTGAATACTTGGAAGTGTGGCGATGAATTTTTTTTATTTGGTGCCATTTAATTATTTTTATTTCACTCGCTTGAAACACGGGTCTTTTGTTTTTCATTTTCTCTTTGAGTGGGTTGCGGCATTCTGGTTAGTAGCGTGGGTTGGGATTGGTGGAGACCTTTTACAGAGCTCTCTTGCAATGCTCTTCAGCTATTTGGCTTTTATCAGCATTTACGAGCTTGGCTACATGGCAAATGATCTGCATGCGGCAAAGCAAGAAATCGATGGACGGCGCAGGGGCCCTCAGGAGGCAAGCCGTGCTTGGATCTTTCTTTGGGTAATCAGTAGGCTGTTTTCATTTTTAGTTTGTACTATTTTAATGAATAAGCTATTTGACCCTGCTTGGTGGTCATTTTTTGCCGCATTGATTTTTGTTTTTTTATTGCACAATATTTTGACCGACCGTGAGCAGAAAGTAGCTACTTTCTCTTTGTTGGCCTGGTTTAGGTTTATGGCGCCTGTTATTTTTGTGGTGAGTGATAATCAAATTATGGGTGTAGGTCTTGCTGCGGCAATAGGGTATGTTGCTTACCGTAATCTTGGTTATATGGATAGCAAGGGTTTACTTTTAATGCCTGGCAGAAAGCGAATGGCTTTTAGGTTGTTTTTCTTTCTTATGCCATTTGCTGGTATTGTCGCCTTATGGCCTTATGAGGATGCACGAGGATATTGTTTGCTTGTTACCTATTGGGGGATTGTATCTGCCACTGGCGCGGTGGCTACATATAAATCTTCATAATTGTTTGTGGAAATTTAAAATTAAAATTTTATGTGAGCTGACTTTTCAGCGAGATTTTTCTCGATCTAAGCTCTAGGCAAATAGTAAATAGGATTATTCCTAACATCCCGAATCACCTTCTGTTATTTTGGAATTTACTTGATGTGCGGCATAGTTGGTTTTTTTACTCTTGGCCCTTATGGAGGAGCGAATTCTTTATCAGCCATAGTCGAGTCTATGTCGGATGAAATAGCATCACGTGGGCCGGATGGAGATGGTGTGTGGGTGGATAACCACTCTGGACTGTCGTTAGGTCATCGCCGGTTATCCATTATCGACACCAGTGTCGCTGGCCATCAGCCAATGATGTCTTCCTGTGGCCGTTATGTATTGGTTTTTAACGGTGAAATCTACAATCACAATCACTTGAGAGAGTGCCTTGAGGCTGCCACGAAAGACTCCTTTCCATGGCGTGGTCACTCCGATACTGAAACCCTGCTTATGGCTTTTTCCTTCTGGGGAATTCGGAAAACACTTTCGGAAGCCAGTGGTATGTTTGCCCTAGCGCTTTGGGATAGAGAGCAGCAAATCTTGACGCTTGCCCGTGACCGTTTTGGTGAAAAGCCCCTTTACTATGGTTGGGTGGCAGGCGGCTTTGCGTTTGCCTCTGAGCTAAAGGCGATGCACAAGGCCCCAGGCTGGCAGGATGAGCTTGATAGTGTCGTGATTGAAGGCTATTTACGTCATGGCTGTGTGGGTGGAGAGCGCAGCATTTACCGTGATGTTTTCAAGCTTGTTCCCGGGGCATTGTTAACGCTATCACGACAGCAGCTTGTATCAGGTATGCGCCCTGAAGCACAGCGCTGGTGGTCTGCTGTGGATGTGGCCAGTGAAGCCATGCATTCTCGTGATTCTAACGTGGTTTCATCTTCCCGATTAGAGGCGGTATTAAAAGGCGCCGTGGGACGAATGATGGAGGCGG
>TARA_R100000750_G_scaffold59125_1_pt1 | contig 13938 bp, 11 predicted proteins | sample TARA_R100000750 | Tara Oceans TARA_R100000750 (sample SAMEA2623327) | marine metagenome | biome: marine biome (ENVO:00000447); feature: mesopelagic zone (ENVO:00000213); material: "saline water (ENVO:00002010), including plankton (ENVO:xxxxxxxx)" | depth 375 m
CAAAACCATACCCGGCACGGCGGCGGGCATCGCGGCCAGCATCTGGATCGGTTGTGCCACACCACGCGGCAAGCGGCGCAATCCCAAACCCAGCAGAAACAGCGCCAGCGTGCCCCCCGCCGCCGCCATCAACGAGATGACAATGGTCATCCAGAGCGACGAATACCCACCGGCCAGCGTGATGTTGTAGTGCTTGGTCGACAGGGACATGTTGTAAGGCCACAGGGTGACAAAGCTGGCGTAGACCACGATGCCGATCACCGCGACGATGCCCGCGCAAATCAACAACGACAGCCCGGCCATGATCGTGTCGCGGAGTGGCGCAAAGCTGGGCCGATACGGAACCTGCCCGGCGTTGTGCCCGGTTCTCTGCCGCTTCATCGCCTGCCGTTCGATTGCATAAGAGATTACGGTGGGAAACAGCAACATGATCCCAACAACAGCGCCCATGTTGAAATTCCTCTGTCCGACCACCTGCGAGTAGATCTCGGTCGCCAGTACGGAATAGTCACCGCCGATCACCGCCGCGTTGCCAAAATCGGTAATGGTGATGGTAAAGCAAACAAAGGCCGCATTCAGGATGCCAAAGCGGGCGGCAGGCAGGGTCAGGTCACGAAACTGGCGCGACGGCGCGGCGCCCAGAACCTCTGCCGCCTCATAGACACGCGCGTCCAGCAGGACCAGCGCGGCCCCGATGATCATCACCGCCTGCGGCAAGGCATAGAGGGTGTTGGCAATCAACAATCCGGGAAAGCCGTAGATCTCTATCTCGACCCCAAGCGCCCGGCTGACCACGCCGTTGCGCCCCAGCAGAAAGATCAGGCCAAGCGCCTGCACCAATGAGGGCGCAAGCAGCGGCAGAATGATGATGCTGCGGATCAGCCACTTGCCCGGAAAGGCACAGCGGTGCAGGCCATGCGCAATGATAAAGCCCAAAAAGACGCTGAGCGCCGTGGTGGCCCCGCCCATGAGCAGCGAGTGCCACGTCGCGCGCCAGAACCCGACAGAGCCCAGAACCTGCGTGTAGTTGCCCAAGCCATATCCGTCGTCGACGGTGACAGAGCGCAGGAACACGATGACCATGGGGTAGAGGAAAAACAAGGTCAGCCCCAGTAGGGGCAACCCAACACAGACCAGAACAAGCAACCGATCGGCGTCAAACTGCGGGCGGCGCGCGGCGGCGGGCGCGGTTTTTGCGACGCTCATGCTGGGGTCTCTGCGATGGGGCGGGCAACGATGTCGTCTGCCAGCCATGTGCAGGCCTCTGGCGCGATGGTCAGAGTGACGCGGTCGCCTTCCCGACAGGGGTTCGTGCCGTGGGTTTCAACCACCAGCCGCCCGGCCTCGCTGTCGATTTCCAGCCGCCGGAGATTGCCCAGAAAGCTGATGCTGCGCACCGTTGCGGTGCCATCCTGCGTTGGAGCCACACCGATCTGTTCGGGGCGAATGCAGGCAACAAGCCCGTCGCCGGTGTCACCTGGCTGCGTATCCAGCAGGTGCGGAAAGGCGCGTCGGATCGCGTCGGTGGTTAACATGTTGCTGATCCCCATGAACTCCGCAACGAACCGGGTCTTGGGGCGGTGATACAAATCCTCAGGGGTTCCGGCCTGCACCACGATCCCGTGGTTCATGCAGATGATCTTGTCCGCCAGAGCCAGCGCCTCTTCCTGATCGTGTGTGACCATCAATGTGGGGATACCAAGCGAGCGTTGGACATGGCGGATCTCTGCCCGCAGGTCGGCGCGCACCTTGGCGTCTAGCGCCGACAACGGCTCATCCAGCAACAGCACACGCGGATCGACGGCAATGGCTCGCGCCAAGGCGATCCGCTGTTGCTGACCGCCTGACAACTGTCCCGGGAATTTGTCGGCCACCTGCGGCAGCTTGATCAAATCCAGCAGTTCGGTGACGCGACTGGCGATTTCGGGTTGCGGGATACCGCGGATTTTCAGGCCATAGCCGACGTTTTCGGCCACCGTCATGTTGGGAAAAAGCGAGTAGGACTGAAACACGATACCAAAGCCCCGCTTGCGCGCTGGCAGGTCTGTAAGAGTCTCGCCCTCCAGCAGGATTTCCCCGCCGTCTAGGTCAGTGAGCCCCGCGATCAACCGCAACAGCGTCGTCTTTCCGCAGCCCGAAGGCCCCAGCAGACACACGAAATCACCCTGTTCGATCTCTATCGACACGCGATCTAGCGCGGTGAATGTGCCATAGGTTTTGGTCGCTTCGCGGACAGTCAGAAACATAGGGGTAATGTCTTTTTTAAGTTGAGGCGCGGGCCCTTTCTGGCCCGCGCGCAAGGGAAGGCAGCCTGTGCCGCCGAGGTTTCGATCAGCGGCCCAGCTTGTCTTTCCAGGTTGCTTTGACGGCAGTCTGGTTCTCAGCCGCTTCGACAAAATCGATATCCGCAAGGATTGTGGAGATGTCCGCCGGCAAGCCTGCGTCTTCGGCAGCTTTGGACGCATCGACACCCGGCACAGTGATCAGCGCCTTGTACTGCTGGTACAAACCAATGGCCTCATCCGACATCGTCCAATCAAGAAAGGCTTTCGCCGCGTCCTTGTTGTCCGAGCTGCTCATCAGGCCAGAGGCCTCCAGCTCATACCCGACACCACCTTCGGGAAAGACCATCGCCAGAGGATAGCCCTCAGCCACGGACTGCATTGCGGTAAAGGCCAATGAGATCCCGACGGTGTATTCGCCGACACGCGCCGATTTACAGGGCTTTGACCCCGATGACGTGTATTCCGCCATGTTCGGATCGACCGCTTCGAGTTGCGCCCAACCGGCCTCTGCGCCGAGGGTCTGCAAAACGGCGTTGACGTGCAGATAGCCGGTGCCCGAGGAGTTCGGGTCGGGCATCAATACTTCGCCTTCGAATGCCGGATTCTCCAGGTCTTTCCAGCTTGTCGGCATCGGAAGACCTTTTTCTTCCAGCCGCGCGGTGTTCACGCAAAAGGCGCCCATGTAGCCAATCGGCGCAAACCATTTTCCGCCTTCGTCGCGGAAGGTGGCAGGCAGGACATCGACACCCTCAGCCGCATAAGGTTCGAGCATCTCAAGGATCTGGGGGTCCATCATCGCGCTGACAGCCCAACCCCAGATCACATCGGCCTGCGGGTTGCCCGCTTCGGCCAACAGGCGCGCGCCCAGCTTGCCGGTCGACAGGCGCAGCACGTTGATTTCCGTGTCGGGCATCGCCTTTTGCGCCGCGTCGACATAGGCCGCGATCTCTTCTTCTTCGAGCGCGGTATAGACGGTCAGTTCATCCGCATAGGCCGGTGCCGCCAGGCCGAGTGTCGCCACCGTCGCCGCCGTGAGTTTGGTCCAGGTCTTCATGTCATCTCTCCTTGTTGCTCCACGCATTGCCGACCCGGCGCCCGCCCGGATCGGTGCAGGCCCTCGCCGTGGCCCATTCTGATTGCCGCGCCCACAGTGTGCGGGTTTGGGGTTATTTGTGCAGTCTTGCACTTTTGTGCGCTTTGTCTAATGTTTATTTTTGACAGCGCACTGTCTTGTTGTGCCAGCCCCTACAAATGAGGAAAAATCATGCAGAGCCCTGTGGGATCACATGAGATTGAAATGCTGGCGCAGTTCGCGGATGAGCTTGCCGATGTGACTGACGCGATGGCGATGACCTATTTCCGCAAGCCATTGGATGTTGAAACAAAGGATGACCTGTCCCCGGTGACGCAGGCCGACCGCGCCATTGAGACCGCCATGCGCGAACGGATCACGCAGCGATTTCCGGCGCATGGCGTCTTTGGCGAAGAGCATGAAAACGCCCGTCTGGACGCGGCGCATGTTTGGGTTCTTGATCCCATTGACGGCACTAAGAGCTTTGTGTCCGGGATGCCGACCTTTGGAACATTGATCGCCTGTCTCGCCAATGGCGCACCGGATATCGGCATCATCTCGATTCCGCCGATGGCCGAACGCTGGGTTGGGGTGCGCGGCCAGCAATCTACGCTGAACGGGCAGCCGTGCCGAACCAGCAATCGCAGCCAGTTGGCTGAGGCCACGCTCTATTGTACCACGCCGGACATTTTTGACGCAGAAGGGCGCAAGAAGTTCGAGACGCTGTCAGCGCAGGTCGGGATGCGACGATTTGGGGGGGATTGCTACGCCTACGGGCTGTTGGCGTCGGGTCATGTCGATCTGGTGTTCGAAATGGACCTGCACCCGTACGACTACATGGCGCTGGTTCCGGTGATCGAGGGCGCTGGCGGCGTCATCACCGACTGGGACGGAAAGGCGCTGGGGCTGCATTCCGATGGGCGCGTCATTGCCGCTGCCAACCGCGCCCTTCATGCAGAGGCGTTGGTGGCAGTGTCCTAGGATCAGGACGCAGGCAAAGGTTTCGACGTCGCTAAGAGAGGGAAGGTAGGTTCACCGCTGCCGCAAGCGGGGTACTTGATTTGGTTCGTTCCGAGACGGCAACACTCAGCATTGGGCTGAAATGTCCTGCCGTCTAGATGGTTTGAACGTGCCTTTATAGATTGGCTTTGCCGCAGTCAGCGGCCGAGAAACCGCTGGTTGACGCGATCCACGATCATGTCGCGGTCAAGTCCTCGGTCCGTAAGTTCTTCGTCGGACAGGGAAGTGAGGAATTCGAACTCAGCAGCCGCCGAACGTGCGCGCGAAAAGGCTCCGACTGTCTCGGTCAGGAAGCGAAACAAGCTACCGATTAGGCTTGTCTGAGGAATGTGGGATTCTGTGACAGTCGTCATCTGGATCAACCTTATCTATTTCGATTGGCTATTGCGCCGCTGTGCTAGAAATGGGCCACATGTGTGGACATGACCACCGACGATCCGGAAATGCCGCATTGCAGCAAACGCATAACTTGCGCGCACGCCTGTCCGCCTTGCCGAGGCGTCGTCAACCTGTGGCGTGGTCATTTTTGAGTTTTTGCCGGGCGGGTGCATCGTGGAACATCCTGCCGTCTTATTCCTCTACCGCTCCGATAAGGCGGGTGCGAACTGATCCGAGGTGTGCACGCATGGCGTCTGCAGCAGCATCTGGGTTCTGGCTTTTGATTGCATCGTAGATGGCCGTATGCTCGGCAAGCGAAGCGTATCCCTTGATGGGACCGGGCGTTTTGCGAACGGTCTGCCAGGTCGAAGAGCGGCGGACGGCATTCAACGTCTCAAAAACCGTGATCAGCAGTTTGTTCCGCGTCGCCACGGCGACGGCGTAGTGAAACCGGTTATCCCACGACTCAAAAAGCCGCCAATCTGTCGCCGACCGACAGCGGCTGTTGCAATGCCGCAATTCGCGAAGATCGCTCTGTTTCGAGTTCAACGCGGCCAGGCGCGCCAGCTCGGGCTCGATGATCAGTCTGGCGTCGCTGATTTCCGAAGGCCGCGTTATACTGCTGAGATAGCGGACCTCAGCCAGGTTGATTACCGACCTTGCCCCGATAAAGGTGCCGCGTCCGACCTGACGCCAAATCAGTCCTTCGCTTTCGATCACGTCCATCGCGTTTCGCAGGGTTGAACGTGTCAAACCAAGCTCTTCGGCAAGCATACGTTCCGGCGGCAAACGATCGTTTAGTGCGAAGTCTTTCGTTTTGAGATATGTGCGCAATTTTTGCAGCGCATCGGACTGCTGATCACGGGCCATGGGCCACCAATCGCACAATTGGTTGGGCATTGCACCTTTTATTTCAAGCGGTCGCGCCTCAGTCTGAGACGAGGTGCTGAGGCTTGCCGCGTGGCCGCTGTGAGCCATTCAATCAGCGATGAATTCGTATTTCGGCCACAGCACACCAGGAGTTCCCAATGGCCAAGCTAAAGCTGTCGCTTGCTTGTACGCAAACCGATCGCGCTGCGCCAATTCTCGATGGCCGCGTCGAGATCGCTGGCTGCGAGGTTATCCCGCTCCCGGGTGTGACGCAGACAATTTTCCGGCAAGTACTGGATGATCAGGCGTTCGATATTGCCGAGATGTCGATGTCTTCACATCTTGTGCAGGTTGATCGCGGGGCGCAGGATTATGTAGCAATCCCCGTGTTCCTGTCCCGCGCGTTTCGGCATTCATCAATATACATCAACACCAATAGCGGAATCGAGCGCCCCGAGGATTTGAGCGGCAAGACGATTGGCGTGCAACAATTCCAGCAAACGATCGGCCTGTGGGTTCGGGGGATTTTGGGTGACGAGCATGGTGTCCCCTCAAAGGACGTCGAATGGAAGAACGGTGGTCTAGAGGCCCCCGGCGGCGGTGAACGTCTCAAGCTCGACCTTCCCGAGGACATCAATCTTAGTCCGATTCCGGCGGATCAGACCCTTAACGGGATGTTGGCGGAGGGGGGACTGGACGCAATCATCGCGACAAAGCCTCCATCCAGCTATGCCCAAGGCAAACCGAATGTCGCGCGCCTCTTCCCGGACTATGTGTCGGCGGAAATGGCTTACTACCAGCGCACAGGCGCATTCCCGATCATGCATTGTGTCGTTATTCGCCGGAGCCTGATCGAACAACACCCATGGCTGGCCGCAGAAGTCTTCAATGCCTTCGTGCGCGCAAAGCAAATCGCGTATGACGAGCTCAAACAGGTCAATATTCTTCGCCTGACATTGCCTTGGGTCGCGGAGCGAGCCGCTGACGCGCGGAGCATGATGGGCGGCAATTTCTGGAAGTATGGTTTCTCCGAGAGCAAGGCGGAAATCGAGATGATGCTGCGGTATGCGCATTCCGACGGCTTGACGGGTCGCTTGCTGAATGCCGAGGATGTTTTCCATCCAAGCACGCTTCCACTGAAAGACACCAGCAACTGAATGAGGTCATCGATGCCCGATACACGCGACAGCCACGAAGATCCTCTCTTCTCCGGTCTATTCGACCCGACGATCACGAGCATCCCGCAGGGGGTCTCTCAACCTGTTCCTGATCCGATCCCGAACGCGGCCAATATGGGCAGCTGGAAAGAAGAGACGCGAATGCCCGTCGCGACAGCCGAAATGGGTGTCGTTGCGTGCAACGGCAAGGTCCATGTGATCGGCGGCTACGCCCGCGGTCAGGTGAACAGCGATTTTCATCAGGTGTTCGATCCGGCCACGGGCGAGTGGGAGTTAAAGGCCCCGATCCCGTATGCCTGCAACCACTTGTGCAACGCCGTTATCGGAAACCGCATCTACAGCTTTGGCGGGTTCATCGAACAGAACCGGTGCCCGCACAGCAATTGCTTTGTCTACGATGCCGACGCTGACGAGTGGGAGCGCATCCCAAACCTTCTGCGCCCACGCGGAGCGACAATGGCCGTGCCCCTGAACGGTCAAATACACCTGCTGGGCGGGCGCAATGTCAGGTCACTTGACTGGCACGAGGTCTACGATCCCGAAACGAAAAAATACGAGATCCTGAACGATATGCGGGGATCGACGCCGACCCAGCCTTTCGCAGGACAACGTTGCCATTTCGGTGCGGTTGTCGTCGACGGCAAGATCCACGCGATTGGCGGCCGGAAGGACTCCTACGATTTCAATACAGGCCTGCATTCGGTCTTTGATCCTGAAACCGCCGCCTGGACCTTCCGCAAGGAAATGCCCACCGCGCGAAGCGGGCTTTCGGTTGCATATGTCGGCGGCAAGATTCTGGCTTTTGGTGGTGAGGCGCGCGGTCTCGTTTTCGAGACGAACGAAGCTTATGATCCCAAGACCGACAGCTGGGAGCTCGTGGCGCCCATGCCGATTCCGCGGCATGGCCTGCACGGCTCGACCGCGGCTGTCATCGGCGACACTGTCTATGTACCCGGTGGTGCGCCAATCACGGGTGGTAGTGTTCAGGGCGCGTACCACGACTCGTTTACGTTCGGCTGATCCTGTCGGACGCCCGTGCTTCGATTGAGGCACGGGCGTTTGCCCCTACCGGCCCTCTGAAACATCGGTTCGCACCGACCTGTCGCGCAATCGGGCAAATTTTGCCCGATTGCGCGCAGTTGGACGTGCGCCCCCCAACTCTCTGCACATGCGTCACGCTAATTCTCCCCTTTCGCATGGCATGATTTTCCTTATGGCTTACAATTTTTTGACCCGTGCGCATGATACGTCTCGGTGGACATCGCTGCGACCAAGGCGCGCGGGCGATCCATCGGATTCCGGCTGTCAAACGACCGTCACAAGCTGACCAATACGAGAATTGGTCAGCAATCAAGCTATCTAACCCAGCGGTTCTGCGCCTACGATTCAAGCCATGGAATACGGGTCTGCGCAAGCCAACCCGGCTCCGGGGTCCGGCACCACCAGGGTGCAGCAACGACGTTGTCCGCCAGAAGGCAGCGCAAGACGAGTCCCGCATCACTATTCCGTTTTTCGACACCGAGGAGGACCAACCCATGACATCCATCAAGACGACGACCAGAAATCTTGTGTCGGCAATGGCGATCGCCCTGCCGGCCGCTTTCGCGTTCGGCTCGGCCGCGCAGGCGCAGGACTACCCGTCCAAGCCCATCGACCTGGTGTGCACGACGTCGCCGGGCTCGGGCACCGCGGCTTGGTGCGAAATGGTGGCAGGTGAGCTTGCCAAGGAGGGTTACCTCGGCGTTCCGGTCAACGTGACCTACAAGAACGGTGCGTCGAACTGGGAGCCGACGCTGTATGTGTCGCAACAACCGGCCGACGGGTACACGATCATGCACTTCAGCCGCAGCTTCACCAGCTACTTCAATCTTCCCCACTTTGAACTGAAGCCGGCAGCCTTTGAAATCCTCGCGAAGTTCGAGGAAACCATCTACGGCATCGGCGTTCGGTGCGATGACCCCGATCTGAAGACCTGGGACGATATTGTCGCCTACGCAGAGAACAATCCCGGCCAGCTTGGCATGGGCTTTAACAAGATCGGGTCGACGCACCACTTGCAGACCACGATGATCACGCGCGACCCTAAAGGAGCCAAGCTGAACTTTGTGCCCTACTCCGGTACTGGCGGGGTCGTCAAAGACGTTGTCGGCGGTCACCTGCGCGTTGGCGCGGCCCAGCCCGGCCTCTGGAACAGCCACATAGAGGCCGGCACAATCTGCCCGGTGCTCATACTCAACGAGGAGCAACTGGATCATCCGTTGTGGGCCAGCGTTCCGTCGATCCGCGACGTCGGCATGTCCTACGACGTGCCGCATCAGTGGCAGGGCTTTCTGGTCAAGGCCGGAACCCCGGATGATCGGATGGACATCCTCACCGATGCCCTGCGCAAGGTCTCGGAGTCCGATCACTACAAGGAAGTTTACATGGATCGGAACCCACATGTGGTGCCGAACTTCGTTGGCGGTGACCGCGACAAGCTGATGTCCGATTTCCTTGATGCCGTCGCGACGACGCGGGAATTCCTGCTCGAGATCGAGTTCATCCAAGGCTGAACAATCGGCCGCCCGGAATACACACCAGTGTTCCGGGCGGTCGCATAATCAAGTACTCCATCGGCAGGCGCCATTTGGCCAGACCCGCCTTTCCGAAGCACCGCTTTCCCATTGGACCACGCTTCATGTTGAACAAGCTCCGCACACTCACGCTTCATCGTCGCCGCAGCCTTCAAGTGACTACAGCGATTGTATTTGTCAGTGCGGCTTACTGCTTCTACATCGCAACGCAGTTGCCGAGATCCATCCTGCCAGGATACCCCGGAGACGGCTTTTTCCCCCGGATCACGCTGTCGGTTATCCTGATTTTTGCAGCAATCATCCTGCTTCGTGAACTCATCCGGACGCCCCTTGAGGTGGTCGATCAGGTCACGACGGCTGTTGAAGCCGACGAAGACGACGATGAGGACGACGACAAGTCCGGTCCAATCCGGTTCGACCTGTTGGAAGCGGCGACAATAGTCGTGCTTTCAACGGCATATGTCGTTCTCATGCGACGGGTCGGATTGGAGATCATGACAACGATTTTCATGTTCTGCCTTTTCTTTCCACGCATCTTGATGCCGTGGCCGAAGGCGGCGGCCTATGCGGCGGTCGGCGCGGTTGCCACGACCATCTTCATCTATTTCGCTTTCGTCATCGGGCTTGGGGTTTCTTTGCCGCTTGCTTTCCTGCCGCGCTATCTGGGCCAGTATTGAGACACACATGGAAAACCTATTCACTTACGTTGTGCCTGCAATTCTCCAGATGGGAAGCTGGGCGGTCGTTTTCGCCATCATTTCCGGCGTCACATTCGGCGTCATCCTTGGGGCTCTACCCGGTTTTGGCAGCTCGCAATCTCTGGCGCTGCTTTTCCCTCTGACCTTCGCGATGCCTGCAGACGTGGCGATCATTTTCTTTCTGGCCGTTTATTCCGCCGCGGAATACGGCGGGTCGATTCCAGCCATCCTGATACGAACGCCCGGGACGCCCGCGCAATCCGTGACGGTGCTTGACGGCTACACGATGGCGCAGCAGGGCTATCCGAACCGGGCGCTTAAAGTGTCGCTGTTTTCAGGCGTGATCGGCGGGGTCACAAGCACGGTTATCTTTATCTTTGTGGGCGGTTGGATCGCGAGCGTCGCACTGGAATTTGGACCGGGCGAGATGTTCGCCCTGGGCATTTTCGGGCTTTCGGTGATCGGCAGCTTCTTTGGACGCGATCCGGCGCGGGGCTTTCTTGCGACCGGTCTGGGGCTTTTCCTCGCGACGGTTGGCGCGTCGGATTTCGGCGGTATGCGCTTCACCTTCGATCAGGCATTTTTGACGGACGGCATACCGCTTGTCGTCGTCATTATTGCCTTCTTGGCGGGGCCGGAATCGCTGCGGCTGCTCATCAATCACCGCAAGACGGTTGAGAAGCCGAAAAAGGTTCTAGCTATCGAAAAAACGAGCGATGACCGTTTCCCGCTGCGCTACGTTCGGCGTCTAGTGCCGACATGGATCCGTTCGAGCCTCATCGGCACTGCGATTGGCGCAATACCGGGCGCAGGGGCATCCATCGGATCGTTGATCGCATACAGTGAGGAAAGACGCTGGTCCAAACGTCCGGCAGAGGAGTTTGGAACCGGTATTCCCGAGGGCATCGCGGCGCCTGAAACGGCCAACAACGCGGTTGTCGCCGGAACGCTTGTCCCGTCCTTGACGCTGGGCATCCCCGGATCGGGGTCCGCGGCTATCCTGCTGAGTGTCCTGATCAGCAAGGGCATCGTGCCCGGTCCATTGCTCTTTGGACAGGAACCGTTGCTGATCACGACGATTTTCGTGGGCCTGATCTTTATCAACTTCTGGCTGTTGCTGCTGGGATTGATCTACACGCGTGGGTTTGCCTACATCTCGAATATCGCCCGGCGCATTCTGGGCCCGCTGGTATTCATTCTGATCCTGCTCGGAACCTACGCATACGCGAACTACTCTGCGCATGTGATGATGGTAATTTTCCTGAGCATGCTCGCCTACTGGATGGTGAAGGTCGACATCCCGGTTGTTCCGGTGGTGCTTGCCTTTGTCATGGGGCCAATCATCGAGACCAACCTCTCGCGCGCGATGACCATCCATGCGGGCGATCTGAGTGTCGTCATGACCCGGCCCATCACGCTGGTCATCCTCTTCCTCGCTCTGGCGACGTTCCTGTACAGCGCCATCAGCAGCATCCGCGAGCATCGGTCAAAGCTGCAAAGCAGGAACGAACAGAAAGAGTAATCCCAAAAGGCCCTTGGAACACAAACGTGGACATGATGGATGCGCGATCGCGCATCGCGCAGCACCGAGATTTTCTGGCGTGATCGTCTCAGAATATCTCCGGCTCTCCGACTGCTGGTCCGAACGCGGTTTGAAGATAGTCAAAGTCGCATCCCTTGTCCGCCTGGCCGACATGTTGAGCAAACATCCAACCGTAGCCACGCCCGAAACGTGGCTCCGGTGTAGTCCAGCGCGCGCGCCGTGCCTGGAGAGTCGCGTCATCAACCTCAAGATGGATGGTCCGCTCTTGCAGATTGACCGCGACCATGTCGCCGTTCTCGACAAACGCAAGAGGGCCGCCAATATGGGCTTCGGGGGCGACATGGAGGATGCAGGCACCATAGCTGGTACCGCTCATCCGCGCGTCAGAAATCCGAACCATATCCCTCACCCCTTGTTCGAGCAGCTTTTTCGGGATCGGCAACATGCCCCATTCCGGCATGCCCGGCCCGCCCAGCGGACCTGCGTTCCGCAGGATCAGAACATGATCCGCAGTCACATCGAGGTCGTCCTGATCAATCTTCTCTTTCATCTCTGCCATAGAGTCGAAAACCAATGCCGGGCCGCGGTGATTGTGGAACCGGGGGTCACAGGCGCGAGGTTTCATAACGCATCCATCCGGAGCCAGATTGCCGCGCAGAACCGCAATCGCCCCATCTTTGAAAATGGGATTGTCGACCGGGCGTATCACATCGTCCATGTAGACTTCGGCCCCCGCGATTTCATCACCGAGAGTCTTGCCGCTGACTGTCAGGCAATCGACATTGAGCTGCGGCCTGAGACGTTCCAGCAAAGCGCACAGCCCCCCTGCTTCGTGGAAGTCCTGCATCAGGTATTTCTCACCTGTGGGGCGCACGTTGGCGAGGATGGGCGTGTCTCTCGACACCCGGTCAAAGTCATCAAGGCTTATGTCGACCCCCGCGCGGGCGGCAATCGCCAGAACATGAATGACCGCGTTGGTCGAACAGCCCAGCGACATTGCCGTGACCAGCACATTCTCAATCGAGGCCCGCGTCACGATCTGGTCCGGAGTCAGATCCTCCCAGACCATGTCCACGATGCGGCGGCCAGCCGCAGTCGCCATGCGGGTGTGGTTGGAATCTGGCGCCGGGATAGAGCTTGCACCCGTAAAGGTCAGGCCCATCACATCCGCCAACGAGTTCATCGTGCTTGCGGTTCCCATGGTCATGCAATGCCCGAACGATCTGTTGGTATGCGCAAGCACATCGTTCCATTTTTCCTCATCTATGGTCCCGCCCCGCAATTCATCCCAGTATTTCCACGCATCCGAACCGCTCCCGAGACGTTCACCGCGCCACATTCCGTTCATCTGCGGACCGCCGGGCACAAGTATGGTGGGAAGGTTCGCGCTGATCGCGCCCATGATGAGCGCCGGGGTTGTTTTGTCACAGCCCGCCAACAGAACCGCCCCGTCCACAGGATGGGATCGCAAAAGCTCTTCCCCCTCGATCGCCAAAAGATTGCGATAGAGCATCGTGGTTGGCTTCACAAAGGTTTCGGCGAGCGAGATCGCCGGCAACTCAAGCGGAAAGCCACCCGCCTGAAAAATGCCGCGTTTCACCGACTCTGCCCTGTCGCGAAAGTGCGCATGGCATGGGTTGACGTCCGACCAGGTGTTGATGATCGCGATACATGGCTTTTTTCGCCAATCCTCGGCGGAATACCCCATCTGCATGGCGCGCGCCCGATGGACATGGGATTTGAGATCTGGCCGATCGAACCAGCGGGCACTGCGAAGGCTTTCAGGCGAACGGCGGGTCATGGGTGGACTCCTTCTTTGTGGATCACATTGTTGGCGCTTTGGCCAAATCGCGGCGCGCGAACATCAAGCAGACAGATGAAACGAAGCAGGCAATGGAGGCTGTCATGAGCATCGAGATTCTTGTGGGTGGAAGAATCCCGCCCGACAACGTGGAGGAACTTCGCAAGACTTTCACAGCGCATGTTGTGACGGAGACTGAAGACCCGGATGCGCTGATCGCTGAGGTCGGTCCACGGGTGCGCGGTCTTGTGGTTCCCGGTTTTCGCGGCTTCGACCGGGCGTTGTTGGACAAGTTGCCCAAGGTCGAGATGGTGTCCGTCTGGGGCGCGGGCATCAGCGAACTGGATCTGGATGCGGCGCGCGAAAGGAACATTGTCGTCACACGAACGCCTGACGACTCCAAGGTGGCCGTTGCCGAGCTGGGGCTTGGCCTGATGCTGGCAGCCGCGCGCTGGATTCCCGATAGCGAACGTGTGGTCCGGTCCGGGGCTTGGGAAACTGACGGGTATCCGCGCATGGG
>TARA_R100000750_G_scaffold36404_2_pt1 | contig 13928 bp, 13 predicted proteins | sample TARA_R100000750 | Tara Oceans TARA_R100000750 (sample SAMEA2623327) | marine metagenome | biome: marine biome (ENVO:00000447); feature: mesopelagic zone (ENVO:00000213); material: "saline water (ENVO:00002010), including plankton (ENVO:xxxxxxxx)" | depth 375 m
CGACAGCGGGAATTGTCCGCCATTGGTCCGAGGAGTTGCCGGTGAGGCGCCATTGGTCCGAGCCCACCGGCGACGGACGCGAAGACGGCGGTGGACACGATCTTTGTCGGTCGCGACCGTACCTACAACCGCCGGTTCCAGCAGATGTGCGGGCATTACCTCGTCGATCCGCCGTCCATTGGGCTTGAACCAATGGCGCCTCAATGAACGGCCCTGCACTCCGGCATCCGGCCGAAGTTCAGGAGCTACGCCGAGCTCAACGCCTGGCTCGAGGACCGCTGTGTTGCCTGGGCCAAGGCCAATCCGCATCAGGAGCTTCGGGATCGAACGATCTGGAATGTGTTCCAGGACGAGCGCGCGAGTCTTGTGCCCTACGTCGGTCCGTTCGATCATTGCCCGGCAGGCGATTGCGAAGCAATCTGCCGAGAGGAGGCTTCCATGCCGTGCCGGCGTCGGTCTCGAAGACCTGCCTCGTCCGGTTTGACAAGAACCGCTACTCGGTGGAGGGCCGCGCCATGCGGGTCGCATGCCTTTGGCATGACGGCCGCCCTGTCGAGATCCGCGCCTATGCCGAACGGGTCAAGTTCTGGCAGGACGGCAAGATCATGGGGCAGCACGCCCGCGCCTTCGGGCGCGACAAGGCCATCTACGACCCGTTGCACTACATTCCTGTTCTGGCTCGCAAGCCCGGCGCTCTCCGGAATGGCGCGCCCTTCAAGGACTGGGACCTGCCGCCAGCGATCCGGCGTGTGCAGCGCAAGCCTGGCAAGGTGCCGAACGGCGACCGGCACCCTCTCGGGACATTGCTGCGCAATGCCCTGCCGGGCAGTGAATGGTCCAGATCCTGAGCATGATCCCGACCGACGGATTGGATGCGGTGGACGCTGCCTGTGCCGAAGCCCTGAACGAAGGAGCCCCTGCCGCCTCGGTCGTCATCAACATCCTGGCCCGATATCGTGAACCGCCGCCGCCGTTGACCATTGATACGCCGGACGCGTTACGACTGACCTGCGAGCCCGTGGCCGATTGCCAACGTTACGACAGCCTCAGGAGACCCAACCATGGAAAGATCACAGGCGCTGGACGCGTCACGCCGAAGGCGTGCCTCCGGCACGACCCAGCTGAAGCTCTACGGCATGAAGGCCGCCTACGATGAGATCATCACCGTCGTGACGGAGGCACGCTTCCAGCGTGACAGTGAAGCGTCAGGACGAACCGCAGCAGATCGTCCACTGCCCGGCAGGCGCATGCGTAGCATGCTGCCGAGAGGGGGCGACCTGCTGAATGCCGAGATCAGCGAGAAGCAGGCGCGCTCGATCAAATACCAGATGACCATCGCCAAGCTGCCCCTGGCGAAAGAGGTCTCTCTCGTGGTTCGCAAAGCGAACCACTGCCGGCAGTGGACGAGTTCAGCTTTGAAGAAACGCCGGTCAACGAGACGCTGGTGCGCGATCTGGCCTCTGGTGAGTTCCTCGAACAGCAGCGCAATGTCGTGCTCATCGGTGGCACCGGGACCGGCAAATCCCACCTTGCCATGAGCATCGCCCGGGCCTGCATCCGGCGCGGCAAACGGGGGCGCTTCTTCAATGTCGTGGACCTGGTGAACAAGCTCGATGCCGAAGCTCGTGCCGACCGGCAGGGGCGCACGGCCGACCTGCTGTGCCGCCTCGACTTCCTGATCCTTGACGAGCTTGGCTACCTCCCGTTCGCCCAGACCGGCGGCCGGTTGCTGCTCCACCTCATCAACTGCCTCTACGAGCGCACCTCGGTCATCGTGACCACCAACCTCGACTTCGGTGAATGGCCTTCCGTCTTTGGCGACGCCAAGATGACCACTACGCTCCTCGACCGCCTTACCCACCATTGTGAGATCGTCGAAACCGGCAACGAAAGCTGGCGCTTCAAGACCAGAGAATAAACGAACTCCCGCTGGCCCGATACGGCTGCGCTCTGTGGTGGCTACACCGCATCGGGCCAGCTACCCGAGGGCTCAGCAGGGGGTCATTTTTGGATGCCGATAGGGGGTCAAGATTGCCTGCCGATTGACACCACGCTGATAATCCGTTGTTAACTCAAGAGCGGACCATCCTTTTTAGAAAACCAGAATATAACAGGCGGGGCCATGACCCCGCCTGTTATCGTTGTAATCAGTCACTGTACAGCAGGGCCGAAACTCATAGCAAAAAGTTTGCGCACGCTTTTAGCTTTTCTTTGCGCACACTTCCCCTTGGACTGCCTTAGACAACAAGGCAGTCCAAGGAGAAGCGTGCGCAAATTGGATTTTTGACGCCGAACTAATGGAGTGAATTTACCAAGCAAAATCAGCTAGTTATATCGATCGCCGACAAGCCTCGAAAAAAGATAATAGCATGCGCAAAAACCACAAAGCGTGCGCAACGGATTTTTGCCCATATTTCACGGCTCTCGACCGATCGCCCTACCCTGCCGAAAAGAAAAAGCCCGCGCAATGCGCGGGCTCAATAACTTCGATGGTGGCTGTGCTTAAGGAACAATAGATGCTTTGAACGGCGCATCACGCCGGAACATCGAGACATAGCTGCTGTGAGTAAAGGGTGTCGCCGCTGCATTCATCTTCGTCTTCGAAACCCAAGCTTGGATGAAATGGTCCAATTTCAAGTCCGTCGAGTGCTCAACAAGCGCCTTGCCCACAGCCTTGACGACCAATTCAAATACCAATCCCCACCGGAATGCCGCCGCCGTCACAAGGCGATGGAGAAAATCCCCAGTAAGGAGTTCATCAGCGACGGAGAGCTTTGCCTCCAACGCGTAGCTCCCGACGATACTGTTGACGGTATCCACATCAGCCTCAAAGTTGATGTCATCAAGCCGTACGTGGGTCACCTTACGAAACAACTGTTCGAGCTGTGGAATGTAATCCGTTAGTTCAGGAACGCCGGACATAATCAGCATCATCGGCCAATCCGCGCCTTTTACCATCGTCTTAAAGCAGTCCAGAACCTCCGCCATCGCCTGTTCTTTTTTATCTGCCAGAATATGCTGCGTTTCGTCATACCACACACCAACAACCCCCTGGAGCTCTCCCTGCTGCCTGATGCGACGACCGATCTCCGCCTGCGTTATACGGGCTTTGTCCGACAGCGGATAGCCCATGGCATGAAGGGTGTCCTTGCCGAGGTCTTTCCAAGTGCCCTTCCGGTCCAGAACGCATGTTGCAAAGCGAGCCTTTGCGCCATTTGGCAGGATAGCCTGGCTCAAGTTGAACTCGCGCAGGAGTTTCTCGAGTTCAGTGGTTTTTCCGGTGCCACTGACACCCGTGACCATCAGTACCTCACCTTCGAAATAGAACCCGCTTTTCAGGCGCCCCAAGTGGCCGCTGAACATAGTCGCGAATTCGCGCTTAAGCTTCTCGGCGCGAGCAAGCGGAAAAAGGCGGCCATTGAAGCTTTCTGAGCTATCCACAATTTCATCAATCACAAAGTCATTCACAGTTTACTCTCCGTTATCTTGTCAAAGGTTTTATGTTTTGGGCTCTCCGTCCCGGTTTCGGAAGCAGGCGTTTCAGATGTGTTTTTTGCGGCAGAAACGCTTCGGGCATGATCCATGATGGATCCAGCACGCACGGTCCCTGCGTAGGATTCCGTGGGACGGCATTCCACGCGGGCAAGCCTTTCAGCACGCCGTTCCAACTCGGCGAGCCGGGTGTAATTGAGGGGGTCACCTGAATCCGGGAACATGCCCGATGCCTCAGCACGCCGTTTGAGGGCGGCCTGAAGGACCTGATCGTCCATGTCCTTCAGATGTGGGTCTGCATCGACTGCGTCTTGTTTAAGCTGCAAAAACTCGGGCAAGGTGCAGTCTCGTACTGCAGTCATACTAATGTGGGCCTTAATCGGCTCACCCGCATAGCCCTCTGCGGTAATCAAAGCGTAGTGCAAACGATCTGGGTCGATGTGAACAAGAACCTTTTTGCCCTTTGCCCCGTCAAACTGCTGAAGCGCAGTAGAGTTAAACGGGAGGCCGAAAGGCTGAACGCCTTGGGAGTTGATCGTGAACTCCTTGGTGATACCCAACTGGATCTGACGGTTTTCCACGTCCGGCGCTTTAATCTCGCGGTGCTTCTTGGCGACTTGGCGAAGTTTCTGCGCGGGCGTCGCACCGTACATGCCGGTGCCACGGTGTTCCTGATGCGGTGCTTCATCGATAAAGTATCGATTAATCGTCCCGTAGAAAGCCTCAAGGGAGAGCGACGCCTCTCCCCGCGGATCACTTCCCGGCAATGCACCAGGCTCGCCTCCTGTGTAGCCGTTTTCGAATCCGGGAACTTGGAATTCAAAGGTACGGAAAGCACTTTCAACGTGCGGCTTGTCGTTCGAATGGTAGGTTCTGACGGTCTTGTAGATTGTCCCCATGCCCAGAAGAGCGGCAGCGACCTTGCCATTGCGCACGGCGTTACCATTGTCGGAAACAACCTTCCTCAGTCGCACTGGCGGCGCGGGGGTTCCTTTGCAGCCGTACTTGATCTTCTCCCGCTCCTTACTGCGAGTTGCCATACGAATAAGCTGCATGGTGGTGTCCGAGTCGGCGCTCTCGGCCAAGACCCACGCCAGCGGCATACGAGTTGCAATATCAATCATGTAATGGAGCCAAACACGGCGGATTTCATTCGGCGCCGGCTCCTCATTCTCTTCTGCCTTGGTGAGCCTGCGTGCTCGAACTACACCGGCATCATTGATGAACAAGGAAATGTGAAGCTGATCGGTCTCGACTTCATCACCGAAACCCTGAGCCCGAATTTCGGTCTGCCCAGCACCAATGAGGTTCACAGCTTGACGCTCACCTTCCCGCGCAAGGGTCTCGACCAGCTTCGAGATGGCATGACGCCAATTGTAAATCGAAGTAAGAGACGGGAACACGAAGCCTTCAGCTCGCTCCTGGGGTGACACTTTAAATTTTGCCATGGCTTTGCGGTAGAGCGGCGCGAGCTTGGGTTTCCGGACCCGCAACCAGATTGAAAGCACATATTGGATAAAGCGAAGCTGCGGTTTACTGAGTTTGCACCGCTCCTGTCCTTTCGGGCCCTTCATATGATGACGGCTCATCAAAACCACTTCGTTGCGGTCGAAATAACAATATGTGGCGAGCCAATCGGCGAGTGTACGCCCCTTGGGCAGGTCCCAAGGCGAGTTAGTGCTGCCAATCTTTGCCTTATTAAAAATGTGCCGATCGCCAGAGAACGCTATTGCATCCTCCAGCAATCTTGCCCGCACCCCATCGGTTGACAGAAAGCGATGAGTGGTCTTGAACCCTTCTTTCTCCAGCTCTTCGATGGCAAGAACAACACTGAGCCTTGCGCGAATATTCAGGCGCTCTTCCTTGCTTTTAATATTTTCCAGCCGATCGAACCCTCCAGTATACTGGAGAAGCTCCTCTCTCTTCGCCTCTTCGAGTGGCGTTTTCACCTTGCACGAGAAGTCCTCAATCTTCTTCTGCAGCCAAGCCAAGGAGAATTTCGAAATTTCACCGCTTTCAAGATTTACGACGAAGACCTTCCCCTGATCTTTTCCAGTGACGCTCCAACGCACGTCATCCAGATCAAGGGTTGATCCCACCGGAATCTTATATTGCGGCCTCCCGATCATCAGTTCATCCAAACTCGTGATTGGAGAGAAATGACCGAGTACCAATCAGCGCCGAGTACGCGTCGAGCGATCAGCCGTTGGATCGCAGGAAACGCCCTGTTCGACGGCAAGTCGCATTTCGAAATCAGATCCTGCGCGGACCAGTACGAGCAGCTGCGCGCTCTCTCTTCAACATGTGCATCTGCTTGGACATCTGGATCATCCCAAGCGATCCAGAATTCGTGAAGGTTAATGCGAAAAGGACGGGTATAATCGTCAGCGTTCACGACAACCATTTCGTCGGCCAGGTCTTCTGGCATGGCCTTTTCGATTGCTGAGATTTCGTCCTGCGTCTCTGGGCGACTGAGACGGGAGCCATTTTTTACGTAAATGGCCAAACGGAAACCATTCCGCATAGTGATACGAAGGTCGAAGTAATGTTTTGGAAATTTGACCCTCCCCCGTTTACAATGCCTGAACCGAAAGAATGGCAGCTGTACGTCGAGTGCATACAGATCGGGATCAAGTAATGCCTCCATAGCGACCGCCCATTCAGACTCACCATCGAAATAGTAGGCTTTGGGAACGCCCTTGGTCGCAGGCGTCACGATAGGCATCAAAATTCGATGTGCCGTATTGCTACGGGTCAGAGGGTTGCGAGCACCATCGTAGGGTAAAACCCCATGGATCGGCGGTAATTCCAGCCCCCCCTGTTTTTCTAGTCTATGAGGGTCATAAGCATCATCAGGATCCCATTGTGTTGACATGACTTCTCCAGTCCCAGAATGACATCTCATCCGGGTTTAAGTTTCTGTTCTCAGGGACTGTTGATCGCTCTTGCCCGGACCATTTGCGGTCTCTAATGTGGCAGGTGTAGACGGGCGATCATTGCCCCAACTTTCGGAGCACGCCTTTGGGCGTGCTTTTTTTCATTCGGCTTTGCCGCTTACACGAGGCACAAGAAGCGAGAGAAATCTTCAAGAATTCCGCATCCATACACGGTGCTTATAGATCTGGAAGAACTCCATCTTCGTTGTGTTTCGTCTCTCTGCTTCCTTGTCTTTCCCCTTATTTTCGTCGCTGAATACGACATTCAAATTACCGGAGTCGAGTCGATTTATCATTTAATTTCATTACCTTAGAGAGCGACAATCTTCTTTTCATTTTTCCCAAGCCGTCCTTTTCTTCATTCCCAAAACAACTGGGCACCGTCGGTCAGGTTTTTTCCTGACTGACAGCAATATTATTCAAAATTTTTGATAAAAAAGGGCAACCGCCTAATTACCGCTTAAGTATCTGTGCACAAAGTGTACGGTTAACTCAGATTGCGAACCTATATCCAAGCTCGACGGCGCATTCACGGAGCCAATCGCAATGCGCAGGGCTATTGGGTTTCAATCCAAGCGGCAGCTCAAGTGAATTGCAACATACAGCTTTGCCGACAAGGCAAGGCCCTCCAGGCGAGAGATCTTCCCTTAATTTCGTCCTCAGTCTTACCGCTGCAGGTCGATATAACCCTAAGGCGCTCTCGAAATCTTCTAGAGACAGATCATAACTGGATGTAGATCCTCGCCGCTTTATAAGAAGCTCGGCCGCCTGAAACCATGTCTGCAACGGGTGCCGCGAGCGCTCCAGTAACGTGCCTGTTTTCACCGAAAACTGCCGGCCACAGCCAACACATTCAAAAACTTCGCGAGATCGCAGCCATCGAGGCTTAGGTGCGCCGCATCGATCGCACAAAACGCCCCCGGGCCAGCGCACCTCTCTGAACCGGCTGATACAGGCTTCCTCGCTTGCAAACGTGCTTGCGACCCCCTCAGGCGGCAACTGCACAAGCATTGAGACCCAGTGCATGCGCGTTATCAGGAAATCATCGAGTTTCAGGTGATCTGGCACCTTTCATCCCTTAAAGTGGGCCCTGTAATACGGCGCGTGTTGGCGGAATGCGTTAACCTTAGGTTTTTCCTAGAGCTTTAATCAATGGTGATTATTGAGCCTGGGGCCGAAAGCAGCCAACTCAGTTTGCCCTACAACTACATTGTTCAAGGAACACAGCTCGGGGAGTTCCATTCGCATAGTAGAATGAGGTATCATCGCGTATCGTGTCAGATAAACCAACCTTTCGAACACCCACATAGTTTAACCCTTAAGCGCACTCAGAGACCCTGCAATGCAAAAGCGAAGCGGCACAAAGCATCACGACGAGTTCACTCAAGGAGCCAACAGCCCTCTATCTGGCCCGAATGAACGTGCGGATGAACACCGTAGCGTTTTGCTAAAAGCCGCCGGCGAGGTTGTAACCGCGAGGCAAGTCAGCAGCTTAACTGGACTGAGTTTCCAGGAGGTCGATGAGATGCGAGGGGCCAGAGAGTTACTGGCTCTGAAAATCGATGCCGATTGGGCTTTCCCTGCATTTCAATTCAATGAAGATACAATCGACCCTTTGATGAGCGCGGTCCTGAAAGCCCATAAAGAAGACCATCCCTGGACGGTATTGGACATACTCCTCACGAAAGATCAGGCTTTTATGGGTAAGTCCATATTGCAGCTGATTCAGGACAAAGATCACAGGTCACTCACACGCTACCTCGCCCAAGTCGAAGGTGACGGTTTTTCCTAGCCCGTGAACCTGCGCCTATCTGCAAACCCCCAAAAAGGCGACTAAAAGCCTTCAAAGTAGCCGCACTTGCGAAATGCATAGTGCCGTTCTCTGAAATCCCATTCGTGCCTGCGATGCGCCCCACAAGGGTTCCCAGTTGCCTAATATCTGCTACACCTTGGAAAACACTGGAAAATTGGCACTCATGAACCTCGCTTCAAAATTCTTTCTGGGTTTCTTGATTGACCCTCTCGGGAGACATCCAAGGTCCCTGGCCCTGCAAGAAACGGGTATTGCGGCACGCGGGGCTGGTTCGCCCTGGATAGGGCTTGAATCTATCGCCACGCGTCCATCGGTGAGGAAGGGCCTGCTCTCTTCGTCGCTTTTGCTCGATCTTGGCGGCGGCCGGAATCTGACCTTGCCGGCGGTGGACGCGTCCGCAGCAACAAATTTTGCAGATGCGGCTGCCACCGCCTGGACGGATTTTAATCGGGCGGAGTTGGAAAAGGAGGAGGCCGCTGTTCTGCGCATCCTGCACGCGCTCGATGCGCTCAAGGTGCCGGACGCATATCCCGCAGCATGCCAGGTCGCGCCGCTGGAGCGCGATGCTGCCGATCTAAACAGCCGGGTGCTTTCTAAACTGAATTCGGAGTCCGTTGGCGACGAAGTCATGTCCCGAATTGCCCCGATCGTTGCGTTCGCATCCGATCCGACTGCCGTCCGTAACGCATCTATCGAGACTTTTGTGGAGGGTCAGCTCCTCCGATGGAAGGATTTCTTCGACACGGTCGAGTCTATGCCGCTGACACCTGAGCAGCGCCTGTCGGTGGTCGTTGACGAGGATGCGACGCTGGTTCTGGCTGGCGCAGGATCGGGCAAGACTAGCGTGATCACTGCCAAGGCCGCATACCTCGTGAAGGCGGGAATAAGAGAGCCAGGCGAGCTCTTGCTGCTTGCCTTCGCGAAAGATGCAGCGACCGAGATGTCGGAGCGGATCGAGGCGAGGTGCGGGGTCCCCGTGACGGCACGCACATTCCATGCATTGGCCTATGAGATCATCGGAGAGGTGGAAGGCGAGAAGCCGCCTTTGGCGCCAACCGCGACAGACGACAAGGCGTTCTTGTCCCTGATAAAGGAGATCCTGCGGCACATCGTGGCGACCGCCAGCGAGATCGCGCAGACCGTGATCGGCTGGTTTGCCGGTTTCTTTGATGACTTCCCCACCGAGTGGGATTTCAAGACAAAGCACGAATGGTATGCGCAGATCGAAAGCCGCAACCTGCGGACGCTGCAAGGTGAGACCGTGAACAGCTTCGAAGAGCTTTTAATCGCCAACTGGCTGTTCCGGAACGGCATCGCTTATGAATACGAGCCGAGCTATGAACATAAACTGCAGAAGACCGGTCGCCGCGTTTACACGCCCGATTTCAGACTGAAAGAGAGCGGCGTCTACATCGAGCATTTCGGTGTGCGCAAGAAACGCGGCAGGGACGGCGTAGAGGAGCTGACCACGGCGCCTTACGTCGATCGTGAGGAATACCTCGAGAGCATGGACTGGAAACGGCAGGTCCATGCCGAGCACGATACCGTTCTTGTGGAAACCTACAGCTGGGAACGTGAAGAAGGCCGATTGCTCGACGCTCTCGCCGAAAAACTCGAGCCCCACGTGACGCTGCGGCCGATCCCAGACATGGAGATCTACGACCGTGTGGCCGAGGTCGGGGTGGTGGATGGTTTCACCTCGCTGATGGGCACCTTCCTGCGTCACTTCAAGAACGGTGGCTACCGGGTCGAGGACTGCTCCGGCAAGGCCCAAACGCTGAAGATAGGCAAGCGTGCGGAGGCCTTCCTAACGATCTTTGGGGCCGTGTTCCGAGAATATCAGTCCCGCTTGGGCGATCGGATCGACTTCGAGGACATGGTGAATCGCGCCACGGCCCTTGTAGAAAGCGGGCGCTATCGAAGCCCGTTCCGGCACATCCTCGTCGACGAGTTTCAAGACATTTCCACCGGACGGGCGAAGCTGATCCAGGCACTCAAACGCCAGCATTCAGATGCCAAGCTGTTTGCCGTCGGCGATGACTGGCAGTCGATCTACCGCTTCGCCGGGTCGGACATCCACATCATGCGCAACTTCGGTGCGGAATTCGGTGGCACCTATGCAGGGGCTGCTGGTGTACATCGGACCGTCGATCTCGGTCGTACCTTTCGATCGGTCGACAAGATCGCATTGGCCGCCCGTCGCTTCGTTCTTCGCAATCCCGCACAGATCACCAAAACGGTTATACCTGCAGGAGAGACGGACGAACCATCGATCAGGATCGCTTGGACACGCCGCGACACCGGGGTGTCGGTCTTGAACGACGCGGTAGCTGCTCTTGCCGCTACCGAAGGCAAGGGTGGCGGGAAGCCGTCGATCCTGCTCCTCGGGAGATATCGTTTTCTGAGGCCCGATGTCGGGCGGCTCCAGCGTCAGAACCCCGGGGCGACGATCTCCTTCAAGACCATCCATGCATCGAAGGGTCTTGAGGCCGATCACGTGATTATTCTCGGTGCCGACAATGCCAAGATGGGGTTCCCGTCGATGATCGTTGACGATCCCCTGCTCAGCCTGGTCTCGCCCGAGGCCGAGCCATATCCGAATGCCGAAGAACGGCGCGTTATGTATGTCGCAGTGACCCGGGCCCGGCGGACCGTGACTATCCTTGCATCCGAAGCGCGCCCCTCCGTCTTCGTCGAAGAGCTGATGAAAGAGCCGGACTTCGGCGTGGTTGTGCCTCTGGAGGCCCAGAAGCATACCCACACTTGTCCGGCCTGCGGTGGACGCCTGCTTCACATGCCCGGCAAGGACGGTCGTGACTGGTATCGATGCGAGCATGTGAAACTGTGCGGCAGTCGCATGCCAGCTTGTCCCGCCTGTGGTATCGGCCTCCCAGTCCGTTCCCGGGCCAGCGGAGATCTGGTTTGTGGTGATTGCGGTGAGACCCAGCCGGCTTGTCCCAGTTGCGACGCGGGATGGCTTGTAGAACGGCGCGGCCGCTATGGAGCATTCCTTGGCTGTGTTCGCTTCCCTGACTGCGACGGCAAAGCCAAGCTGCAGAAAAGTGCATGAGATGCTAAGGGCGCGATAGCTATTGGTACGACCTACTACGATGGTCCTCAGCCAGCGCATTCCGGCCGTTCATGGTCACCGCGGAGAACGGCGCGACTCTGCGCGCATCTACAGACAACTGAGGCTTGTCACGAACCGCGCGTACGGCCGACCTTACCCAAACCGTAAAGATTCTGCAGCGCAGCATGCCTAAGGTGACATTCCCAGCAAGTGATCAATAGCGGCGAGCTAAAAAAAACGCGAGAGCCCCTGCCAATTACCCTTAGTTGCATGATCAAAACAAAAATGCTTCCATGAGATCATGGAGCAAACACAAAATTTTATCCCCGTCGCATTTGTCATACTGATTTTGATCGCGGCGCTATTATCACCGTTCTTCTACTTTCGTTTGAGGCGCGCCAAGAAGAAAGAGTTAGCGACTGCCCAAAGGGCGGAGCAAGATATTGCACAGCTTCAAGTGGACTGCGACGCACGGTTGAGCGAAGCGCGGGCTGAAGCTGAAAGAAAGGCTGAGACGGCACATGCTGAGCATAGGCGATGCGTCAGTACCATTCTTGTTCGACACTCATGCGATGATTTACTCAGAAGAGGCCCCAGCACTTGAAGCGGCGTTGCATGCTGAATTTGCCGAACAACGGATAAACGCAGCAAATATGCGTAAAGAGTTCTTTCGAGTGACACTACCAGAGGTCGAAGAAGCTGTGCAACGTTTGGCGCCTGACGCAGATTTTCATACCGACATTGAAGCGCAAGAGTTCTACGAGACGTTGGCGAAGAGAAAGGAACTTGCTGAACGTCTCGCTGAGAATGATGCAAGAAAATTGCCTGTTGAGATTTAGTTCGCCACTTCAGTCAAAGCTGCATCCGGCCCAAACCGACAGTTGAGCAGGCTAGCCGTCGCCGCAATGCGGCTTCATCGAAGCGGACTTTGATAGTTCCGTAGTGATTTGTTTCAATAGGCTTACCAACCTATTTTCGATACCCTTGCAGGCCCAGCTCTGCCCACATCCAGCCAAAATCGTACTCTTCGATTGCATCGTTGCGATGCTTCGCGCTGTTGTTCTCAAGCATCTTAAGCCAATCGACAACCAGTGCACGGCCCGCTTTGCTCCGTACCGCCTGACGAGGTGATTTTCCGCCCAGTGCTGGTATCGGCGCACCAAGCGTTTCGTGATAGTGTTTGTCCATGTGCTCACGAACCAGCTGCCGTGCGATCTCGGGCGGAACTTCATCAGTATATTCAAGGTCTCTTTGGCCCTGCTCCTCGGCCATCATCTGTTCGACAGTGCGGATTGTGGTCAGAGGTTGCTTTAGATAATCGCCTGCGGCCTTCGTCACCAGATTACCCACCTTTTCCGCGCGGGTTGCAGAGTTCACTTCGATGAGCAGGGATCTGCCTTTGAGTTCCAAATGACCCAATACCGTGCGTCCATTCGTCTGTGAATCCAAAATTAGACCGTTGCTTCCCGTCGAAGTCTGACTTCCATGCGGTGCGAGCCAGACCCAATCGCGTGGCCCATCGGGTGCAAAGCCAGCCACTTGATTCAGACAAGCAGAAACATCTTTTTGTCTTACGCCAGTTGCAAATGGGAACCGCAGATCGTGAAACATGATGTCATCGCCATCTCCGTTGGTCAGCGCCGGCATTTCGTCAGATAGAGCCCGAGGTAGGGTGGTGAAAAGCCAAGCATTGGTGAAGATAGGGGCACATTTCAACAGTTGGGTTGTCGTGAGTGATAGCTCAGCGTCTTCATCGACATTCACAACAGCTGACAAACCATCGAACAAGAAATCAACCGCATCTGCAGAAAAGGCCAAAAGCGCACCGGAAATCACATGGGTATCGTTTTCGGCGATGACACGCACGACGATCCGGTCCCATTGCTTCAAAGACTGCGTGGCGGAACCTTCAAACACCGTGACAGGCTTCGCATCACCAAGCAGGTCTTTCAGTACCATGGACGTCCCAGGCTCCACCTTACTAACTTCGTAAAGACTGACCGGTGTATTTCGCAGGGCCTTAAAATAATCACTATTGGCAGCTGTTTCGTTCCAACCACGCCGCTTGAGATAAAGGTCGACAATGTTGCCATCTTCAAACTGTCGACTTAAAAAATCTTCGAAACCACACCCCCACAACACGCCAGGCCAAGGCTCGCCTAACACCTCAGGCAGATCATCATGATCGAGGTCAAATTCTTCAAGAGCAGGCATCATGTGCTCTGCCACGACTTCTTGCATGCGCCCAAACCAAATATCATCCTGACTGATGAAGGTCAGCAAATCAGAAATGTTATTCCGCACGATAGTTCTCCAACCCTTAGCCGCAATTTACGCTATTCATAGTGGCTCAATGAAACGATGTCAGCACGTGGGTGAAGTCGATTTTTGGGTATGATAAATGACGGCCCAAAGGAGACTTGCAATCACTGAAGACTATGCTGCGGCGCGGCGCGTCAAACTGGACGTTTGCCGCAGCTGTCGCAAAAAAAGAAGGACCGCAAATCGACCGGCGGAAGAAGCAGTCAATTGTGGCCGCTATTCTGATGGCGCGAACTCGATCCCCTTATCTGAGAATGCCTTGCGGAGATTGACCATGGCTTGCTTCCAGTCCGAC
>TARA_R100000750_G_scaffold62366_1_pt1 | contig 13853 bp, 16 predicted proteins | sample TARA_R100000750 | Tara Oceans TARA_R100000750 (sample SAMEA2623327) | marine metagenome | biome: marine biome (ENVO:00000447); feature: mesopelagic zone (ENVO:00000213); material: "saline water (ENVO:00002010), including plankton (ENVO:xxxxxxxx)" | depth 375 m
TTTGGCCTATGACTTTGGCAACGGCGTGTCGGTCTTTGGCTCTGCCGCCTATACCGAAGGGCTGCCCATCATCGACGACCTTGGCGCCAGTGCCACGGCGCTGTACCGGATGGACACAACGGAAAAGTCCCACACCTTTGAATTGGGTGCGGAATACAGCGGTACGGATCTGTTTGCTCAGGGCGATAGCCTGACGGTACGCGGCAACCTGTACAAGACCCAGCTGTGGGACATCACCAGCTTTACCGTTTCAGGGTCTACCTCTTTGAACCTGGATCGTGTTGAAACCAAAGGCTTTGAGCTTGAGGCCTCCTATGGCATGGAAAGCGGCATCTATGTCGATCTCGCCGGTCATTTGGGCGAAGGGCGCGAATACACCCCTGATGGCAGCAGCTCCGTCTGGCGCAACGCGGGTGCCAGCCGTTTGCAGGTGGCCTTGGGCAAAAAGTGGGACGACAAGCTCGATCTGAGCTGGGAGGTCGTACACACAACGGACAAACGCGATTCTCTGGGGGCGGACTTGCCCGACGATACGGTGACCAACCTGCGCGCGACATGGCGGCCTGATCAAGGGTGGCTGGACGGCAGTGAGGTGCGTTTTGGCATCGAAAACGCGCTGGACGTAAACTATGTCAGCCATCTGGCGTCTCCGACCCGTCAGGCGCCGGGCCGAACGTTCAAAGTGTCGCTGTCCAAGTCGTTCTGAACAGTCTCCCGGCACGGTCACGCGGATCGTGCCGGGGGTAAAATGAACGAGGGACGGGCAGGGGGCAGATCGGTGCGATCAGGTCTCATTCGGAAACCAACGTGATCAGGTTGATTGACGCTCTGCCGTACTGAACCGATGTCATGCGCATCCATGTGATGGCCGCAGATCCATAGACTTCCACATTCGTCGGACGGAATGCCTCGGGCGACCTGGCGGTTGCGGCCCTTCCGATTGTCCCGATGTAATGGTCAGGAGCAAATGTTCCGGGGTGGGCAACTGAACGTGACCGAATAGGTAGCGTTTGGAAAGAAGCATGTTTTTAGAGTTGGTTCCTAGCCAGCCAATTCAAGCATTGTCAGGCTGCCCCAGACGATCAGCCCCCCGGCAAGGATCTGCAGCACTGGCAGCACTTGGCTGACGACCAAGAGCTTGGCCACCGGGACAAGGCTCATCCTACGGGCGGTGACGGTCGACACCGCAACAAGACTGGTGAATACGGCCGTGCCCAGGCCCATCACAATCACAGCTGCAGCACCGGCGGTGCGGATATCCATCTGCCACGCAATCACCAGCAGAAAAATCGCGCCAGTACAGGGGCGGATCGCGATACTGGCCACAAGCACGAACGCGTCTCTAAACGAGGTTAATTGTGCGACGTCGTTGGGTGCTGGTCCATGTGCATGGCATCCGCAATGGTCGTGGTCGTGGTCGTGGTCGTGGTCGGCCTTTTGAAGGCCCAAAGCCTCCCTCTCTCTCCATAGGCTCCGCCCCCCGCGCCAAACAAGAATGACGCCGATAGAGGCAATGGCAATGTAACTTGCCGGGGCCAAAACATCTTCTGCGAGCGTTGTCATGCGACGGGCGGATATCTCGACAAGGGCGAAACCGCCATAAATCAGAAGGATTGCCCAAAATGCCTGCAGGAGGCTGGAAACCAATGAGATGACAAGAAGCCGCGCCGTCGACACCGACGAGCCAAGCCCAACGCCCCCAATCAGTGCCTTGCCATGGCCCGGGCCGACCGCATGGACGAACCCATAGCTGGCTGCGGCGAACAACAGGGTAAACAAGGCGCCGGGATCACCAGTGCGCAGGGCGCGAACCGCCCCGGCCATCTGGTTCTGGAAACCGCGTTGATGTCCTGCCGCCCAACGCGCCACAGCGTCGAAATCCACCGCCATGGAGATCGCGACCAAAGCGGCTAAAATCAGGCAGAACAACACGACTAATCGCATCTCACCACAATCCGATCTGCGAAAAATCCTCCGACATTCTCTATATCTGAAGTTTCTTCACGGCTTAGCTTGGCCAAGACATCCAACAGAGCCTTATCCTGTGCGGTAGGGTCAAAGGGGATGATCTCTGCCGTGCATCCGGTGGCCAATCCGCGGATTTCGGGCGTGTTGGTCACGGTGAAATCGAAAAAGTAGGTCCTCTCAAAAAAGGCCGCTTCGACCGCGTGCTCTGTCATTTTGATCGGGTCCTGTAGAATGCGATCGAATGTCAGTTGCAGGCGGCCGTCGACCAATTCAGCGTCCAGATTTTGCGGCCAGTCCAATGCAATCGCCTCACCGCGCGAGGTCAGATGCGCCGAGCCGTCAAAGTCCGCTGGCCAATCACTCAACCGTCGGACCAGTTCTTGTCTGTCCGCCTCATCCAGCGCGCCTTGGGCGTTCAGGTCCATCCCATGCGATGCCAGCATGTAGAGCGTTTCGAATTCGTCGTAGAGCCATGTCACCTCAATCGCTTCAAGCTCGTGACCCGGCCCAACTACGAAATTGACCCCGCCATCAATGAAGACATGGGGGTGCGCAAATGCGGCGCTTGCCGACATGGCAAAAGCCAACGCACAAGGCGTCGCACGGTGTACGAGCAGCCGCGTCATGGGGCAGCCCGTCGCGGTGCGCCGGGATGGTTCTGCCCCCAGACCTTGACGGCGTCCCGCTTTAACAGGCTTTCTTGCAGGCGATTAAGTTCGTGCAACGCGCGATCCTTATCCGATGTTTTCGCGATGGCCTTGTCATAGGCACGCAAAACGGATCGTGGTGCCCAAGGAAGAGAGGCCGAGGCAAGCCACATGCGCAATTCTTGCGGTAGACGATCATAGTCTCGCATGGCGCAGGTTCTCCTTCGCCGACATTTGAGGCTGGTCCGGCCCCGGTTCCCTTTTGCCATGCTAGTGCTCGGGTTCCGCAACAGGATCGAGTACCTGCACATGGCGCGCCTTAACGGCGTCGATGTGAAACTTTCGGCATACATTTGTAGTCACTACGTCGAACCGCAGGCGCAAATAGGATGCCCGCATAAGCCCGGCGAACGATGTCGTCAGCGTTGTGGCATCGTCTATCAGCCAATCGCATTCCTCGCAATCCGGGGCGCCCGCTGTAGCGCAGATCCCGACAAGGGTCTTGCGGACGATTTCTGGGCGCACGACCATACTCTCTGTCGGCAATCCTTCGGTAGCCCGAGTATCAATCCAATCCTGGAACGCGGGCTGCGGACGTGGATGCCAGATCGCAGCAGCGCAGTCAGGTTGGTGACTGGCAGACAGTGCCTCCTGTCTGTCAACGACGCGCACTCCCGAAGGCCCGCCACTTAAGGGGGTGAACACGTCGGTCATGCGGCCTCCGGGCCAGACTCCGGGCGTCGCCAGACCGGAAAGGGATCTGGAAGATCGGGTAGGGTTTCCGGGCCGGGCGCAATTTCCTTTGGCAACAGACATGCATCCAGCTTTGCCTTCAACTGCGGCCAGTCGATCCCGGCGCCGATAAAAACAAGTTCCTGTCGCCGGTCGCCCCATGGCTCGACCCAATGTTCCGCGAGATACGCGCGCCCGCTTGCATGGTCGGGCCAGCGCTCTAAGGGAACGGTTGCCCACCACGTTCCAAGAGGTTGCACCGAGGACAGAGCACCCGCCAGAGAAAACTCAGCCACCCAATCGGGCCGCGTGGCGATCCAGAAATGGCCCTTGGCGCGGATCACACCCGGCATGTCGCCGTTCAGAACGGCCATGATCCTTTCAGGTTCAAAGGGTTGGCGGGCACGGTAAACGTAGCTTGCGACCCCGTATTCCTCAGTCTCTGGAACGTGGTCGGCGAAACCGTACAATTCTTTGGCCCACATGGGGTGCTCATGCGCCCTTTCGAAATCAAAAAGGCCAGTGTCCAGGATTGCATCGCTGGGCACATCCGAATGATTGGTTTCGACGATGCGGGCATCGGCGTTCAGGCTGCGGATGATCTTGCGTGCGGCGTCAACCTGATGCGGCGCGGCGTCCGCAACCTTGTTCAGGATTACCACGTCAGCAAATTCGATCTGGTCTGTCAGCAGGTGCACCAAAGTGCGCTCGTCTTCCTCGCCCAAGGTCTCACCTCTGTCGCTCAGGAAATCATGGCTAGAAAAGTCGCGCAGAAGGTTTACCGCATCAACGACAGTCACCATCGTGTCTAGCCTCGCCACATACGAGAGGCTGTTGCCGTCGGCGTCGCGAAAATCAAACGTGGCGGCGACGGGAAGCGGCTCTGAAATGCCGGTGGATTCGATTAGCAAATAGTCAAAGCGCCCTTCGCCTGCCAAGCGGCGCACCTCTGCCAATAGATCGTCACGCAATGTGCAGCAGATGCAGCCGTTCGACATCTCGACCAGTGTTTCGTCCGTACGGCTTAATTCGGTATCCGCACGGACAAGATCGGCGTCAATGTTGACCTCGGACATGTCGTTGACGATGACAGCGACCCGGCGCCCTTCGCGGTTGTTCAATACTCGGTTCAAGAGTGTCGTCTTTCCGGCGCCAAGAAAGCCAGAGAGTACGGTTACAGGTAGGCGCGTGTCGGTCATGGATTGAGAGCCTCATTGCGGATGTCGTCGTTTTCTAAGCCGGGTAAGCGTGCGCGCAGCATGTCGAGGCTGCGTTGAAGTTCGGGACGGGACAGATCGCGGGCAATGACCACGATGCGAGAGCGCCGATCCATTCCCTGCCAGTCGTGGAGCGGCACCGGAGCGTCAAAGATGTGTTGAACGCCGTGAAAGACGAAAGGCGTATCCAGCCCCTCTAGGAACACGATGCCCTTCACGCGCAGGATGTCCGGTCCGCGCAGGGCGATCAGGGTGTCGAGCCAAAGATCAAAGACCGCATCTGGAATTGGATCTTCAAGGATGATGGACGCGGTGCCGATGCGCGTGTCGTGCGGGGTCATACGCCCGGGCGCTGGTTCTGCGCGTAGCAGACCCGAAAGATTTTCAAGTGGGTCAGACGCGGTCGACGGGGTGCTGGTCCATTCCAGAACCGTGTTTGGTGTGGCCCCCGCCCGCAATCCGCTTAGCCCCCAGATGCTGCCAGCAACGCCTTTGCCCTGAACCGCATGCAGGATACGCGCGCCGGGATTGATCGCTCTCAATCGTTCCTCGAAGGGAACCCATTGCTCTGGCGGCAAGAGATCTGTCTTGCCCAGTATGATCAAGTCGGCCATGGCGACCTGCGAAACAGCCTCAAACTGCGCCGTCAATGTCGTGGGCCCATTGGCCGCGTCCACTACGGTGACAATGCCGTCCATCCGCGCGGTGCGTGAAAGATAAGGGTCAGTCGTCAGGGTCTGCAGTATCGGACCCGGGTCGGCGAGTCCGGTTGTTTCGATCACCACTCGATCAAAGTCCAGTTCGCCCCGGTCGCGCCGCGCGGACAGGCTGATGATGGTACGCGCCAGATCTCCTCTGATCGTGCAACACAGGCAGCCAGATCGCATCAAGACGATCTCTTCGCTGGTGCTTTCGATCAGGTCATGGTCAAGTCCGGCTTCGCCGAACTCATTTACGATTACGGCGATACGCCCGGCAGAAGGGTCCGACAGCACAGCGTTCAGCAGTGTCGTCTTTCCGGCGCCAAGAAAGCCGGTCAAGACAGTTATCGGCAATCGCTGGTCCGTCATGCCTGCCCCCCGAAGGGAGCAGGAACCGCTGCGGATTGGAGGCCTTGGCATCGGCCAATCACTTCTTTGCCGGGCATCCCGGAGGCGTCATATGGGATGGTCATCGCTGTGTACCCCTTGATGCTGAGGAGAGATCGAAAAATTGGCCTTTGCGTCAGGTGTGACGGCTGCGTCCGGTCACATGCAGTCAGTAAGAGTGGACGCGATGTTCCGGATGAGTTGCGGATAAAGCGCGGCACCCGGTTCTAGATTGGCGCCCAACGGATCAATCACTCCGGTCTGTACTTCGGTGCCTTCGGTTACGGCAGCGACAAGTCCCGGGTTGAATTGTGGTTCCGCCAGAACGCAATCCACGCCCTCGTTTTGGACGCGTTTCTTGATTTGCGAGAGCCTTGCAGGGCTGGGATCTTCCGCATCCCCAAGAGAGATCGCCCCCGAAGCCGGAAAGCCAAAATCCGTTTCGAAGTACTGAAAGGCATCGTGGAAGACGATGAAACTGCCACCTCGCACTGGGGCCAGTGTCGCGCTGACTTCGGCAGTCAGAGCTGCCAATTCATCTCGACCAGCTGCAGCATTGGCAAGATATGCCTCGGCGTGTTCCGGATCTTTCGAAGCCAGCTCTGCCGCGATCAGGTCAAGCCAAGTTGCCGCATTTGCCGGAGATAGCCAAGCATGCGGGTCATGTTGGCTGTGAACGTGTGCGTGTTCGTCATGCGATTTGCGGTGGTCGTCATCATGATCTTCGACATGTTCATGATGGTGATCTTCATGATCGTCGTCCGCTCCATGTGCGTGCTTCTCGAACAACGCATTTTCGCGGAACTCTAGCAGAGTTGTCTTGTCCGCCTCCAGTAGCATCAGAACCGCGGCGTCTTCGGCCAATGTTTCCACCGCTCCTTCCATCCAAGGCGCAAGGTCCGCGCCCATCCAGACGACTACATCTGCATCCTGCAATGCTTGGGCTTCGGATGGCCGCATACTGTATCCATGTGGCGAAGCGCTTGAAGGCAGGATCAGCTCCGGGTGGCCGACTCCTTTCATGACGCGGGCGACAAGGGAGTGGACCGGCGCGATGTCGACGGCCACGTTTGGCACATCGGCGATCGCGGTTCCGCCCATCAGCGCGGAGAAGGCGGCAAGTGAAATTGACTTGGTGGTCATCGGATATGTCCAGTTATGTTATAACATAACCTGTGCCATACTAAATGGAGTCAAGGATGACAAGAGGCCGACCAATTGCGTATCTAGACCGCTTGGACGCCTGACATTGTCAGAGAGGCCTTGCCTCGTCGTTTTGAGTTGTGGATTCCAAGTTCGGTGCAACGCCCAGCGTAGCAAAAATCAAACGGTTCCAATGCGTGGAATATTATGGATCAGGGCGTCGATGCCGTAGATTTTTGCGATCAAGTTTACGGTCAGGACGACCGCAGGCGCGCCTTTGGCGACTTCGCCGCTGTTATCCTTCGGGCAGAGTTGGTCGCAGACATCGCGGCGAGAGGGACATCGTGGAGGGATGCAACCACACTCACGACGGTTTGGCGAATGAAACGCAAAAGGGACCGTGGGTGGCGGGTGAAGAGGCGGCTGGTCGGCTCGACTGGCGCCAGTACCAGCGGCTGTTGAACCAATGCGCGGGCCTTTAGTACTCTGAGTTCCCCCCCGAAAACCGGACACTGACGTAAGCCGCTATTTGTTGTCTGCTGGTCTTCACCACGAAAGAGATCGGAGATGTCGAAACGGAAGCGACATCACCCAGCCTTCAAGGCTAAGGGCGCGTTGGAAGCTTTGAAGGGCGAGGAGATGGTTGGCGAACTTGCGAGTCGGCTTGGGGTGCACCCAACAATGGTCCATCAGTGGAAGCGGGCATTGTTGGATTGGGCGTCCGGCGTCTTCGAACGTGGCGGCCGGAAAGCCCCCTTCCTGAATCTGTTCGCAAGCATGGACTGGCACACGCGCAAGGTGCTGGCTTGGCGGATCTCAAACACATTGGAAGCCGAGTTCTGCGTCGATGCGCTGAAAACGCTATCCACAAGTTTGGCCCGCCAGAGATCATAATACGGACCAAGGCAGCCAGTTCTCGTCATTCGCATGGACCGACCGCTTGCGCCGATCGGATCTCGATGGACCGCAGGGGGCGGTTCTTCGACAACTTTTTTATCGAGCGGCTGTGGCGCACCCTGAAGTACGAATGCGTCTACCTGCACGCATGGAAAACCGGATCAGAGGCCAAAGCTGGTGTCAGAAAATGGATGACCTTCTACAATCACAAACGCCCGCACTCTGCCCTTGGTGGCAAACCACCCGCCGTGGTCTGCTGGCAGACAAGTGAAACAACTTACCCCAATCAGCAGGTGCAGAGAGATGCTTGAATTACGCTGAATCCTGTCCAAGCATTGGGGCGTAGCTCACCGGCAACCCGGTGCGTTTCACGCATGGTAAGAGCTGACCGTGTGACCAGACATGTAACTTTGAACAGCGATCTTTGAAATGTCTTGGACTTGAACGCCCTGTTTAAAGAACATCTTTCCAGATTGAAAACGTCGTCGGGAGGCCAATCGATTTAAAATCGACCACTAACAACACTGACGATCAAATGGGAGGAAATGCGAATGCTGAATATTAGAGGATACGTCATGGGGGGCGTGTCAGCGGTGCTATCGACTGCGTTCTTGGTAGGGGGAGCGGCAAACGCCGAAGAAATCGAGATTTCAAACTATGGGGTCAGCACAAGTAGCATGCCCTATGCCGTTGCGCTGGGGGCGGGCTTCTTTGAAGAGGAAGGTTTGGATATCACAGGGATCCGCACCTCGCCTGGTGGTGCCGCGACAATCCGCAACCTTTTGGCCGGCGATCTTCCCTTTGGCGAAGCGGGCCTGACGGCCACGCTTGCCGCTATTCGCGGTGGCGCCGGAATTAAAGTGATCGGGACCACGGGCAACACAGTTGCGGAGATCGGCTGGGCCGTCATGCCAGACTCGCCGATCCAGTCGATTGAGGACCTGAAAGGTGCCACGGTCAGCTACACCAACCCAAATTCAACGACCCAGGCACTTGCCCTGATGTTGATCCAAGCTGCTGGTCTTGAACAGGATGATGTCGAGTTGCTGTCCACTGGTGGTGTGGGGCCCGGACTAGCGGCGTTGGAACATGGTCAGGTCGATGTCGCACCGATCACCGAACCCAATTATTCGCGAGAGCCGGACAAGTACCGGATTCTGGCATGGGCGCCGGACGTGCTGCCGCCGCTGGTGAGTGTTCTGGCGTTGACGACCGATGAGGTGATTGCTGAGCGCCCGGAGTTTCTGAAATCTGTCATGCGTGCCCGTCAGAAAGCCGTGCAACTGATGAACGACAACCCGGCCGAAGCGGCCAAGCATGTTGCGGAACCCTTTAAGATCACGCCTGAAACGGCCGAAGCACTGATCCGTCGTTTGCAGACCCCGACCGGTCCCGATCAGGTTCGGCACTGGAGCGAAGGCGCGATCTATCTCACCAGCATGACGAACCTTGCTGATGCGCAGATCCTTCTTGGTGTCGATTACAGCGACATCGATTGGGATGCGATTATCGACGACAGCTTCATGCCCGAAGATCAGAAGGGCCTGTACGACCAATGAGCAGACTTGAAGCACCAGGCACTATTCGCAGCCATGAACGAGAGCTGAAAAAGGCAGGAGACCCGACTGCGATGGGCACACATTGTGAACTGCGTGGCGCTACCAGAGTCTATCCCGGCAGTGCGGGTCGTCCCGCACTGCACGCTCTGGGGCCGATCGATCTGGAATTGGAGGCGGGCCGGTTCTATGCGGTTGTCGGTCCATCGGGTTGCGGTAAATCCACATTGCTGGAACTTCTCGCGGGGTTGGCGTCGCCAAGCGAAGGCGAGGTCTTCATCAACGGCCAGCCAATCGAGGGCAACGTTGCGGACGGTGTCGGCGTGGTGTTTCAGGATGACGCCAGCTTTCCATGGCTCACTGTCTGGGACAACATCGCCTTTGGCCTGCGCCAAAAGGGCGTCTCCGAGAACATAATCTCGGAAAAGGTCAAGGGCGCGACCAAGTTGATGGGGTTGAACGGCTTTGAAAGCGCCTATCCGGCGCAATTGTCGGGCGGTATGCGCCAGAGGGTTTGCATTGCGCGGACCCTCATGATGGAGCCGAAACTCATCCTGCTGGACGAGCCGTTTGGCGCGCTGGACCAGCAGACCCGGCTGTTGATGGGAGACGAACTGCTGAATCTGTGGCGTGAGACCGGGGCCACGGTCCTGTTGATCACCCATGCGCTCGATGAGGCGGCCATGCTGGCCGATGTTGTCTGCGTCATGTCAGCCCGGCCGGGTGTTTTGCTGGACGTCGTCGAGACGGGCTGGCCGCGGGACCGCGACAGTCGCATCGTGTCCAAGCCGGAATTCGGCGCGATAACCAGTCGACTCTGGTCCTTGCTGCGTGAGGAATCTCTGAACGCCTTGGACACGAAACAACGAGGGAGTTGAGATGAAGCGCGCTACAACCATCCGGATCCTCGTACTGCTCGGCGCGGTTCTCTTTGTTGAACTCCTCTGTCGTATCGGCGTGATAGTCCGCTTCACAATGATCCCGCCATCCGAAATGGTGGTCGGACTGTTCAACCTGCTCGTCTCGGGCAAAATGAACGACGATATGACAACGACGTTGTCGTCGGTGGCGATTTCGCTTGTTGCCTCGGTTATTGTCGGCACAGCGGCGGGTGCAATCATACATGCGCTGCCCCGCGTTCGCCGAACAATCGATCCGTTGCTTGCGACCTATTACTCGGTGCCGGTCTTTGTGTTCTATCCGATGTTCATCGTGCTTTTTGGGCTTAACGATGTTCCGAAGATCGTCATTGGCTTTCTCTATGCGGTGGTGGCCGTCATCATCAACACACTTAATGGGCTGGATCGGATTCCACCCGTTTTGGTCAAGACCGGCTTGGTCTACGGCATGAGCCGCGTGAGTATCGTGATGCGGATTCTGCTGCCTTTCGCGGCACCGTATCTGTTCACAGGTGTGAAACTTGCGATCGCGTATTCCTTCATCGGCATCATAGGGGCGGAGTTTATCCTATCTGCCAACGGTCTCGGGCATAGTATCTCATATGCGTATCATAACTTTGATAATGTCGCGATGTACTCGTTGATCCTGTTCATCCTGATCGTTGTTCTAACTATCAACATGTCTCTCCATGCTTGGGAAAAGATGTTGATGAAACGCCGAGGTTTCCAATGAGTACGAATACCGTCGTTCCACTGCGCGAACGTTTCGTCGATATCGCCGTCCTGATAGTGGTTTTTGTTGGAGTCTGGGAAGTTGCGCATCAATGGGCCGGTGACGTGGCCCTGACGTCTCCTTGGGATACCATCAAATATTCGATCCAAACGCTGTTTTCGGCATCGTTCTGGCCCCATGTGTGGGCGACCATGTCGTCGTTCGCCATCGCTATGGTGGTCGCAGCATTCAGCGGAATCCTGATTGGTGCAGTTTTGGGGTACAATCGGCTGGCGGGAGAGGTCGCCGAGCCGATCCTAGTGGGCGTCTATTCGATCCCCAAGGTCACGCTGTATCCGATCATCCTGCTGTTCTTTGGCATCGGTAGTGCCGCATCGGTGGCATTTGGGGCTTTGCACGGCATCGTTCCGATATCATTGTTCACCATGAATGCAGTCCGCAACATCAAGCCGGTCTATCTGAAGACGGCCAAGGTACTGCGGTTGACGCCGCGCCAACTTTTGCTGTCCATTTTGCTGCCGGCGTCGCTGCCCGAGGTGTTCACGGGTCTCAGGGTCGGCTTCTCGCTGACGCTGGTCGGAACATTGCTTGCCGAGATGTTCGGATCGCGTCAGGGTCTTGGACACATGCTGATGAATGCTATCGGGATGCATGATATGGATGTCATTATGTCCATTACGCTGTTGCTTGCTCTGTTTGCAGTCATCGTCAACTCGGGCTTGCTGTGGATAGATCGCAGGCTGCATCGAACGACAGTCAAGACCCCGATGGGCGGCGCATAGCTCGGCGCAGACTAAAGGTGGTGGCGCATGAGAAACCAGAATTCATGCGCCACCACCGTCAGCGGGCATTTCATCGCAGTCGCAACCGGCGCGGTGATTGGCACGGGCACACGTCTTGGGACCTTTTTCCATAGGCTGCGCTGCCAGCTCATTTCAAAACTATGTGGTTCGGGCTCTCCGATTTGGCCCTAAAGACTTTCTGGTCTTTTTGAGGTCTGCGAGGCACCGCAGTTCACAATACGAAACACAGGCAGAGCCGAAAGGTACTTAGGAGTACACTAAATGTCGAAGCTACGAATAGCCGTGATCGGCGCGGGCGTAATGGGGCGGGAGCATATATCGGCACTAAAATCGTGCAACCGGGCCGAGTTGGTAGCAATCGCCGACCCCGTGGGTGGCAGTGATGTCGACGATTCAGGAGTCCCACGGTTCACAGATTATCAACAGATGCTAAAGGCCGTTAAACCGGATGGTGCTATCGTTGCAACGCCACCGCACACACATGTCGAAATCGGGATCAAATGTATCGAGCTTGGAGTGCCAAGCTTGATTGAGAAACCGGTTTCCAGTGACCTTGCCTCGGCGCTTCGGCTGGAACAAGCCGCAGCCGACAGTGACGTGCCGGTATTGATTGGCCATAGTCGCCGCCACAATTCGATCAACACGGCCGCGAAGAGAGCTATCGAAGACGAGCAGCTGGGAGATATCTTGGCAGTCACCTCCATGCATCTGCGGCAAAAACCCGATCAGTATTTCGCCGACAAATGGAAAACCCAAAAGGGTGGCGGCGGAGTAATGCTAATCAATGTCGTCCATGACTTCGATTGCCTGCGCATGCTGTGTGGTGAGATAGACGAAGTTCACGCAATCACCTCAAACAAGGGCAGAGGGTTCGAAGCCGAAGATACCTGTGTCGTAATGCTGAAGTTCGCAAGCGGAGCGCTTGGAACGATGACAGTATCAGACGCCACCCAGGCGCCCTGGAGTTGGGAATTCACGTCCGGCGAAGATCCGAGGTTTGCGAAGCACGAAGAAAACTCGATGCTGATTTGTGGAACCAAAGGGTCTCTTTCGCTGCCGTCGATGTATCTATGGAAAAACTCGAACGGCTTTAAGCGAGATGACCCGCTTTCGCGTACTCGATTGCGGTGGGAGCCGAACACCCCACTGCATGCCGAACAGGAACATTTCCTGGACGTTGTCGAGAGAAAGGCTAAGCCAATCGTGACCGTCGAAGACGGCAACCGGACGTTGGCCGCAACCTTGGCCGTCTGGGAATCGGAAAAGATTGGTGGATGGGTGTCTACCGACGAGATGATCCAGCGTGCCAAATTGGAAAAAACGGAGACGAATTAATGAGAGATTACACCCTAGGATTCCTTTCATTGGGCCCGATTCCGGCTGTTAAGGTCTTAGAAGTGGCTGTAAAGGCCGGATTTTCGGCGGCTGGTATTCGCCTGACCGGACGCAGCAAAAACGACGCCGATCCAACGATTGCAGGAAACCTAACGGCAATCAAGGAGCTGCAGGATACCTCCAAACAGCTCGGAGTCCGAATATCCAATGTCACGACCTACCACATCAGGCCTGAATCCCGTATCGAGGATTATTTACCTGTTCTGGAGGCGACCGCCGAACTTGGGTGTGACAAGATCGTAGCGGCCTCATATGATGTTGCCGATGATGTTCTTGTGGATTTCTTTTCCGAGTACGCTGATAGGGCGAACCAATTCGGTATTCGTATAGCAATTGAATTTCAACCGTACAGTGGGATCAAAACTCTCGGGCAGGCTGACCGCATTGTAAAGTTGGCAGGTCGCCAAAATGTGGGTTTCCTCATTGATGCGTTTCATTTGGCCCGGTCGGGTGGGGTGCCGAAAGACTTGTCGAGTATAGATCCGGATCGTATCTATTTCGCTCAGATCTGTGACGCATCAATTAATACGCCCGAAGGTATGGATTTGATAACCGAAGCCAGGTCTGGACGTTTGTATCTGGGCGATGGCGCGCTTCCCGTGGAAGGTTTGCTGAAACATCTTCCGGACAATGTCGAACTGGAGTTCGAAATTCCTGTGGTCAGCGACAAGGATCTTTCACCTGAAAAAAAGGCACAGATAATATTTGACAGAACGTCAGGATATCTTGCTGGCCTAGGTCATGTTGACAAATGACGCACCCAAAGCCGGATTGA
>TARA_R100000750_G_scaffold33485_4_pt1 | contig 13622 bp, 11 predicted proteins | sample TARA_R100000750 | Tara Oceans TARA_R100000750 (sample SAMEA2623327) | marine metagenome | biome: marine biome (ENVO:00000447); feature: mesopelagic zone (ENVO:00000213); material: "saline water (ENVO:00002010), including plankton (ENVO:xxxxxxxx)" | depth 375 m
TAGCCAAGCCTGCGGATGCAGGAATACCGGGCCAGCGCGGCCCCGGCAAGGCGCCCGTTTGCCGCGCAGACATTCTTTCAAAAACCACGTTGACACCCCGCGCAGGCAAGCGTAAACGCCCTCCTCACGCACCTGTGCCCAGGTGGCGGAATGGTAGACGCGCTGGCTTCAGGTGCCAGTGGCCGCAAGGCCGTGGAGGTTCGAGTCCTCTCCTGGGCACCATCAAGTCGATCCATCATGTTGTTATGGAAAGACTGGTACAGATCTATTGCGGCTTCACCTACCTTTATAGCTCTGTTGCACAAATCCAGTGAGGGATTCATCTCGTGATTCCAGCATGGTAGCTAGGCTGCATGAGCAAACCGAGACGCCCGACCTACAAGACCAGGAATTGGCCGGCCTATAGCGAAGCGCTGAAGCGCAGGGGCTCGCTGACGATCCATAGACCGGCAGAGCTTTGCAAAGCAGTGTCCCAAGAGGTTGGCTCGCCCCCGAGATAAGCTGGGATGCCGCGCCGGCAGGCAGGCGTCGCCGCCAGCGGACCTATAATAGCGAGGCTGCCATTCCAGACGTACCTTTCAATGAAAGTTCGGTTCGGCATGACGCTCCACCAAACGACCGGCTTCTTCGAGAGCTTTTTGCGGCTGGTCGGCTTGGACTGGTCGCTGCCGGACTTCAGCACTCTGAGCCGCCACAGAGGCCGCTGGCCGTAAATATGCCGTATCGCGGGTTGAAGGGCAGGCTCTCATTCTGCCACGGAAGAATGCCAAGCCGTGGCAGACCCTCACCGGCGTTGCCGCCTCGCGGAATGAAAATTTTCGGGCCTCCCGTCAACGGAGGAGCCTTGTGGCGACGATGGAGCAGATACTAACGGCAGAGCCGCGTCGGAACGAAACCTCTCGGGACATTGCTGCGCAATGCCCTGTCGGACAGCGGATGCATTGCATGAAGCTGCTGGGACAGCACCTCATGGCGCGGGATTTCGGCCACCACGTTGCGGATCTCCAGATCCATATCGCCGTGCTCAACGGCTTCACGGCGCTCGGCATAGCCGTCACGGACGCTGTGGGATAAGTCCTTCCCGGGAAAGGGAAACATCTGCCATCACCCGGTTTGTGAAACACAGCCAAGGGGCGGGGAGGCACGTCTAAAGCATGGGTTCCGCAACAGAGCCCAACAGCCCCCCTCAAAAACACTCCAGCAGTAGGGCACGAGTATTTTCCGCGTTCATCTTGACCGGATTATTGGACACGGACGGATCGGCCAATGCGGACGAAACCAAGGCGTCGATATCAGGATCGACGACACCAAGATCGGTGAGGTTAAGTGGGACGGCCAACGACCTGTTCAATTCGCCCACAAAACCAAAAAAGCCATCAAAGCCTCCTGCAATGCCAAGATAGGCCGCAGCCTGTTCTAGCCGTTCTTCCACCGCTTCCCTGTTGAACCGCAATACCGGTTGCATGACCACCGCATTGGTGGTGCCGTGATGGGTGTGATGTACCGCCCCGATCGGATGACTGATCGCGTGTATGGCACCCAACCCTTTTTGAAACGCCGTGGCACCCATAAGGGCCGCTGACATCATGTGCGCCCGTGCTTCGATGTCATTTCCATCCGCGAAGGCGCGGGGCAGATAGTCTTTGACTAGTCGCATCCCTTCGAGAGCGATCCCTTGGCTCATCGGGTGGTAGTTCGGCGAGGAAAATGCTTCGAGGCAATGGGCAAATGCGTCCATGCCGGTGCCGGCTGTGATCATCTGCGGCATCCCGGCGGTCAGTTCAGGATCGCAGATCACCACACTTGGCAAAAGCTTGGGGTGGAAAATAAACTGTTTTTCGTGCGTTTCGGAGTTGGTGATCACACTGGCCCGCCCGACCTCTGAGCCGGTTCCAGCGGTTGTGGGAACCGCGATAATCGGCACGATCCCGTCGGCATTCGCCCGGGTATTCCATGCAGTTAGACCACCATAGTACCAAAGGGCCTCGGTTTGGCCGGCCATAAAAGCCAGAACCTTGCCCAAGTCGAGCGCGGACCCGCCGCCAAAGGCGATCACACCGTCGTGGCCACCGTCACGAAAGAATTTGACGCCCGCCTCTGCATTTTGATCGGTTGGATTGGGGTCGACGTCCGAAAAGACCGCGCGACCCAGGCCCGCAGCCTCCATCAGGTCGAGTGTGGCATGCGTTATCGGGAGATTGGCCAATCCCTTGTCTGTCACCAGCAAGGGCCGTTTCATGCCAGTTGCGGCACATGCTTCGGCAATCTCAGAGATCCGACCCGCCCCAAAGCGGATGGCGGTCGGATAGGTCCAGTTAGCGATCGGTATCATGCGTCAAACTTCTTTGCTGGTGTGGGTAGCGGCAGAAGGTCGCTCGTCGATCTCGCGCAGGCAAGCAGCGAGACCTCCGAGCTTTCCAACTTGCGGAACCCTTTATCGATCTAGATAAACGTTGTCCCACGGACCATATGCACCCCAACCTTCCAGCGGAATGTTCTTTACGTCAGAACTGAAGACGGTCCAAAAGCTAGGCACCAGCATCGGTGTCAAAGCAAGCTCTTCGACGACCGTTTTTTGAAACTGGGCGTAATAGTCTTTGCGCTCGTCCATGTCGTAAGTGGTTGATGCCAATTGAAGGAGTTTGTCGACCTCTTCGTTGCAATACCCTTCGGTGTTAGACCAGATGACAGGGCGGATGTTGGAGCACAGAAACGAACGGTGGACACCGATGACAGGGTCCGAATAGCCGAGAGTTTCGTTGAGCGTTGCGTCATACTCGAAACTTGTTACCCGGTTGACCCAAGAGCCAAAGTCCGGATGGGTGCGGATGTCCACCTCGACGCCGATCTCCTTGAATGTCTGCTTGATGGTTTCGGCAATAATGGTTTGACGGTTGCGGCCCCAAGTCGGCATTTCGAGAGCGAAAGAAAACCGAATGCCATCGCTGCCTGCAGTGAGTCCCGCCTCATCCAGCATAGCGGCTGCCTTATCGAGGTCGAATTCGTACACCGGGACATCGTCACTGTAGAAAGGATTGTCCTTGTGGATAAAGGTTATGGCTTCTTCGTCGCCACCGGCCAAAATCTGGACCATACGTGTTTTGTCGATCGCGTGGGCAAGCGCTTGACGGACCTCAAGCCGATCAAAAGGTTCTTTCCTCAGATTATACTCCAGGAAAAAAATCGGTCCCATCGCCCCGTGTCCGCCCTGATGGACCGTCAGTTCCGGATTCTTTTTTAGCCGGGAAAAGTCCTGAGAGCTGAGGAACGCCACCGGGTAGTAATCCAGCGCGCCCCGGTCAAGTTCGAGCACCTGTGTCGTTGTATTTCTGGAACGGGTATACAGGATCTTGTCCAGATAAGGCCGGCCCTCGATGAAGTAGTCGTCGTTGCGCACCAGTTCCAGCTTTTCGCCCGGCACATGGCTCGCGACCTTGAACGGGCCTGACCCGACGACGTCTTCGTTGTTGCGCGGGTGCGTGTTCAGTTCCTGTCCGTCATCCAGAACATGGCTTGGCAAGACGGGCATGAAGAGCGGTTGAAGCGACGCCAGCAATGACGGTGTCGGCGCAGAAAGTTCGAAAACGGCCGTTTGCGGGTCAGGTGTGGCAACATCAGTCACGGTGCCGAACATAGCCATGCCAAACGGGTGATTTGTTTTGGATGCCAACAGCGAGAACTTGACGTCTTCCGAGGTAATCAACTCCCCGTCATGAAATCTCGCATCTTCGACCAGCTTGAAGGTGACGGACAGCCCGTCTTCAGCGATGCTCCAACTTTCAGCGAGATAGGGCTGCGGCTGAAGGGCCTCATCAACGCGAAGCAAGCCTGCGAAAATTTGGGATGCGGGCAATCCCGTTGCCGTCCCGGATTGAACGGCAGAATTCAGCGTCCGCCACTTCGAGATGCTCGTAACATTCAATGTCCCTCCCGGTTTCGGCTCTGCCGTGGCGGAAATGGCCAAAGTCCCGGCCAGGACAGCCGCCGTAAGCAGAGTTGTCCTTGCGCTTTTCAGCACTCCAGATACTTGCATGTTATATCTCCTTGAGATTTGGGCTGTCTGACAAATCGCTGCTTTACCAGAACTGGGCACTGACGAATTTAATGGTTCTGACAGCAAGCCGCTCGGAGCGCCCGCGTACATAAACAAGGTAGAAGTACGGGCGACAGAATGTCTAATTTTACTGATTGGGCATGACATAACCCAACCTTATATACATACTGCACTAAACCATCGGTGCGCCCCGCTCAGGCGAAAAGCGGTGTAAAACCCGCATGTTGGCGTGTCAGGCCCCTTCAAAAGGAACGATGTATGTCCAAGATCACGCTTAGGCAGTTGAGGGCGCTCGACGCGGTTATTCAGGCTGGCAATGCCAACAAGGCTGCTGAAAACATAGCGATTTCCCAACCTGCGTTGAGCCAGTTGATTTCAAACCTTGAGCATTTCTCCGGCCTTAAGCTCTTTGATCGCAACAATAGGCGATTGGTGCCGACGGAAGAGGCCTATCTGCTGAATTTTTATGCAAACGAGATTTTTTCTGGGTTGAACCAGATTGATCAGGTGGCGTCCGAAATCCGAAGCCGTGCCCGGGGAAAGATTACGCTCGCCTGTTCTCCTGCGCTTTCAGGTTCGTTCGCGGCTAGCGTTCTGGCGCCCTATCTGAAAGAGCGACCAAACCTTGAAATAAACCTTCAGTCCACGAGACTGCATCGGTCGATCGACATGTTGTCACGCGGCCGATGCGATCTGGGGGTAATATTGGGCAAAACAGCCCCGTCCCCCGAGCTGAAGACATGGAAATCTTACCAGTTGCCCATGGTCTGCGTGATGCCGCCGGACCATCCGCTAACTGCAAAAAAGACGATTACGACGCAGGATTTCAAGGATGAACCTCTGGTCCTGTTATCGACTCCCAGCGCCTTTCGCGACGACGTGCTCGCGCAACGCGCCGAGCAGGAGACGCAATCGACTGGTTTCTTTGAAGCCAACCTCGGTGAGACGGTATGTGCGATGATCGCTCAGGGCCTCGGAATCGGCGTTGCTAATCCGTTTCTTGGTGAACTGTTCAGCAGCACGGGTGCTGTAGAAATCCGCCCGATGTCGCCGCAGTATCCGATGAGCATAGATCTGTGTACGCCGTCCGGCGGACGGGAGTCGCTGATCGTGAACGACCTGATTGATCTGTTCGCCGCTGCGATCGAGGACTTTCTAAAAGCGTATCCGATCGAGCCGAAGTAAGGCCAAGTCCTTAGCCGGAAGCGGCGGCGAAACGGATCCACATAAGGCCAACCTATACGGCGACCAATCAAGTGAATTTGAACTTGTTACGGGTGCTTCATACGCTTGGCCAAGGAAAATCGGGAAAGGTCGCGTGGCAACATGTACCTGCTCGCACCGGACGATAGGCGAAACATATGTTGAACATCGCGAGTGCAGTACTGAAACGGCTGGCCTTTTCGGTTGTTCTGATCGTTATGGTCATTGTACTGAATTTTCTTCTCATTCATCTGGCACCCGGCGATCCGGTGGATATTTTGGCCGCGGAAATGGGAGGTGCCACGCCTGAGTTGCAGGCGCGCCTACGCGAGCTTTACGGACTGGACCGGCCTGTTCACGAACAGTTGCTTCGGTACATCGTGCGGGTGTTGCACGGGGATCTGGGTGTCTCTTTCTTTAACAACGCCCCCGTCACGGAGCTGATCCTGCGGCACCTTTGGCCCACAATGCTACTGGTGCTGACTGCATTGTTTTTCTCGTCAGTGACCGGAACCCTTCTGGGCGTATTCGCATCCGTTTCACCGCGCGGCATCGGTAGCGCGATCATTACCGTTCTTTCTCTGGTGGGATATGCGGCACCGGTGTTTTGGACCGGCATTATGATGATCATCCTGTTCGCTTGGCTGATTCCCGTGTTTCCGGCGCAGGGAATGATGACTTTCGGTCTGGACGGTGGATTAATGGTTCAGTCGTTGGACATCGCACATCACCTTGTCCTGCCCGCCTTTACATTGTCGACGATCTATATCGCACAGTACTCCCGCATATCGCGCGCCAGCATGTTAGAAGTTCTCGGCTCGGACTACATCCGCACGGCGCGGGCCAAGGGCATGCCAAAACAGACCGTGATATTCAAACATGCTTTGCGGAACGCGATACTTCCGGTGATCACACTGGCAGGCATGCAGTTCGGCAATCTGATTTCGGGCGCGGTACTGGTGGAAACTGTGTTCAGTTGGCCTGGACTTGGAACATTGGCATATGATTCCATTCTTGCGCGTGACTATCCCACTGTTCTCGGCCTCTTGCTGATCTCCTCGATCGTCGTGATCACGGCAAACTTTCTGACCGATCTTTGCTATCGGCTGGCAGATCCGCGCATCAAAAAATCTCAAGGTTAATGACAGGTACATGACACGCAACGAGAACCACTCAGTGACTGCAGCGGAACAGCCTTTCCTCGAAGGGTGGCGGGTGTTTCGGCAGAATAAGGCAGCACTATCGGGGCTAATCATACTTGGCTTCATTCTGTTGATAACAGCAGTCGGGCCCAGCCTGTACGGTGTGGACCCCTACTCGATGATTGCGAGCCCATTAATCCCGCCGCTTACCAATCCCAATTTACCGCTCGGCACTGACTTTCTGGGGCGCGATGTTGTCGCCGGTCTGATCAACGGAGGTCGGGTTACCATCCTGATCGGTTGTTGTGCTGCGAGCATCACCGTGATTATCGGGCTTCTGGTAGGTGCCTTTGCCGGGTTTTACGGCAAGACGGTCGATGACGTCCTGATGCGGGTGACCGAGTTTTTCCAAGTCCTGCCAGCATTGTTGTTCGCTATGGCACTTGTCACGCTGTTTTCGCCGTCCGTCTATACGATCATCGTGGCTATCGGACTGGTTGTATGGCCGCAAACCGCGCGGCTGGCCCGGGCTGAATTCATGCAGTTGCGCAATCTGGAATACGTCGCATCGGCCAAAGTGATCGGGTCCAGCAATACGCGGATCATCTGGCGGGTCATTTTGCCCAATGCCATGCCGCCGTTAATTGTGTCCGCGACCCTGGCCATCGGCGTATCGATATTGTTTGAATCTGGTTTGAGCTTTCTGGGTCTTGGCGATGCCAACGTGATGAGTTGGGGTTTGATGATCGGACAGAACCGCCCCTATCTTCTGGATGGCTGGTGGACTGTGACATTCCCGGGCTTTGCCATCTTTCTTACCGTGTTGAGCGTGAGCCTTATTGGTGATGGCCTGAACGATGCGCTGAACCCCAAGCTGAGGGAGCGTTGAGATGACCCGAGAAGAAGAGCAAACCGTGCTTCAAGTTGATCGCTTGTCGGTAGAATTCAAGACCCGGCGAGGCACGATGACCGTGCTGAATGGGGTCAGCTTTGACCTCAAGCGGGGTGAAACGCTTGGGATCGTCGGGGAATCGGGGAGCGGCAAGAGCATGTCAGCCCTGTCCATCATGGGGTTGCTGCCGCAACCAAACGGACGGGTGACCGGCGGCAGGATAGCCCTGTCAGGCAAGGATCTTCTCGAGCTTTCAGAAAAGGCGATGAGTGCTGTCCGTGGCAACGATATCTCGATGATTTTCCAAGAGCCGATGACGTCCCTCAATCCTGTTCTGACCGTGGGTGAACAAATTTCGGAAACGATCCGGGTTCATCGCGGCTGGGACCGGAAAAAGGCTGACGCTCATGCCATTGAGATGTTGACCGCCGTCGATATTCCTTTTCCGCATAAGCGTTTTAATGATTACCCACACCAGTTTTCCGGCGGTATGCGCCAAAGGGTGATGATTGCAATTGCGCTGGCCTGCGAGCCGCTGGTTCTAATCGCGGATGAACCGACGACCGCGCTTGATGTCACGGTACAGGCGCAGATTTTCGATTTGCTGGAAAAGATGCAAAATGAGGTCGGAACATCCATTTTCCTGATCACTCACGACATGGGCGTAGTGGCCGAGATGGCATCGCGTGTGGCGGTGATGTATGCGGGGCGGATCGTGGAACAGGGCGCAGTCACACAGGTCCTGTCCGCGCCGCAACACCCCTATACCCAAGGGTTGGTGAACTGTGTGCCGCAGATCGATACAGATCCCGGATCGGAAAGACCGTTTCTTGAAGAGATCCCCGGTGTCGTACCTTCGTTGATGGACGTCGGGACTGGGTGTGCTTTTGCCGCACGCTGCAGTTTTGCCACATCTGAGTGCTGGGATCGTGATCCACCGCTACATGTGTTCGAGGGCGGGCATCAGTTGTTTTGCTGGCATCCACAAGGACAAGGGCAGAGGACAGCTGGAAATGGTTGAAAACAACGTTTCACCCCCTTTGCTCAAGGTAACTGACCTAAACGTAAGTTTCTCGCAGAAATCCGAGGGGATTTTCGGGAAATCCCAGCCCGTCAAAGCGGTTAACAGCGTATCGTTCAGTATCGAACGGGGCGAAACCTTTGGTATCGTCGGCGAAAGTGGCTCTGGCAAGTCGACCACAGCATTGGCAATCATGCAGTTGGTTCAGGCGGAGTCAGGATCAATCCTCTTCGACGGCCAAGAACTTTGCGGGTTGAGCGCACAGGCACTGACGAAGATCCGAAAGGACTTTCAGTTCATCTTTCAGGATCCCTACTCATCGCTCAATCCGCGGACGCGCATTGGTGCGATCGTTCGTGAACCGATGGATGTGATGAACCTTCATTCACCACAAGATCGCGATGAAAAAGCCAGGGAATTGCTGGCAAAGGTCGGGTTGAGGCCGGATCAGTTCAACCTTTTTCCGCACCAATTTTCTGGCGGACAGCGCCAGCGTGTCGGAATTGCCCGCGCTCTGGCGTCCGGCCCTAAACTTGTTCTTTGCGATGAACCTGTGTCGGCGCTTGACGTGGCCATACAGGCACAGGTCCTAAACCTGCTGCGGACGCTCCAGACAGAACTCAAACTGACCTATCTCTTTATCTCCCATGATTTGGGTGTGGTTCAATACATGTGCGACCGGATCGCAGTCATGTACATGGGGCGAATCGTCGAAGTCGGTGACCGGATATCGTTGTTCAAATCACCGAAACACCCCTATACGAAATCCTTGCTTGCCGCAGTCCCCTCGATGAAAATGATGGGGCGAAAGGGCCGAACCGTGCGGGCTGCGCCTGATGCCCCAAAAGATGCAGGGGGCACAACGGGCTGCCATTATGCTGCACAGTGTCCGTTTGTCCACGAGGCTTGTCGATCTGTGGTGCCTCGAATGCGGCCGACTTCATCGGACGGCCACATGGTCGCGTGCCACTTGGACGATTGATGTGATCGGTCAGATGGGACGCCGGACCGCCCTACGTTCATAAGGCCGGCCTATTTAAACGGCACTTCTTTCAATTTGAATTTATTCCACCTGCAGTGTGATTGTTGCAAGACACGACGTTCTTACGCTGCCGGAAAATGGACCTTTCATGCTAGAGAAAACGCCAAACGCCACTGACATTACAACTTTGTCCACTATTTCGGGTGCCTTGTCTTCGGTGGTCGACGAAATGAGCAGCGTCGTGATCAGGACTGCCAGAAGCGCTGTCTTCAAACTCGCAAAGGACTTCTCTTGTTCGCTTTGCGACTGGGATGGCCGGCAACTGGTTCAGGGTGATGCGGAGCTACCCGTACAGGTCGGAAGTATCCCACTTGTGTGTCGCGCTGTTGCGAAGGCATTCGAGGGCCGCGTCTATGCAGAGGATGTTTTCCTTTGCAATGATCCGGTTTGCGGAGGGACCCACCTGAATGATGTCGCACTTTTGCGACCCATTTTCGAAGGCGACGAATTGTTTTGCTGGACCGTTATCCGCGCGCATTGGCTGGATATAGGCGGTGTCGCGATGGCTGACCTGCGCAGAGCCCAGACTGATGTATACGGCGAGGGTCTAAGACTGGCGCCAATAAAGATCATTGAAAAAGGGCAGAACCGGCAAGACATCCTCGACCTGCTATTCGACAATTTCCGTTTTCAGAAGCAGCAGCGCAGCGACATGCTGTCGATGAAGGCCGCCTGCACGGTTGCCGAAAAACGCATGAGGGCCTTGCTCTCAAGATATGGCCTTGAGACCTTCAAAAACTGCGTCGAAGAGCTTTATGACCGCAATGAACAAAAGGCCCGGAAAGCGATCATGCAGCTGCAAGACGGTGTCTATCATGGCAGCGCATTCATGTCCGCCCGCGAGGGGGACCACAATTACGAGATCAAAACAGAACTGAAAGTCTTCGGCGACCAGTTGAAAATCTCACTGAGCGCCCCGCCGCAGTTGCGGGATGTGCGAAACTCACCCTTTGGTGCAACGCAGGCCGCAGTCTATCATTCTGCAGCAATTTCCCTTCGACTGAAGCCCCCGTTCAATGACGGGATCTTTCGCACGATCGAAATCGACTATGGTCCACTGGGAACAATCGTGAATGCCCAAGTGCCGCCTGCGGCCGTACTGGGGTGCACGTCACAGCCCTTTAACGAGATCATCGACAGCGTGCGCATGGCCTTTACAGAGGTGATCGCGGACGAGAACAAGACTGCGGGATGGTGCGCGGCCTCTCCTACGACCCTGTCCGGCGTCGATCCGGATACCGATACGTTCTATGCGCATTATCATCCCAATGCGGCAGCAGGTGGTTCAGGCGCAACCTGGGGTGGGGATGGCTGGTCTGCTGTCGGATCAGAAGGCACAGGCGGTGCGGTCCAGCGTGAATCCATAGAACTCGTCGAACACGAACTGCCGATCAGATTTCACAGCATGGAGTACCGCACCGACAGCGCCGGGGCAGGCCATTGGCGTGGAGGCCTGGGGATGGATTGTTCTTGGGAAGCGATCGACCACGAACAAACCAGCCGTTTTCACGGTACGATCGAACATTTGCCACCTGTATCGGTTGCGGGGGCAAAATCCACGCTGATGGCGCCGAAAATCGGGCAACGCTTTGCCATCGATGCCGACGGCACACGTCGCGCGGCGAACGGAGCCAGCAGGCTGCACGCGCAAAAAAACGGGTCTTTTGAGATGCGCCCGCCAGGCGGGGGCGGCGTTGGCGATCCGTTCGGAAGGCCACTCGACAAAGTCGTGGAGGATGTGCGCAATGGCTATGTCTCTGTTGGCGGTGCACGCCTCGATTACGGCTGTGTGATCGACCCCAATACGTTCGAACCCGACATCCAGGCCACCAGAGAGCTTCGTAGAAAATGAAATATCGCATTGGCGTTGATATCGGCGGCACCTTCACCGATTTTGTTCTGTTGAGCGATCTCGGTGAGTTGGCCATCACAAAAGTCCCTTCAAACCCAAAGAACATTGCGGGTGTCATCCTCGACGGCTTGTCGAAACTGTCAAAACAAAGTGGTATCGACCCTGAAATTTTAATGCAGTCGATCGACTTAATCGTGCATGGCACCACCATCGCAACGAATGCAGTCATCCAGCACAAGCTGGCAAAGACGGGCATGATTGCGACGGCCGGATTCCGCGACATTCTGGAACTTCGCGAAGGGCTAAAGGAAAAGCTCTACGATTATAGCTACGCGCCGCCAAAACCGTTGGTGCCGCGCCAGCTGAGGTTGGGCGTTAGTGAAAGAGTGCTCAATGATGGTAGCGTTCTGACTCCGCTGTGCGAGGATGATGTCAGGGCGGCGGCGGACATCTTCAAGAGGGAGGGAGTCGAGGCGGTTGTCATCGGATTGATCTGGTCGATCAAGAATCCTGTACATGAAATCAGGGTGCGTGACATAATAGAGCAGGAAATGCCGGGCGTACCGGTGTTCATGTCGTCCGAAGTTCTGTCACAAATCCGCGAATATCCTCGCTTTTCAACGGCTGCGCTTTGCGCGGCACTTGCCCCGTTGCTCACGAATTACCTTGATACGCTTGAAGCCAACATCGCCCAAGTCGGTTTTGACCGAGCATTGCGATACATTCAGTGCAACGGCGGCACGACCTCAAGTGACTTGCTGAAAAAGCGGCCTGTTCTCGCTTTGGATTCTGGCCCTGCCGCCGGTCCCAGTGCGGCCTTGTTCTTTTCAGAACAAGTCGGAAACAGGAATGTGATTTCTTTGGACATGGGGGGCACTAGTCTCGATGTCAGCCTTGTGAACGACGGCAAGATCGAAACCCGGCGCAATGTTGATGTACATCGCTACCGCGTGGGTTTGCCGATGGTAAACGTGCTGACCATAGGGGCAGGTGGCGGCTCTATCGCGCATATAGACGATGCCGGGATCCTGAACGTCGGCCCGCAAAGTGCCGAAAGCTATCCGGGGCCAGCATGCTATAATAGAGGCGGTATTGCTCCGACAGTCACGGATGCAAACCTGGCGCTTGGATACTTTTCACCCGATGCTGTGCTGGGAGGCTCGATCAAACTCAACTACAGCAAGTCAATAGATGTGCTGAAGAAGGAAATTGGAGACCCGCTCGGTGTTTCCGCACAGGCCGCCGCACATTCCGTATTCTCGATAATCAATGAAAACATGGCCAATGCCGTTCGATCGATTTCCAGCGAAAAGGGTCATGATATTCGTGACTTCACAATTGTTTGCGGTGGCGGATGCAGTCCGGCACACGCTGCGGCCATTGCACAGAGTATCGGGGTAAAGGAAGTTCTGGTGCCTCGGGTGTCGTCGGTCCTCTGTTCTTTCGGGGCAGCTATTACGGATGTACGGCACGACTATTCCAGCAGCCTTTCGGCACTTTTGAAGGATTGCAACATCGGTGATCTGCGCACGGCATTTGACCAAATGCGCGCCGAAGCGTTTCGTGATCTGGCACGAGAAGGGTTCGATCCTGATCGAGTTGAAATCGAGATGGATATGGAATTGCGTTATGTTGGCGAAATCGGAGAATTGCGCCTAAACGTACAGACAGCGCTTAACAAAGAAGATTGGATAGACGCCATCACCGATAGCTTTCATGAACTTCATGAGGCAGCCTATACATTTTCTGACCCTCAATCGGATATTGAGGTCATGGGGCTCAATTTAGTCGCTTTCGGGAAACGAGAGAACACCGTGACCAAAGTTTTCACACCCGACAAACAAAGCGCCGAAGACCGAGAGGCCGTTTGGGAACTGCCACCCCGTGCTTGCTGGTTTTCTGCCGAAACAACGACACAAACACCAATTTTTGCGGGCAAGGCTGCCAAACACGGACAGATCATCAAAGGCCCGGCGGTCATAGAAGAAGAAACAACGGCTATCCTTGTTCCCCCGGGATGGCAGATCGAATTGACGGATAAACATATGTGGGTCTTGACGGATCAGTCACATTGAACGTGGCCGTTGTTGCAAAACTCTGACCGTGGAAAATGCTCGTCGCGAAATCCTGCGGTTAGACGTGCTGCATTCGCAAGCCGTCCCCCGCCCGCTACCGCACGACGAACTGGTCCAGCTACTACGAAGCGCTCAAGCCGGATTCAAACGGTCGTCGCAACATCCTCGATCATCCCCTGTTTGAGGAGCCGGTCGAGAGCCGCTGTAGGCGTTTGCTAGGCTCAGGACTCATAGCCAATAGACGACGGCTGCAGCGAGAGCGATGGCAGAGAACTAGGCTTTGGGCATCTGTCGTATCTAGTTGCGACGCGCCGCCAATCCTTGAGCCGCCCAAACATGCT